>RCNI01000585.1_pt1 | contig 21816 bp, 19 predicted proteins | sample 2041151 | NCBI WGS metagenome assembly RCNI01 (sample SAMN09708214, study PRJNA481090) | feces metagenome | isolation source: feces | place: Antarctica: Albino Rookery | reverse complement strand
CGGATATTATAAGCCGGATGTAGCATCAATAGAAGAACTTTTTTTTAATAACAATGCAAAGACGGCAATACTTGTCGGACAGGCACGAGGTGTCGCAGTTCTGGCATGCGTTAACGGAGGACTTGAAGTAAACGAATATACGCCTCTTCAGATAAAGCAGGCACTAGTAGGCTATGGACGTGCAGATAAAAAACAGGTGCAGACCATGGTAAAGTCTATCCTTAATTTAAGAGAAGTACCTAAGCCTGACGATACAGCAGATGCTGTAGCTGCAGCCATTTGTCATGGACATGCGGCAGGGAACAGACTTAGAGGATTGATATAGCGAGGAATAACAGATGATCAGATTTTTAAAAGGAAAATTTCATCCAGGACTTAATGGTTCTGTTATTATTGAAAATGCAACTGGATTTGGATTAGAAGTTCATATACCTTCCAATTCACCATTGTACAAACATATAGAAGGTGATGAGGTTAAAGTATATACATCAATGAGAGTAAAAGAAGACGATATCAGTTTATACGGATTTTCAAACAAAGAGGATCTGGAACTTTTTGAACTTCTGATTACGGTAAACGGTATAGGGGCTAAAGCCGGAATGTCCATTATGAGTACACTTCCATCATCCGAACTTAAGCGGGCAATTGCAACAGGCGATGTCAAGGCGGTATCAGCGGCCAATGGAGTCGGTAAGAAGACAGCAGAAAGAATTATACTTGAATTAAAAGATAAAATCGGTACATTTGAACTGGATGATGATATAATTGATAGTGATATTTATATTCCTGTAACCAATGAGAGAGCTGAAGCTGTTGCAGCACTTATTGCTTTAGGCTATACTAAAACAGAAGCGGAATCCGCAGTCGGAAAAGTTAAGACTGAAGGTTTATCCTGCGAAGATTATATTAAGAATGCACTTAAAAATTTATTTTAGAGGATAATGATGGAAGAAGAAAGAATTACACAAACCAATATAAAGCCCTTTGAAGAAAAACAGGAGAGTACGCTAAGACCGCAATATCTTGATGACTTTATGGGGCAGAAAACCGTAAAAGATAATCTTAAAATCTTTATTGAGGCGGCAAAACTCAGAAAAGAACCTTTGGATCATGTTCTGTTTTACGGACCTCCGGGACTTGGTAAAACGACGCTTGCAGGAATTATTGCAAATGAACTTGGTGTAGATATCAAGATTACTTCGGGACCTGCTATTGAACGTGCAGGTGATCTGGCAGCAATACTGACTAACCTTAATGAAAACGATGTCCTTTTTATTGATGAAATACACAGACTTAATCGTTCTGTAGAAGAAGTGCTGTATTCCGCAATGGAAGACTATGCCCTTGACATTATTATAGGTAAAGGACCGTCAGCAAGGTCTATACGTCTGGATATTGCAAAGTTTACCTTAATCGGAGCAACCACAAGAGCAGGAAGTCTTTCAGCTCCGTTGCGTGACCGATTTGGAGTAATCAGCAAATTTGAACTTTATGAGAATCAGGAACTTGTAGATATCATAAGGCGTTCCGCAGGACTTTTAGGTGTTTCTGCAGATGAAGATTCCCTTAAGCTGATGGCAGGATGTTCAAGGGGTACTCCTCGAGTGGCCAACAGACTGCTAAAGCGGGTAAGGGACTTTTCACAGGTCAGGGGAAACGGCGTTATCAACGAAAGTGTAACAAGAGAAGCCCTTAAAGCACTGGGAATTGATGAACTGGGACTTGAGCGTTTAGACAGAGATATACTGGATGCGATAATCACACGATTTAATGGTGGACCTGTCGGTATAGATACGCTTGCAGCATCTATCGGAGAAGAAAGAGTAACCCTTGAAGATGCTTATGAACCTTTTCTTATACAAACGGGCTTGCTTTACCGCACACAAAAAGGTAGAATGGTATCTCAGTTAGGCTATAAACATATGGGCCTTCCGTATCCTGAAGAAACTGAAGAGGAAACGAAAGAATAAATTTATTTTGATATGGAGATGAATTAATGAAAATTGACGAATTTGATTATAATCTGCCGGAAGAACTTATTGCACAGCATCCGACAGAACAGAGAGATATTTGCAGACTTCTTGTTATGGACAGGGAAAAGGGCAGTGTCGAACATAAACACTTTTATGATGTTATTGATTATCTGCATGAGGGAGATTGCCTTGTAATGAACAATTCCAAAGTTCTTCCTGCCAGACTTTTCGGAACAAAGGAAAATACAGGTGCAAAGGTAGAATTCCTGTTAATTAAAAGATTAGAGGGTGATCGCTGGGAAACTATGGTAAGACCGGGAAAACGTTTAAAACCGGGTGATATTGTGGCTTTTAGTGATGATTTTAAAGCGGAAATTATAGATTATGGTCCCGATGGTACAAGAGTTGTGGATTTCAAATACGAAGGTGTATTTATGGAGAGACTAGAGGAACTGGGTAAGATGCCGCTACCTCCTTATATTGACAGAGAAAGTACATTGGATGATAAAGACATGTATCAGACTGTTTACTGTAAAAACGAAGGTTCTGTTGCAGCGCCTACTGCCGGACTTCATTTCACAGAAGAACTTTTGGAAAGAATAAAAGAAAAGGGAATAAAGCTTGCATATGTAACTCTTCATGTAGGTATTGGCACATTCAGACCGGTAAAATGTGAAAATGTTGAAGATCATCATATGCATTTTGAAGAATACTTTATTGACGAAGAAAATGCAAAGATTATAAACGATACAATTTTAGAGGGCGGAAGAATTGTTTCTGTAGGAACAACTTCAACAAGAACTCTTGAGAGCGCAGCAGTCCTTGATGAAGAGTCAGGAAAATATCTTGTACCTGCAGGCAGTGATAGTACAGGAATTTTCATCTATCCCGGTTATGAATTTAAAGTCGTGGATGCATTGATTACGAACTTTCATTTACCTAAATCCACTTTACTTATGTTGATTTCAGCCCTTTATGACAGAGAAAAGGTACTTGAGGCTTACGAAATTGCGGTAAAGGAAAAATATAGATTCTTTAGCTATGGAGATGCATGTATTATTATTTAAAAATATATAATTGTTTTGGATATGTAAAAAGGGGTTGCCTGGCAACCCCTTTGTTAATTTTAACTTATAATGTAAGTGATGGAGCAGAATATACTCTTGCACCTAATTCCTGATCAAGAAGATAAAGTCCTTTAGGATCTGTTCCGAAAAGTTCCATTTTCTTGATTAAGTCGTTTGCATTAGTTTCTTCTTCGCCCTGTTCTTTAACAAACCAGTCAAGGAACTGCATTGTGCGGAAGTCTTTTGCTTCATAAGCGGCATCATATAATGCATGAATAAGACTGGTAACATATTCTTCGTGTACAAGTCCGGCTTTTAAAGGAGCCATATTATCTGTTAATTCAGCTACCGGCTTTTCTATTGTTTCGTATGTGACTTTTACGTCATTGTTTTGCATATATTGTACAAACAGCATTGCGTGGTCACGTTCTTCCTGTGCCTGGATTTTGTACCAGTTTGAGAATCCGGCTAATCCCTGCTCAGCATAGTAATTTGAAAATTCAAGGTAAAGATATGCAGAATAAAATTCTTTATTTACCTGAATATTTAATAAGTCAGCTACTTTTTGATTCATCATATTGAATACTTCCTTTCTTCAATCTATAATACATTATTACATCTGTCACAGATTATAGCACTGTAAAGGCGAAATGACAATATTCATCTTGAGAAAAACCATAAAGTATTGTAAAATATTATGAGCAAAAAGTAGAAAGGAAGTACACACATGAAACATGCGGTTACTTATGATTTAATAAAAACAGATAGCAGAACCAAAGCAAGACGTGGGGTGGTTCATACACCACATGGTGATATACAGACTCCTGTTTTTATGCCGGTAGGTACTCAGGCTACAGTCAAAGCAATGAGACCTGAGCAGGTAAAAGAAATGGGTGCTAATATTATTTTATCTAATACCTATCATCTTTATCTGAGACCCGGACATGAAATTATCCGTGAAGCAGGCGGACTGCATAAATTTATGAATTGGGACAGGGCTATACTTACAGACAGTGGCGGTTTTCAGGTTTTCTCTCTTGGAAAACTTCGTAAAATTACAGAAGAAGGTGTTAAATTCCAGAGCCATATTGACGGTTCACGCCATATGCTTACACCGGAAAAGGCCATAGAAATTCAGAATGCATTAGGTTCTGATATTATGATGGCTTTTGACGAATGTGCACCATATCCTGCAGACAGAACATATGTAAAGAACTCTCTGGAGAGAACAACAAGATGGTTAAAACGCTGTAAAGATGCACATCACGATGTAGAGAGACAATCTCTGTTTGGAATTATGCAGGGTGGTATGTATAAAGATCTCCGTAAGCAGAGTGCAGAAGAAATTGTGGAACTTGATTTATCGGGATATGCAATTGGAGGACTTTCTGTTGGAGAACCGAAAGAACTTATGTTGGATGTTCTTGATGACTGTGTAGATTATCTGCCGGAAGATAAAGCCAGATATCTTATGGGAGTAGGAAGTCCCGATTACTTATTTGAAGGTGTTGAACGTGGTATAGATATGTTTGACTGCGTGCTGCCTACAAGAATTGCAAGGCACGGTCTTTGTATGACAAGCCATGGAAGAGTTAACATTAAAAATGCGAAGTTTGAGAGAGACTTTACACCTCTTGATCCTGAATGTGATTGTTATACATGTAGAAATTACTCTAAAGCATATTTAAGACATCTGTTTAAAGCTGATGAAATGCTTTCAGCCATGCTTTTATCCAATCATAATATACACTTCCTGCTGAAAATGATGGAAAATATCAGAACATCAATTGAGGAAGACAGATTTTTAGAATACAAGAAGGAGTTCTATGATAAATATGGAAGATTTTAAACTCTGTGAGCACCGTGAATTCTGCGGTGGCTGTATACATCAGGGTGTGCCATACAGTGAGCAGCTGGAGCTTAAAGAAAGCGAAGTAAAGCAACTGTTAAAGGCAAAGAATATTGATGTAGAACAGCTGGATGGAATTGAAGGATGTCCGGATGCGTACCGCTATAGAAATAAAATGGAATATACTTTCGGCGATCTTGTAAAAGACGGACCGACTTGTCTCGGAATGCATAAGAAAAAGAATTTTATGTCCATTGTAACCGTTGACCATTGTCAGCTTGTTGACGAAGACTTTAATAAGATTCTGAGATATACCCTTGATTTTGCGGAAGAACATGGATACAGACATTATCATAAAAAGCGTCACGATGGATTACTTCGTAATCTCATTGTTCGTAAGGGTGTCAGAACGAAAGAACTTTTAATCAATATAGTTACAACGTTCAGTGGTGAATTTGACGAAGAAGCATTTAAAGAAGGACTTTTAGGGCTGGAACTTGATAACCATATCGTAGGAATTCTGCGTACATTTAATGATAATATCGCAGATAAAGTAACCTGTGAAGAAATGAAAGTTATATATGGAAGAGATTACTATATGGAAGAAGTACTTGGATTAAAATTTAAAGTCAGTGCATTTTCTTTCTTCCAGACTAATGTTGAAGCCGTTGAAAGACTGTACAGTGAAGCTCTTGCACTTATTGACGATTTTGAAGGAAAAACAGTTTTTGACCTTTATTGTGGTACAGGTACAATCAGCCAGATTTTAGCACTGAAGGCAAAACAGGTAATCGGTGTTGAGCTTGTAGAAGAAGCTGTTGATGCGGCAAAAGAAAATGCAGAACTTAACAATCTTAATAACTGTGATTTTATTGCCGGCGATGTGTTTGAGGTATTACAGACTGTAGAGACAAAACCGGAAGTCATTGTTGTAGACCCACCGCGTATGGGAATGACACTTAAAGCTGTAGATAAGATTATCAGTTATGGGGTAGAGCAGATAGTATATATTTCCTGTAACCCTAAGACTCTCGCAATGAATCTGGAACAGTTCCAGTACGCAGGATATAAGGTGAAATATATCAAACCGTTTGATAATTTCCCTATGACAAAGCATGTGGAGACGGTCTGTTTGCTGTCAAGAAAAGATAAATAAGGGCCAAAAAGTGGTGTATTTCCGGGCTTTTTGCGAGGTGAGCATCATCAGAGGAGCCTTGCGAAAAGTTCGGTTTTCTTATATGGAAACATATCTACTAAGCGAATTTGCCCGGCAGCGGAAAATGAGTGGTAGGGTTTAGGCTGTGGATTAGATGTCATAGGTTGTAGCAGTGATTTAGATAACAGCACTGACCGCAGTTGGGGCCACTCGATACTAAGGGGCAGACTTGGCAGTGGAATAGATAACAGGAGGATTTGATTTAGAATGGATTACATGTTTATGACCCGGCCGTTTTGGTTGGAATTATCTATCTCTCAAAAGGTGGTTAAAGATAAATTTATTGAGTATTTTGGGACTAAGAGATTAGAAATAACATCTAGGAAAGATGCATCGGAATATCTGCTGAGCATCACTGGAAAGATACAAGAAAAAATGGTTTCACAGTTAAAAAGCGAAAGTGCCTGTTATCTGGTGAAAGATTTATATAAAATCCTTGATGAGGTATTTCATTTTTATCAAAGACAGAAAGACGCAAGAAAGAAGTTAATTGAGTTGAATATTCAAGAGGACTCTATATTGGATGTTTTTGAAGAAAATCGAAATAAATCATGTAATGTTATTGATGCAGTGAATCTGTGGATAGAAAATGCAGTGCTTCTTTCTAGCAAGCCGGAAGATTGCAAAGATAATCAATTTGAAGTTAATGATGAATTGTTTGTTGAAATGTACATATACGGTGTTGTATCGCAAGCATTGTCTTTAATATCTTTAAGCAGAAAATTCCAATCGCATGAGTTGTACACGGGTATAGTTGTGAATCCTACAGAAGATGTACCAGTAACTGTATTAAAATATCATCCTATTATATATTTTAATACAGCTATGACGGGAAATCAGAACATTCTAATTGAAGATAGTGAGCTTGCTAAAGCAAGTGAGAGCATTTTTGGAAAAGGATTTTTTGATACATATGGTGTGGATTTTATCTATTCGCTGCGTATTATGAGCACATTTCAAGCTGAGATGTTGCATGGTGGGAAATATGCGATGACTGTTATTAATAAGGAAGACTTTATTTCGGAGATTGAAAGGTATGGTCAGGGATGCATAGATGCAAAAAAATTCTTTGATGCATTTGTTCTTACCAAGGAAATAATATCTTCGCAGAAAAAGAATAATGAGCCTATAGTATGGATAATGAAGACAAACCAGTATCGTCATGAATTAAGACCGTTTATTTGTTTAGAAAATGATAGAATATACGTTTCTTACTGTGCGATAGAACAGGCAAAACATCTGTGGTGTTCGATTTATCTAAATGGAGGAATGTGTTATTCAAATGCGAAGGACAGTCTTACAGCTGCGATAGAAAGAAAAAATGAAGAATTATCTGATAGACTTGTAAATATATTGCGCACAAAATTACGGGCACACTATGAACCAACCATAGATGAGATAGATGTAAAATACGATAGAATCTTTGGGAGTAAAGACATTGATTATGGAGATTATGATGTCGTATTCTATACACCAAAAACTAAAGAGGTCTTTCTTATTGAGGCTAAGTTCTTTTCGGATTCCTTAAATAGCAGTGGGGTAATATCTGATTACGAAAAACTGTTCAAGGAAAAGGGGTACTATGACCATTGTCGAGCTAGATATGATTTAGTTCTCAGAGAAAAAGAGAAGTTGAAGGAATTTCTAAATATACCTATCGATGAAAGAATAACGGCACATTTTCTTTTTGTTTCATCTAAGCCTTTAGAAATTGAATTTCAGGATGAAGATGGCGTTGTAACTTTTCCTTGCTTATCGATATTTGACAAATACATTGAAGGGAAATTATTGCCCGAAACCGGTGATGAGCCGGTGAGACCAGTTCATTTGATATAAAGAAACACCCTCCCGGACATCAAGGTCAGGAGGGTTTCGTGCGTTTATGAAGTTATGCATCAACATCGATGCTGACACCGGATTTCAGTTCGACGGTGATGCGGTCACCCCAGACGGTTATCTGCTTGACCCAGCGTCGCACCAGTGATTCGTCGAATTCGGTAAGGTGGGCGGTCTGCTGTGAGATGTAATCTTGCAGGTCGTTGATTCGTTTTATCTGCTCATCCCTTGCAGCGGTATCGACTGTTGTCTGTTGGCGGAGTTCTCGGAGCCTGAAAATCTCATCAGCAATCTCATCGTAGGATTCTTTGCTTTGGGCTTTCTGGATAAGCTCTTGCTGCAGGGCCATCAGCTTCTCGTCGATGTTTTCAACGGAAGTTGCATGCGAAACTCGGATGACTGAGGCAATGTTGAGCTGTAGCTGTGCCTGATAGCTGCTTTTGTCTCCAAGCATCTGATTGATTGCCTTGACGACGGCATCCTGAAGAACCAGCTCGTTAATGGTTCTGGCGTGGCATTCAAGTCCTGTGGATTCCAGCCTGCTGATGCAGCGCCAGACGATTGATTTGACACCTCGATTGTTCCAATGGAGTCTGCGGAACATTTCGCCGCACTCACCGCAGATGACAATTTGCGAGAAGCAGTGGTTGCAGCTGTAGCTACGCTTCTTGCCATTGGCGCTGGTTTTTACCACTCGCCTGCGTACCAGTTCTTCCTGCACCTGCAGGTAGATTTCCTTTGGAATAATAGCTTCGTGGTTTCCTTCCACATAGTACTGAGGCATTAGGCCGTTGTTCTTCACTCTGGTCTTGTTGAGAAAGTCGGTGGTATAGGTCTTCTGGAGAAGGGCGTCACCGATGTATTTCTCGTTTCGGAGAATCTTGTTGATGGTGCTGGTATGCCATTTTGGTTTGCCAGCGCCGGTCAGGATACCATCACGCTCCAGACCAGCAGCAATCTTATCCATGCTGAGGCCTTCCAAGTATTCTCGGTAAATGCGCTTTACGATTTCGGCCTGCTCCGGGTCGATTATAAGGTTGCCTTCTGCATCCTTCGTGTAGCCAAGGAAACGGTTGTGGTTAATTTGTACCTTGCCTTGCTGGTAGCGGAACTGGATGCCCATCTTCACGTTCTGGCTCAATGACTGTGATTCCTGCTGTGCCAGCGATGCCATGATAGTGATAAGGACCTCGCCCTTGGCATCCATTGTGTTGATGGACTCCTTTTCGAATAGGACCGGGATATTCATATCCTTGAGCTGTCTGATGTATTTCAGGCAATCCAGTGTGTTTCTGGCAAATCGGCTGATGGATTTTGTAACAACCATGTCGATTTTGCCAGCCTTGCAGTCATCAATCATTCGATTGAATTCTTCACGTTTTTTCGTGTTGGTACCGGAGCTACCGTCATCGGCATAGATTCCGGCAAATTCCCAATCCGGGTTCTTCTGAATATATTCTGTATAGTGTTCTACCTGAGCTTCATAGCTGGTAGCCTGCTCATCGCTATCGGTACTGACACGGCAGTACGCTGCGACTCGGAGCTTTGGTTTTTCTTCTTCCTTCTTGCGAGCATTACTTCCAACTTTGCGTCTCGCAGGAATTAACATTACATTTCCCATTATTGACTCTCGCTTTCTATGAGGCTGTACAGATATTCTGCTTGTCTGACAGGGTTATCATGCAAAGCAACACCGTCCTTCATGTAAAAGTGGGTAGGTATCTGTATTTCCCTCATCTTTGTTTTCTTATTATTTCGTCCGAGCTTAGTGGCTCGATGTTTACATTCTTCTTGTGCTTTCTGATATGTCTCTTTATCGATGATAGCAGGGTAGAAACTGTCTCCAAGATAGTGGGCTGTTTCCATCAATCGTTTAGCGGTGCCGTGGTAGGTTGGAATACCGGCTTCCGCAGCAGCCTTCGATAATGACATACCGCTCAGATAATTCTTATAAAGCTGTCGGAGCTTGGAAGCAGCAGATTCATCAATAACTGCGATACCATTCTCAATCCGATAACCAAATGGTGTGTGGCCCATTTAATCACCAATCCTTTCTGTGAATGTCAGACCACATTTCATAACAAATCGAATTTCATTTCGGCTGGCTACTTCAATGTGGTCTGCGTAGCTTTCAAAAATCTCCTCGCTGTAGGCTGTAAGCATATCATTATGGGATACAAAGTGTAGCAGCAGATTAGTTTCTGTAACCTTGGATGCATCACCGGTCATGCCAATAGTGATTGCTTCAATATCAGAGCGGTAAGTCTCTGCCTGCAGGATGAGGGCGTTTGTTTCTTGATTGTATAAAATCTGGTCGATATAGCCCTGTGCCATCAGCTTTGTAAGGGTTTCACGCTGCTCGCTGTTCTGAGCAATGAGTAGCTCCAAGTGCTGAATACGCTTGACTGCTTCGTCTCCGGAGCAATTCTCAAGAGCTTTTAGATAAGGAACAAGCACTAGGCGATACCCGTAGATGAGCTTGTTCAGCATCGTTACGAAAGCTACTTTTATTTCATCGTCTCGGATGTACTTCATGCTGCAAGCTGCTGTGTTCCTCAGGTGTGTATTACAGGTCCAAGCTACATATTTGTAAGTGTTGCAAGGATGAATTCTGCGTTTAAAGGAGTCGCCACATTCGCCACAGATAATTTTTCCAGAAAAAGCATAACGCTGCTGGTATTTACTACTACCTTTTTCGATGCCTTTCTCGGAAGCTCTCTGTGCGACCAGTGCGTTGGCGGCATCGAAGTCTTCATGACTGATAATTGCTTCATGATGGTCTTGGGCCATGTACTGGTCAACTTCACCGTAGTTGACATGGCGATTGAAGTTCTCATCTGTATAGGTTTTCTGGAAAATGACATCGCCTGTATATTTTTCGTTGGAAAGAATAGCTCGAATGGTAGTGGCGGTCCACTTGCTATTTTTCTTGGATGCAATACCATCTGCATTTAGCTCATCAGCGATAGCTTGTGTTCCCTTGCCGGAAAGAACATCCGCAAATATTCTCTTTACAACTTCTGCTTGCGCTGGATTGACAACCATATTCTCGCCGTCCCAATCGTATCCGTAAGGTGTATAGCTGAGTTTGAAAGTTCCATTCTGGAAGCGGCGCTTAATGGACCACTTAGAGTTTTCTGAAATGGAAGTAGATTCTCCTTCAGCCATGCTACTAAGAATGGCGAGGAAGAGCTCGCTTTCCATTGAACAGGTGTTTATGTTTTCCTTCTCGAAGAAAAGAGGAATGTCCAAGCTCTGTAGCTTTCTTACCAAAGCCAAACAGTCAGTTGTATTTCGAGAGAAGCGGCTGATGGACTTGGTAATAACAAAATCGATTTTCTTTGCTTCACAATCAGATATTAGGCGAAGCAGCTCAGGACGTTTTTCGGCTTTGGTTCCTGTGATACCTTCATCGAAGTAGAGACCGGCGAACTGCCAATCCTCACGAGAATTGATATATCGCTCATAATGAGTTTTCTGTGCTTCCAGACTTTCTAACTGAGCATCACTGCCTGTCGAAACACGGCAGTAGGCAGCAACACGGAGTTTCTTCTTTATGGTGCTATTATTCTGTACACCTTCGATTTTTGTTACCTTCTTCATGGTAGTTCACCTCCCTTCGTTAGTGTCACATATTAGCTCTGAATCCCTTATATATCAACGAATTTCAGGCATAATCTCAACCCAAAATGGAGAGAATGTCTCACGGTTTTTCAGCGATAATTTGTTGAACTCTGACAAGGAAATAAGTCCAAGCTCAAGCAGAGTTTCAGCGACCTTCTGCGCCTGAAAGAAGTTATAATCCTGTTCGATATCGGTCTGCTGGATAGGCTTAGGAGCAGCAGAAATCGGAATTGATGTTGTGATATTCTCTTGCATAATTGCCTCCAATCTGAAGAAGTTCCTCACTACTAAATGGAGGCGAGATAGCGGTTTGGCCGAAAAAAGATAAAATTATCTGCCTCCACTATCCACTGGAGAAGAGAGGCCTGTTTTGACGAAAAAATATAAAAAAGAGGGCCTGCAGGAGAAAAACTCCCACAGACCCTGTGAAAAGGTGTGCCTTATAACTTCTTTGCGAAGTTCAGAGAAATCCATCCGGCTCCGGATTTGAGCCTGCCCCAGAGGGTAGCGCCTTCACCCTTAGACTCCTGAACAATGGTAAAGATACCCTTGCCGGTGAACTGGCCGGTCCTGTCGTAGTTGGTACCCGGACCCTTACGGATATTCAGATTGGCGATATCAATCTGAACTTTATAGGAAGTATTCTTGGAAGGAGCAGATGCCGGTGTGGATGCTGCCGGATAGACAACATTTCCAGAGGCATCAAAGACCTTGTAGCCAGAATTCTCATCTGCCTTTTTCTTGGCATTGTCCAGTACCTTGTATGCACCAATCTGACTCTTGGCATCAGACCAAGACTTGCGGACACGATACATCTGAGTTACGGGCTTTTTGTCTCCAGCATCAGATGCGCCTCCGGAAAGCTCTGCAGTAACCTTTGCTGCCAAATCTCCAAGTCTGGAATAGAGCCAATTGCCCGGACAGGACTTGTTCGCAAACCATCTGTGGACAGTGAGTACCATCTCATCAGACTTCGGTGCATAATTTAAGGTCTTGTCCTTATTGGCAAACCATAAGAGCTTCTTTTTGCCGTTACGCTTGCAGATATCCACGCAGAGCTTGATGAGAGATGCGTAGACTTTATCGTTCATCCAGTAAGGCTCCTTGGTATCAGAAGCGCACTCGATGGTAACGGCTCGCTGGTCGTTGGCATTGGAAGAGGAGCACCAAGAACGGCTCTTCTCCTCTACATATAAGCCGACTCTGCCGTTTTTATCGATACCGTAGTTGCTGGATGCCTGCGTAGAGGACTTGGTAAACCAGTCACCAAGACCCTCAGCAGTACACTGACCGACCACGCAGTGAGGCGTGATACGGTCGATGGAATGAGTTCTCTGTCCAGAATGATTTGGATTCAGTTTGGTGTAAGCCACCAATTTGCTGTTTGTGTAAGCCATGTTAGTTTTCCTCCTTTGTGCTTCTGTCGTGAAGCTGTTCTAATACAACTTTGATTTTTTCAGGGACCGGAAGTCCGAGACGTGCTGCATTTTCGAGAATGCTGACACCTTCATTGGAAATGTAGAAGAAGATGACTGCTGTACGAAGAACACTGCCAGAGCCGATGACGTGAGCATCAAGAATACTGCCAATGCCAACGAGCAAGAAAATCAGTACCTTTCTACAGATACCTTTGAAGCCTACTTCGCTGGAGAGGGTGTGATTGCTGATGGCGCATATGACGCCAGTGATGTAGTCGATGGCTACAAATGCGATGAGTGCATAGAGCAATTCATCCCAGCCTCCAAGGAAGTAGCCGAGCCAGCCTCCGATACCGGTGAATACGAGTTGAATCGTGTTCCAGAATTCTTTCATTGATAAGTTCCTCCATTTCTGAAATTTGATGTAAGAAAAGCAGCTACCATCTGATAGCTGCGGATAAAAATTAAGCAGTCCTTTTCCACATGTAGCATGTGATATAGGGCTGCAGGTTATTGTGGGCACTGCCGGAACCAGCTGCGGCAGTGGAACCAGAGATAGTGTGCGAGTGAGAACCGGCGCTGGTAGTTGTCTTGTTGCTGACAGCAGTGTAGCCGGAGGTGGCATCGATAAGCACTCTATTGCCACCGCTGGTACCCCATGAGGCTTTCTGGTTCTTTAAGTCATGGGTATGCCCACCAGCGCTTGCTGTTGCCAGCGTACCTTTTGCATGTGTATGGGAAGGAATCTGTGCTGTGGTCAGTGTGACAGTAGAAGCACCACCTGTTTTTTCTACTGTTGCAAAGTTTGTGTCGTTTGTATTTACGCCGACTGGAACACGGCCCGTTCCCCAAGCCACCCAAGTGCCTCCAAAGTAAGTGGAAGGGTTGGTGTTCTTGACACTCATGTAGATACTTCCGACAGGATAAAGAGCACCTGTGAATTCCTTGATGTAATCCTTCAGCAATTTGCCGTAGACCTTTACATCCCATTTTTCAGAGACCTCGAAGCAGTTATCTGTTTCAGAGACCTTACCGACTGCCACACCTTTCCCACCACTTTTAAAGTCCATGACCACCGACGCAGTAGATACGATGTCTGTGATGCTGATAGTTGAGAATGCATCCTTCAAATCATAGCGGACCTCATAGGAGGTCTCGGTGGAAATCTTACCGCCACCAAAGGTGAAGGCCGTACCGGAATTGAAGCTGGTAGAGGCATTGGTCCATGTGCTGCTTCCGGCGACTCGATAGTAGGTGGAGCGAGTAACTGTATTCTTGGAGCTACAGGAAGCAAAGCTGTAGGATACCGTTCCTTTGATGTAGGTTCCATCATCGGTGAGTGTGCCTCCACTGTTACAACGCTGCGAGTTGTAGGAACTAAAAGAAGGTGGACTGTAGGCAACGACAGAAATCGACACGGTTGCAGCAGCAGAGGTCCTTCCTCTGGAGTCCGTTACGGTTGCTGTGAAGGTAATCGTTCCGGAAGAGTTAAGGAAACCTGTCGTGAGTGAACTCTGTGTTCCAGAGTAGCCGCCACCACTGATACTGTAGGACTTTATAGTGGAGCCGTAGATTCCGGCAGCACCATTTATCGTTAGCGTTGCTTTCGACTTCGACTGCACATAGATACCCCAAGCGGCAGGGACAGAGCCATCCACACGAGTAGCAGTCAGACTGCTGATGGTAGGCTTGACGGAGGAAGGAACCGTCAAAGTTAGCGTGCAGGTTTTGGTTCCTATCTTAGATGAGCCATTGTAGGTATCGCAGGTAATCGTACAAGTACCGCTTGTCGTGCTTGGTATCTGATTTGCCAGTGTGAGATCTGGTGTCCATGATACCGAAGTGGAGGTGGTTTTTGTCGTGATGGTCCCTGTAGAATTACCAAAGGCATAGGTCAGCGTATGGGTGAAGGAGGAAGAAGCCCTTGAGATAGTAATCGTTGTGGCGCTTCCCATATTCACTGAGGTGGCTGTTACCGAGGATGCTCTTGGAATGGTATTCAGCGTATGCGTTCCACTGGCTGAAACACTGACTGCATAGGTATAAACACCGGCCTCGCAACTCAGATTGAAGGATTTTGTACCATCCGAATTATGAGCGATGGTCAAAGAGCCGGAGGCAACAACGGTGCCGTTTTTCAGCTGGATACGGCTATCCGTGGACGATGAATAAACTGTAGTACCGTTGATGACAGCCTTAAATCCACCAGACATGACCCAGCCACTTGCAGAGCCAGAACCTTTGAGGGTCCATGCAATAGTTGATGTATTGTTTGCTATATTCTGACTGGACAATGTCCAAGAGAGAGTAACAGAGCGGCCTTCTTTCTGGCCGGTTGTAATACTTCCGCTGGAAGCCATAATGAATCACTCCTTTACGATGCCGGGCCTCTCCATTTGATAGAGAGGTTACCGTTACTTCTTGGGATAAAGTCAAACCATCCTCTGGTCTCGTTGCCAAGGGATAGTTTGTTACGAATCTCCGCATTGGTGATGACCAAGCTGTTATTGGAGATATATGCGATTTTCTGACCGTTCTCTTTGAAGGCCAGTTCATTGTTGGAGAGCTCGGCAGTGAAGGCGTTTCCGACCTTTCCAAGCTCAATAAGAGCTCCTTTGAAGCGGATATATTCTTCAAGGAGCTCTTGATTGGTAGCGATATTGTCCTTCAGTTCGTCTGTGATAGTGGAGAAGTCCATACGGATTTCGCTACTGTTTTGAGTAATCGTAGATTGGAAATCCTGCTGGATAGTTGCCATTTCCGAGCGTGAGATATAGTCTTCACGGACAGCGAGACGAATCTGCTCTGAGGATTTTGAAATCTCCGAATAGCACTCACGCACATTTTCCTGAAGGGCTGCGATGTCATCCTCGTATCCGGCAACATTCTGGAAAGAGGCCTGACAGGAAGTGATAAGTGCCATAGGACCACCTCCTAGTTGGAAACATCACACTGCAGTGTCAGCAAGCTGTCGATATCGGCAGCGGAGAGATAGATGACCTTGCCAGTCTTACCAAAGGTGACTGCATTGCCATCCTTATCCTGTGCATACCAGTTATAGGTCAGAGACTGCTTTTCTGTGGCATCAGCCCAAGCGCTACCAGAATATTTCTGGAGTGTGACGGTCTTTGCTGAGTGAATGATTTTATACCAGAAGGCACCGGTCGTAGGATTGGAAGGTGCTGTCTCACTGATAGGGCCGAGCAGCGCATCCACTTCCTGCTGATTGGTACGGACGATGACATAAGGGCAGACACCGCCCTGATTGTTCTTTACCGTAAAGCCTCCGATAGAAAGAAGCTCTGATACATACGGGTCAGATTTATCTTCAACAGTGATGACATCCACATAGGACTTGCCGCCATAGGTCATCGTGCAGCGGTAGGACTGAATGTTTACGATGTCGCCTCCAGATACCGTCAAGGTAGCAGAGGTCGCACCGGAGATATTTGTCCATTTGCCTCCAGTGTATTTTGCCCACTGATAAGTAGCACTGGTGATAGCAATCGTTCCGGAATAGGCAGAGGTTGCAAGTGACAAGCTGCCGGACTGGTTCATCACGATAGTGCCATTTGGCGCATAAACGGAGAAGACAACAGCACTGGTGCCATTACTTCCTCTGGTAGACTTTGCCCATGCAAACTTCTTCACGACTGTTTTTCCAGAGATAGTGAAGGTCAAATCAACGGTACCGTTGACCACATTTGCACCGCCGAGTGTAGCAGATGCTGCAACAGAAAGAACTACGGAACCAGCAGCAGATGCAGTTGCCGCAGTATTGGTCTTTAGGGTCATACCAGAAGGCAGTGTTCCAACGGAGCAGGTACAGGCAGTCTGTGTGATGCCAACATATCCGGTAAACGGAATGGTAATATCAAGAGCTGCAGTTGCTGCACCAGAAGAGGAGCACGCAATGGTCTGGGCCTCATTACCGAGAATGATAGAAAGTCCGCCGGTTCCTGCTGCACCCGGAGAACCCGTAGAGCCTTTGCTGCCGTCATACATCTTGGTAATGGAAATGGTGTCATAGACATCGGCATCGTCTGTAAGGAGCTTGATTTGAGCGACATTATCGACGAATACGGTGTGCGCAGGCTTTACGACGAGCGTTCCACCCGTGATGCTGGTATTGTCGGAAGTTGTCGGATAATCTGCCCATGCACCAGAAATGTTTTTATACTGCCACTTGGAAATGGAGACACCCTGAATCTGTGCTGTCAATGTTGCCTGAGAAGCACCAACGAGCGCAGAAGAAGCATTGTACTTGAATACATAGGTATCCGCTGTCACATAGGCGAGCTTTGCGTTCTCTGCATTGCGCACCAAAGTGTAGGTAATATCCGATGTGATATTGACCGTGTTCTTGGTCTCGGAATCGTAGTAGCTGATATAGCAGATGTAGGTAATCATCCCTGTGGAAGAGGCAGACAGTACATTGCTGTTGACCTTCAGGATGCCTCCGGTAACTTTCTCATTGGAATTTAGTGCTGTCTCAGCGCCGCTTCCGTCCTTACGTTTCCATGTGATAGTCAGACCAGAGGAGTTGAGTGCAACATTGGTCTGGTCAAGGAAAACGACGGGCGTCAGTGTAAGATTTGTGCTGGCCCAGCTTGGTGCGTAGGTGTGAGGCAGCACATTCGGGTTTTCACTCTGCGTCTTAGGCAGATTGGATGTGATATAAGCCGACAGCTTTCGTTGGTCTGTAATGTCCACGAAGGTCTGCTGGCTGGAAGTTAAGATTATAGGCATTTTCTGGCCCTCCTTTATACAGATACTTCACAGTAGAAGGATGCGTTATCCTGTACATCCTCTGTGGTTACGATGATTGATTTCATTTCGGTGTGAGTGGAATCCCACTGTGCATCCGCCTCCTCATTACCGGATTTCCTATGCCAGACAAAAGCAGTATCCGGAAGAGTTGTAGTGATATCCTTATCCCATGAGTACACCTTGCAGGAAAGACGACTATTCTGGCCCTTGTCCTTAAAGATGCTGACGCCATCTACGATGAGTTCCGTGCGGTACATCTTAGAAGCAGCGATGCCATCGACCTTACCGGAGATACCTTCAATAGTGGCAGTCTGACCGAGCAGTTCATCCTCAATGGCTGTAAGGTTTTCATTCTGCTTTGCGGAAATCGTAGTCAGCTTGATACCGCTGGCCCCAATGGTGATGGTGTTGCCAGAAGGATTCAGGTAATCCACGGTCTTGCTCATGCAGGCATAGCGGCCATCAATACCGTGAGGCGGAGATTGGCAGTCCACAAATTGTCTGGCGTGGATGCTGCCAATATCTGCTCTGGTGTCCGACTCGTCTACAATGGTCAGCTCCATGCTTGTGATACCGGCGATAAGTTCTGCAAGACGAGCATTGGCTTTGCGGAGCAGGTTTCCCGGAAGCGTGACGTTTTCCCAGACTTCCGTGGTCCATATCCAGCCGATTTCCTTTACAGCGACATCATCGTAGATATAGTTTTGACCACCATTTACAGAGGTGATGTCGATACGTTCATCGGATTCGACCTCGTTTCCTTCTTCATCGATGGTCTTTTTCTTTGCCCCAAGTGGGATGAGAGCAGTGATTCGCTCCGTATGGTCACGGGTGATTTTGACATCCATGAGGTTTTTGCCATATTCCACAGTCTGGATAGAATGGACATCGAACTCAGCGAGGTAATCCAGAACCTTCCCGGAATCTGTATAGCGGACCATCAAGTAGCCGCCATGTGTATTGATGAGCTTGCTTTTGATGGCATCCAACGTGCAGGAATACTCGGAATTGCTGTAGCTGATATAGTCGTTGTTATCCGTGACGGTGATATTCCCCAGTTTGAAACGCTTCTTTTCTTCAACGGCCTTATTGTGCACGGACAGGAAATACTCCAGCAGACCTTTGAGGGTCCCCCTATAGGAGAAAGGCGGCTGCTGACTATCCTTGAGATATGCCAAAGCCGACTCACAGGTCCAAGTATGCGTATTGTAAAAATCGCTTCCATCATTTAGAGCACGTCCTTCAAATACGGTGTTGTCACCCTTTTTGCAAACAATGGTGGATGCCATCGGGTGGATGGAATCCAGATAGGGATGATTAAAAGGAGCAGACAGTGTCAGGCTGTCGATGTTTTCTGCATCCTCGGTCATCTTTGCTTCTGTAATAGCAAGCTGAGAAAGCTGCGGATGATAGAAAAGCTGACCATCAACATATATACGAAAGATACTCATAGGCGTCCCTCCCTGAAGCGGAAGGTCGTTGTGCCGGTTCCTTTGATGGTGACGGTATTCCTGCCAGCTTGTAGCTCAAATTCTGGAAGCGTCCAAGTGCCAGCACTGAGAGACTTCCTAAAAGTATCACTGCCGATGCTCCAGCTAAGAGCTGTTTCTGCTGTGGTCGTGATGACTGGGACCACAGGCATGAAGTCATTTTCGATGATAAGAGTGCTGGAACCAGTCAGGTTAACGACCGTCTCATCAATGTGATAGCGATAAGAGTCGGCATCCTCACTGGAAATTACCAGCTGACCTTTTCCGGAGATAGGGTCATATTCAGAAGTAATCTCCAAAGTTCCGATGGCATAAAGCTCAGGTTCTTCGCTGGTCGATACTTTTACGAGCTGACCGGCATAGCGATTTGCCATCTCAGCAACCATCTGGTCATATTTTGTTCTGGTTCCCAGCATGGAAAACGTCAATGAAAAGCTCCGAGGCTGATACGATACACGCCCCAGAGCTTCTGTATAACGAATGGGAGAATTCCTTCCCGGCACCACAATCGTATTGGTCTGCGACTGTGGTACTGGAAAAGAAATAGTTTCTCGGAGCCAGCCCACGCCAGCGACTGATGCTCTGTTTAATTTGATATCAGGTGTCATAGACTGAGCCTCCTTTGTAATTTTTGTGCTTTACCAAGCTCACCGTCGATTGCCGGGAGCAGGTGCCCAACGAGTGTACCGTCCTCAAGGTAGATACCTTTGCTGGAATTATCTGCGATGACCGCCAGATATTTTTCCATTGCACTGGTATTGAGATGATTAGAAATCATCGCTTCCAGCTGCTTGTAGAAACCAGCCAGAGGAAGGATTGCTTCTGCACCGGCCTCACCACCAGCCATCAAGGAAGAACCATTCATACCAAAGATGGTAGGGCTGGTCATGATACCACCTTCCTTGTACCAATTGATAGAAAGATGAGGAACAGAAGGTGGAGCAATGGAAAGTTTACCGGACACCCTGAAATGAGGCAGCTTGATATGCGGCAGTGAAATCTTCATGCCAGAGAAAAATCCCTTGATGGCATCCACCACACCTTTGACCTTATTCTTTGCGGCCTCGATAGGAGTAGTGATAGCAGATTTTATACCGTTCCATACCGAGGTGGTGGTCGATTTGATTCCATTAAAGATACTGGTGACAGTGCTCTTTACGGAATTAAATACGCTGGTGACCGTCGACTTGATAGCATTGACCGGAGTCGTGACTGCAACTTTTACCGCATTCCACACGGTGGTTGCAGTGTTCTTTATTGCATTGAATACCGTTGTTACGACAGATTTGATGGCATTGATGACTGTGGTCACCACCGTTTTTATTGCATTCCATACGGTCGTGAATACGGTTTTGATAGTATTCATCACCGTGCTGATAACGGATGCCACAGCATTGATGACTGTCGATACCTTTGATTTAATGGCATCCCAGACTGCGATGATTATTTCTTTACAGTTCTCCCAGATAAAGCGGAATGGGAGAGTGATGATTTCAACCGCAGCTTCCAGAATGGAACCAATCAGCATGATGCCAGTCTGGACGATGTTTTTGATGGTCTCCCAGATTCCAGTGAAGAATGAGACGATGCCATTCCAGATTCCTTCAAAGAAGGTCTTTATATTGGTCCAGACCTCATTCCAGCTAGTGCCAAACCAGCCAAGGACAACGTCAGCAACACCCTTGATGACATTCAGGATATTGGTGAAGAAGCTACTGATTCCGTTCCAAATGGAAGAGAAGATTTCCTTCACACCAGTCCATGCTTGTGACCAGTTTCCTGTAAAGATGCCGATAAAGACATCAAGGATACCGGTGATGACACCAGTCACCGTGGAGAGAATATTGGCGATGTGATTAAACACTCCTTCAAAGATAGGAGCGAGAATCTGACAAAATCCATCCCAGACTGTTTTTAGTACATCCACGATATCTGTAAACTGAAATCCCAGCGCATTCAATCTGTCTACGATTCCTTGACAGAAGCCGGAAATGGTATCTTTGATGCGATTCCATGTTCCGATAATCGCATCACGGAAACCTTCGTTGGTCCTCCAAAGGTGAACAAAGGCAGCCACCAGAACGGCGATGACTGCAACAACTGCCAACACGGGAGCAGAGACTCCACCAAGTGCAGCGCCAAGTTTACCAAGGACACCGGTTCCACCTTGGATGGCGACTTTTAATTTGCTGACGCCATTGGCTAGTTTTACGAATCCATGCATCGCCACACCGATTTTCGATATGGTCGTTCCGATGATGATAAGCAGCGGTCCGATGGAGGCGACCAAAAGAGCAATGGTAACAATGGTCCTCTTGGTACCTTCATCCATGCCGTTTAGCTTGTCCACGAAGTCTTGGAGCTTCGAGACGATAGAACGGATGGCAGGCATCAGGATATCACCAAAGGAAATGGCAAGCTCCTGAAGCTGTGATTTTAAGATAGTGAGCTGACCAGCAAGATTGTCCTGCATGGTCATAGCCATTGGTGTTAGAATATAAATAGTACAAAATAAACATGACCATTTTCAATAAATAGTATATGATAGTCATAGATTAAGGAGGAGAATGGTT
>RCNI01000584.1_pt1 | contig 21837 bp, 18 predicted proteins | sample 2041151 | NCBI WGS metagenome assembly RCNI01 (sample SAMN09708214, study PRJNA481090) | feces metagenome | isolation source: feces | place: Antarctica: Albino Rookery | reverse complement strand
ATGGTTCACTGGCCTGAGGCCATGGTGACCTTCGACACCACCAACGGTGCCCTCTTCTCTGCCGATGCCTTCGGTACCTTTGGCGCTCTGGATGGTAAGCTCTTTGCCGACGAGGTGGATTTTGAGCGTGACTGGCTGGATGACGCCCGCCGCTATCTCACCAACATCGTGGGCAAGTATGGCCCCCACGTCCAGCTCCTGCTGAAAAAGGCCTCCGGCATCTTGGACCAGATTAAGTTCATCTGCCCCCTCCACGGTCCCGTGTGGCGCAAGGATCTGATGTACTTCATCGACAAGTACGACAAGTGGAGCCGGTACGAGCCAGAGGAGAAGGGCGTCCTAATTGCCTACGCCTCCATGTACGGCAACACCGAGGCCGCCGCACAGGCTCTGGCCGCCAAGCTCTGTGAGAAGGGCATGAGCAATGTCTGGGTCTACGATGTATCCAACACCCACGTCTCTCAGCTGATTTCCGAGTCCTTCCGTCTCAGCCACATCGTGCTGGCCAGCGTCACCTATAATCTGGAGATCTATCCCGTCATGTACGACTATCTCTGCCACATGAAGGGATTGAACCTCCAGAACCGCACCGTGGCCATCATCGAAAACGGTTCCTGGGCCTGCCGCTCCGGCGATCTGATCCAGAAGTTTGTGGATAACGAGATGAAAAACATGACGGTGCTCAACGAGCGCCTGAGCCTGGCCTCCTCCCTCAGCGATAGCAAAGCTGCGGAGCTGGACGCTCTGGCTGACGCCATTCTGGACTCCATGAAGGAGGAGTGATCTCCTCCCCGTGCAGACTTCCCTCTGCATGGATTCTCTGTAGACTGAAAGCCCCCGAGAGAAGCACCGTCAAATGGTCGCTCCTCTCCGGGGGCTTTTATACGTTGGTGCGGATTTACCCTGCCACCAGTGGTCGTTATCATTTTTTGCAGCGTCTGGATCCCTGCACCCTACACCACGGACGATGTTCCGGCCACCTGTCTGCGAGAAAACTTTTCAACGAATTCTTTCTGCTCCGGCTTAGCGCACCGCCGAAACTTCGTTTTAGATCAGAATGTGTGGTAAGTGATTGGCCAATATTTCCTATCGCAGCTCTTTGAGAGTAAGCACAAAAGAAAAACGTCTGATTTCTTTCGAAATCAGACGTTTTTGTTGGTTGCGGGAGGAGGACTCGAACCTCCGGCCTCCGGGTTATGAGCTAAAAGGTTGCCCCCTGTGGCCCGGATTTTCCCCCAAACTTACGCACTCTTGCCATGCTGCTGGCCGCCATCGTCCACTTCGTAGTCGTAGATCGGCGCAATGGTCTGCATCGCCCTGCTCATGGCCTTGTCGCGCGGATGGACATAAAAGTGGGTTGTCGTTGTGACATCTGCGTGTCCCAGAATACCGGACACAGTTGATACATCAATGCCATTCTCAATGGCTCTTGTGGCAAAGGTGTGGCGGATTGCGTGAAACTTGACATGCTCCAACCCCAGCTTTTTAAGAAGATCTGAGAAGTAATGCTGCAGATTGTCCGGATCAAGAACGCCTCCTGTTGTGCTGAAGAAGATAAAGTCGTCTCCGGTAGGGACATGGTGTTCCCTCGTAAAGCGCAGCTTCTGCTGGTGCAGAACCTCCCGCAGAATCGGCGGCATGGAGAGTTCCCGCTCGGACGAGTCTGTCTTAACCTCGTTGAATACCAGCTTCGTTTTGGGCTCTCCCGGTCGTGCATCATAGTTGGTCAAGCGCCGCACTGTCTCCCGCACGGAAAGCCGTCCCGTTCTTTCATCGTAGTCCTTCCACCGGAGCGCACAGATCTCCCCCCGCCGCATACCGGTATACAGCGCCAAGAGGATTGCGGGATGGAACCGATTCTTATGCTCGAACAGGTACTTCTCCAGCGCTTCCTGCATTTCATCCGTCATAACCTGCGGCTTCGGTGTCCGGCAGGACTTAACGACGGTCAGCGGCACAGGGTTACTCTGGATCAGATCCTCTGCAAGCGCCTGCTTCAAAGCAACATCAAGCACGACTCTCATGTTCCTCATGCTCTTCGTGGACAGCGGGCCGCCCGTACGCAGATTTCCGCTCCTGGCCTGTTCATTCAGAAATCTCTGGATCACCCGCGGCGTCAGCTTCTTCAAGGTCAGTTGCCCCAATACCGGGCAGATATGTTTCTCGCAGTTATCCCGGTAATGTTCATAGGAAGACGGCTTCACCACCGGCCGAATATAGTTCTCCAGCCAGTAGGCCATCCAATCCTTAACCATCATGTTTTCATCCAAACGGATCTTCACATCAAACATCGTTATTCTCCTTATGTTCAAACCTGCCTCCTACACAGAATCTGAGCATAATCCGCATTGAAAATAACATTTTCCCATGTTACAATCATAGAGCGGTGCGGCTATGCCGTTGTGTAGGTGCTACTTCACCTCGCAGGTGCATAGGAGCGGCAACTCCTATGCACTGCCGTCTTTTGATTTTTGACCGCCCCGATGCGTCCATCGGGGCGGTTTTATTCTTGGGCCATTGATACAGTTGTGACGTGATTCACGAGCCCATCCGCGCATAAAACCCACCGTCCAAGGGCTACGAGCATTTCTCTTCGTTTGTGGAATCCTTCACGCGCTCGCTACGTGCGTTTAACCCCGATTCCCAGAGGCGGTTAACATTACGCTGCCGGCAGCATCCGGATTCCTTCATCCCGGATATTGCATGCGGCATTTATATCCCGATCCATCCCGCAGCCACAATTAGGGCACCAGATATACCGCTGCGCCAGCGGGATTTTTCCAAACCGGTATCCGCAGTTGTGGCAAATCTGAGAACTTGGATAATATTTCGGAACCTCCACCAGGGGTTTCCCTTGCTGGTCCAGTTTTCTCTTCAGCTTTGCCTTGAATCCCGGCCAGTTGTTGTCGTAGATTTTCAATGCCAGGGAAGCATTCTTCTCGCGCATTTCCCTGAGATCCAGCGTCTCTACACAGACCACATCATTTTCATTGGCCAAGCGCGCCGCCTGTTTGAACTGCCAGTCCTTTCGCTGATTTTGCATATGCAGCTCCAGTTTGGCCGCTCTCCGCATAAATCTGAGCCACCGGGAGCTGCCGACTTTGAATCGCGCAGCCGTGCGGTACAGATCGTTCACCTTGGTGCGCCCCGCTCGAATAAAGCCGGGATATTCCCCGCTGTTTCCATTGGAATCCACAAACAGTCCATCCTGCTTATAGTCCAGCCCGATTGCCCTGCCGCCGGAGATTCTTCCGGGTACCGGTTCTTCCATTTCATAGGCCAAACGGAAGGAGATTTCATACGCCGATCCATATAGATATTCTCTGATAACCACAGAGTAAATCCTTGCGTAACCCAGTAACGGCCGATGCATATTCATCAAAACCCGGCCGACGAAAGGAATTTCCACATACTGCCCGTAAAGATTGACCGTGGGGAACTCAATTGTCCGGTTCTTCTGATAGGGACCGCTCTTGCAGAGCACACGGATCTGACCGCAAGCCATCCGGTCAATTTGCCGGCAAACGCGCATCTTGATCGTCTTCACCGACTTTGCACTGAGCCACGGTGCTAAAACTGCTCCCATGACCTGCGCTTTCACCTCGCCGTCTTGCCGGCCTGCAGCGCGCTGCATCGCAGCAAACTCAATTAGGCTGTTGTAAACTTCGTCCTGCTGATTCAGCATCTGCTGCAGCAGGTCTTTCTGCTCGTTTGTGGGCAGAAGATTGTACACATACGTCGTAAACTCCATGTTGCGTTCCTCCTTTAGTTTGATATTCAAATTTTTATATTTGTATTATAGTCTTTTTAGTTTGAATTGTCAACGTCTTTTTCAAACTTTTTTATTTGAATATCAACTCTTTATCTTGACGAATCAAATCTCATCGTGTATCATATACGCAAAGGAGGGATTGCCATGACAGTTGGTGAGCAGATCAAAATTCTGTGTGTTCGCAACAACATTTCCGTATCTGAATTGTCCCGGCGGCTCGGCAAAACAAACCAGGCATTTGGTCAAAAGATCAAGCGCGGAACGTTTACCGTTGATGAGCTGAAAGCCGTGGCCCAAGCGGTTGGCTGCGAATACGAAGGTGCATTCATCCTCCCGGATGGAGATAAAATCACATATTAAAAAATACGCCGCAGAGAAGCAAATTCTCTGCGGCGTATTTTTATCTGTTCTTTTAAGGATGCATCTGTAAGATAGTCGAACGAGTATCTTACAGATGTTCCAGCATGGGATGCTCTCCCTATTCAACAAACAATCCCCCCGACATCTGTACCAGCGGTGTCAGAAAGGTGCGTGAATAATCATCCTTCAGGTGGATGTGGATCGTTCCCGTAAGAGTCCTTTTGACGAATTTCACCAGTGGTTCTATGAATTAGTCGCTCGGAATGCTGGTTGATGGCAATTCTGCGTGCAATGTCAGCAGCCTCCTTTTGCGTGCTTGTCCTGACCGTCGCTCTCGAATTACCTGCTCCTTTGACCTGCCACCCTCCCTTGGGATGCGAGGTCACGTGTTGATTCTTACCCATCATGCAACATCCTTTCTAGAAGAAGTGATAAGCTTTCTGGTATTCTCATACCACTTATCAGTGTGATAAATCCGCGCCTCCTGCACATGGCCGGAAAGCACCTCGGTTTTTGTGAGCTGAGAGGCTGCTTTCCAATCTCCCCGGAAGATATAGGTGGCGTTGTTGATCTCGTTGCACTCAAAAACATACAGATTCAGCGCTGTAAACCCATAGACTACATATCCCCAGAAATTTTGTGTTCCGAGGACACAGAAGTCGGGGGACATATGCCACAGATGCTCATGACGCTGGCGGATAACTGTCTGTTGTCCTTTCGGCTTGCGCTCAACGATCCGATCAATATACCGCTCCCAATCCCCCTGAATGCTGGTACCTGGACGAAGGATTTCCCAAGGAACCTCGACTTGTTTGGTGGGTGGTACCGCAGGTGCACGTTCGGCGGTCCATACTTCGCACCGTCCCAACATCTCCAGTTCCACATTCATGGCCGCTTTGATTTTCGGAAACTCACTTTCGGTATTCTCTAATAGCGGAGAGTAGAGAACGCCATCCGCTATTGAAAAGGCAAGTTCAGTGGGCGGAATGAGTTCACGCTGATAGCACATCCGATGATGCCAGCAAATGCCATCATGATAGTTGCCGTGCCAATCTGGTATGTGATATGCCTGCTCAAAAGAGCGCATCTCCTTGGGCAGATGCTTGAGAACATGCCAGCGTCCATTAGCATTTGCCTGCGTAGCCGCACGGTTTGGGATTGGCATGACGGCCGCTTGATTTGGCAGGATGCCATAGTATTCAAGTCTGGCATAGTCTGCTGCCGTCAGTGGGGCGGCAATGTAAAACTTGTCCCCTGGGTGCAGCGCATAAAGATAGCGCTGCGGCTGAATGATCCGTTTGTTGACAATTTGCATAAAGTAGCTCCTCTACAAATTATATTTACAAACAGAAAAAGCCCGGCTTGTCCATCCATATATTGTGATGCTTTCAAAATGAACGCACAATATATGTAGGATTGCCAGACCACCCAAAACGTGATATAATTTAACCGTGTGAAGAATACGGCGACTATATCAGTTTTAGCTGATCTATGCGTCAAACACAGAAGAGTGACATCTCACGACTGGTACTCGTGAGGTGTTGCTCTTTTTTCTTTTTCTGGTTTGTATCTTATTTCAGGTGCTGCTCGTCGACAACGACGATCAGCGTTTTGGTTTCTGAATCGTATTCTGCGATGAACTGTTTGGCTTTGGACAGAAAGTCAATGCCGCTGGCTTTGGCCAGGTACTTCACAAAATCCTTCGCACCGATACGAACCCAATCATTCTTAATCCGACGAGCAAAATCATAGGCCGGAGAAGTCGTGTCCTCGCCTCGCGCCCGAACACCGATGGCGCAGGCCTCAGGATCAAAGCCGATAATCACTTGATCCGGAACGCCGAGAGATTCAATAGCCCCCTTGTTAAACGCGATGCCGAACGAACTCAAAGTCACGATAGGATTTCCGTTCTTCAGATATGAAAAGTCAAAATTATAGGCCACAAAATCGCCCCCCATACAAGATTATTCTTTGGTCCTAGGGTGATTATATCACAAGTGAAGTGGCGCTGCAAGGGAAAAATTTAAGCAGTGAATAGAAAGAAGAACTTTGACGCACATAGCGCATTCGCTCGGCACTGATATGCCGATTTGCCAGCGCACTGATAGTAACGCAAAAATACACAATGGCTGCAAAAATCAGTAATCAAGCGCAACGCGCAGAATCGTTTAATTCAAAGTACAATACTGCAATGATATTTTGATTGCTCTACTATTTTGCTTTTTTCTTGCTGCGTTCTACTCTCTGCAGCGTACCTTCCTGTTGTTATAGCTACTTACTGAAATATTGTCTTTAACAACTCCTCCGCGCTTTCTTCAGTGGGATCGTTGGTGCCAAGCTCGCCACGGAAGGCACGGGAGAGGATGGCCTTTTTCGTGAGGTCGATCTGCTCCAGGACGGCTTCGGCCGCTTCTTTGGCCTGCTGCTCTTTGGCGAGAAGAGAATTGAGGATACGGACGATTTCTTGCTGCTCTGTAAAGGTGGGCAATTCAATGGACATTGCCTTCATTATTTTGAATGGTGGAATATTTTTTATTGCGGTTCCTTTTGCTTTGCTCACAACATCATCTTTTAAAACTTCTCCAAAATAGTATATGAAGAACTGCTCTTCAATGTTGTTGTTCAACCGTACACGCATAAGTGCTTGATTGATTACACCGTCTTCGCAATTAGCGGGTAATTTATATACTTCACCTATAGTTCCAGCACAGCTAATTAAAATATCTCCAGGCTTAACTGCGAATCCAATTAACTCGTTATACTTTTCTTGAGTAATATAATAATGTCCATATTGAATGGTTTTACGAATAGCATTACCTTGTTCGTATACTTTGAAAGTGCTTTTCGCTTTTGGCACAAACATCTTCTTTGTTATTGACGATCCGAAAGGTCCCTTTTTATACTCTGCAACATCATTTAGCGTAAGTCTTTTCCAGCTCTCTATCCCAACGCCGTGTTCTTTTCTCCACTTTGCGGTGAGTTCGCCGGTGAAGGCTTTATGGAGGATGGCGGCTTTGCGGGGCTCAAAGCTGTCCAGAGCGGCCTGAGCTTTTTCCTTGGCCTCGTCCAGCTGGGCAAACAGGCTTTCAATGCGGTCCACAATGCGCTGCTGTTCGGGAAGAGGGGGGAGGGGAAATGAATGATTTTTAATAATCTCTTGTGATATATTTGGCTGTGCTCCGCCTTTTCCTTTGTCAATAAACGCTGTTTTCTGAGAACGAGCATAATAAAACAAATACTTAGAATCTGTAGTGGTATTAGTTACAGCACAAGCACACGCCTGGTTAGTTGTTGCCTCTATACCTAAAATTCCCACTTTTCCTATTGTTGCACCATACATAGCGATTACAACAGTATTAACTGGAAACATCTTTGCACTTGAATGATTAACAGCGTCTTCAGTTATATGTTCTTCAGTTTCAAAGATATACGAGTCATTTAATTCACCGGTTTTTACCCATGGAATATCTCCCATATAGTATTCATGGACTTTCCGGGAAGGTGTACCGCCAGAACCCCACTGTGCAATATTTTTCATATATGTCCAGCACCAATTCTCCGGCACTTTATACGGCCACTCGGTACAAGACACCAAGGCCTCCTGCAAACGCTGTTCCGGGGAGACGGCTTCTTTCTTTTTAGCCATGGTTCTTATCCTCCAGCGCCCGCAGCTCCTTCACTACGCTCATCAGCAGGTCAACCGCCTCCGACAGGTTGTCGGCGGCTTCTTCAGCACTCTCTGCCGGGTCGGGCAGGTCGTTATAATCCAGAACGGAATCATCCCGAATGAGGCCCAGATCCAGGCTATTGCCTTTTTCTGTGATCTCCTCCCGGGTGAACACGCTCCACCGTTCATCCTGCACCGCTTTGCGATTCTCAGCCTCATAAGCCGTTTCAAAGTCTGCAAAATGCTCCGGTTTCAGGGGCGTGGTCTTGCCAAAGCTGGGCATATTGGTCCGCAGGTCGTAGAACCAGACCTCTTTGGTGTTACCCTTGTCGGTCTTGCCACGGCTGAAAAACAGCACATTGGTTTTGACACCCTGGGCATAGAAAATGCCGGTAGGCAGACGCAGAACGGTATGGAGATTGCACTTGTCCATCAGATCACAGCGGATTTTCTCTCCGTCGCCATCGGCAAAGAGCACGTTATCCGGCAGTACTACTGCCGCACGGCCTGTGCCGTCTGTCACAAGACTGCGGTAAATGTGCTGCAAGAAGTTCAACTGCTTGTTGCTGGTAGGATAGGTGAAGTCGTCACGGGTAGCACGCTCGCCGCCTTTCTTTGTTCCGAAAGGCGGGTTGGTTAAAACCAGATGATAGCCACTCATGCTCTTGCCAATATTGGACAGGGTATCCCCCAAAACGATTTGACCGTCAATGTCATGGAGCATAGCATTCATCAAGGCCAGGCGGTGGGTATCATGGACCAGCTCACAGCCAGTAAAGGCTTCATTTCTCTCAAAGTCTGCAGTATCCGCATCCAGATCAAAAAAGTCGTCGGTGTGCTCTTTCACATAGCGGTGCGCGGCGATCATAAAGCCAAAGGTACCGCAGGCCGGGTCATTGCAACGCTCTTTGGGCTGCGGCTTCATCAGCCGAACCATCATATCAATCAGGACACGGGGCGTAAAATACTGGCCCGCACCAGACTTTTTCTCATTGGCGTTCTTCTCTAAAAGGCCTTCGTAGAGGTTACCCAACCCCTCTTCTCTGGCAGAGTACCAGTCCAAACCGTCGATGGTGGTGATGATCTTCTCCAGATTTTTGGGCTCGTCGATATTGGTGGCAGAGCCCTGATAGATCTCCCGGACACGACCGGTGCAATGGGTTCCAAACAGGCGTAGCAAATCTTTGTAGTATTTGTGCAGCTCAACGCCGGATTTACTCATCAGTACATCCCAGCTGTAGGCTTGAATCAGCTTCTTCTCGTTGTTTGCTGCTTCCTGCGCCGGAGTCAGATTATCGCCTTTGTCCAACGTAATCCCCGCGGAAAAACGCTCTTCTGCACCGGTTTCCTTTGCCATTTTCAGGAACAGGATATAGGTCAGTTCTGTGACATACTGGTGGTAGGTAATGCCATCATCCCGCAATACATTGCAGAGATTCCAGAGCTTAGATACGATTTCTTGTGTGGTCATCAGCACTGTCCCCCGTTATTTATAGTAACTTGGTGCATGATTTCTGCCCAGCAGGCATTCATGGCCGCCTGCTGATAATCCGCATCCACATTTCTGGCAGCTTCACAGTAATCAGAAATCGCTTTCACCATTTTTGCAATATTGGTGTTTTGGCTGTACTGCCGCTGCATTTCTGCCTGTTGCACATGATACTGGTTAAAGCCATTTTGATTGAAAATCCCATATGGGAAAGATTCATAAGTCATGCGAGTTTTCCTCCGTCATCGTACAGATACTCGTTTAGTTCCAATACGATGCTTTCCAATTGATTCTGAAATACTTTGTTGATTTTCGCAAAGCCGCCCTGAGCCTTGAAACGACTGTCTTCGTCGAATACCTGTACGTTTAAGACCGATTCTTCCATCAGATACTTTTCCATCCGAGAAAGCCAGTTCAGTTCCTGCCTCGAGAACTTATGCGCTTTTTTCAGCTTGTCTACGGCCCTGCGAATCCGAGCTTCATGGCTGATCAATGTTGAACCGATGGCATATCGGCGGATCAGGCTGATGATGTCAGCGGTGATTTCCTCATTGGTGAGCTCTGAAACAGCGGTGTTCAGCTGCTGCACCGTAAAGCCCTCTCGGTCCAGCGCCAAACGCAGTCCTTTCAGCGTCTCACGGGTCAGCTCTCTGGGCCGGGTGCAAACGATATTCAAGGCAGCGATCTGGTTGCGATTCTCCTGCACATACTGTGCGAAGGCGTCCAGATAATCCTCCGGGCGACTACTTTTCCCGTAGCCTCTGGTGTGAGAAAGCAATTCATCTTCTGCATCTGACACCACAACTGCCCTTCCCCCGTTGGGCGTAGAACGCTGGAGCAAATCGAATATATCCCGATGCTCAAGCAGTGTATTTCTGGCAGTTCCAGCAGGCTGCTGCTTGATCTGCGCAATCCACTGTGCGGGATCAAGGCCACCTGTCATAGCTTTGAAATGCTCCATAGTTTCTTCACTCATTCGGCGTTTTTTGCGCTGAAGTTTGGCGATAATCTGATCAATCTGGTTTTGCAGATGTTTCTCATCCTCCAAGACCTCCAGGCCGCCCAATAGCTGCTGAAAACTGGAAGTAGGATTGGCCACAACGGGTTTCATGGTGCTGACATCCTGCAAAGACTCATAAACACCTACAGGATCATAGATTTCGAAATGCGTCTTCTTGATCTTAGGGCAAAGTCTGGTTGCACGTCCTAGCATCTGCTCAAACAGGATACGAGACTTCACGCGTCGCATAAAGACAAGCGTGGTGATCTCAGGAATGTCGATACCGGTGGTCAGCAAATCTACGGTAACAGCAATACTGGGATAGCGTTCATTTTTGAACCGCTTGATGGCCTCCATAATCTTCTTTTTGTCTCCACCACCAGCCTTGCCCGTAATCTTCATGATGGCGTCATTATCCACACCGGTTTCCGAGTAGATTTCCTTCAAAATCTTCACAATTAAGTCAGCGTGGTCATCATTGACAGCATAAATCAAGGTCTTGCCCTGCACTTCGGGGGCTTCCGGATCGATATCCTGCGCGATTTCTTCCAGAACAGTTCGATTAAAAGATTCTGTAATTACTTTTCGATTGAACTGCTCTACATCAAAATCCAGTTCATCATTCAGCAATTCGCTGTTTGTCAACTCACCAGTAACAGGGTCGTATATAGTTACCGTATCACCTTTTTTATAATGAATGCCTTCACTGCTAAGCCGTGTACGCATATTGTGGGGGGCATCATGATCCACCAGATAACCTTCGATCACAGCCTCACGATAGGTGTATTTAAATACCGGCTGACCGAATATCTCGGTAGTCTGCAAAGCAGGCGTTGCGGTCAATCCAATCTTTACCGCGTCAAAATAGTCAATAACCGCCCGATATTTACTTTGATAATCCATTTGATCCCGATAGAGCAGCTCATCGTCACCCATATCCCGATCCAGAATGTAGCCTCTGTGGGCTTCATCTACGATGATCAAGTCGTAGTCCGTAACTGCAGGCATTGTCTCTCCGTCTTGATAAAGAATACGCCTGACCATGCTTTGGACCGTGGCTACTTGGATTCTGGTTTCTTTGTCGATGATCTTATCGTCCAGTCCCTTGATATTATAAATGTCATCCAAGGTCATCAGCTCTTCCAGTTTGACTTCCCTGAATACATCACTGGCCTGCTCTCCCAAAGCGGTACGATCCACCAGAAACAGAATTCTGCGGAAACGACCAGTCTTCAAAAAGCGATAGATCATCCCCAAAACCGTTCGAGTTTTACCTGTGCCAGTTGCCATAGCCAACAGCACTCGCTGCTGTCCATCCATCACCGCGTTCTCCGCTGCTTGAATGGCTTTTAACTGATATTCGCGCAGATTGAGGCCGTCTTTATCTCGCAGCAGATCATACGGCATGGCCCGCAGGTTTTGATTTCCAGCGGAAATATCTTTATCAAGAAGTTCCTGAATACCGGTAGGACTAATCCATCCATGCAAGGCTTTAGGTGCATTGGAAGGATCTCTTAGATCTAAGAACCAAATACCGGACTTGGTATCCAACTGCTTCAAATACGGTCTTCCGTTAGTTGCAAAGGTAAAAGGAACCTTGTATTCTCCCCAAGTATTCAAGGTATACTGCGCATCCGCTGCCCGAATATTACGGGGATAATCCTTGCCCTGGTAGTCAATGACAGAGGGGATATCCTTATGAATGGCCTTGGCTTCGATAATTCCGACCATGCTCAAGTCAATAAATAAAGCATAGTCCGCAAAGCCACGGTTTCCCACCGTGGAATCCGTAGGCCACTCTGCAATTGCCATGCAATGACCTTTCATAGGGCGTGTACCCTTAGAGTGTCGCAGATTTTCTGTATCTGCCTCCCAACCGACTTTTCTCAGTTGTTCGTCAATTAAATATCGGGTTTCTGCCTCTGACTTAGGCCGTTGGCTAGCTACTTGCTGTGCTCTCTTTCTGCGCTCGTCCATTGCAACAGGCACCGCAACTTGAGCGCTTTTCTCCGCTTCCTTTGTTAGCTGCTTCTCTCTCTTCTCTTCCTCAGTTTTATTAGCAACAACAGTGTGTTGCTTTTGTGGCATAACAAAATCCTGATGTTGGTAATTCCAATCCCCATACGTCTGCATAAACCATTCGCACAGACTGTGCGCCATTTGCAAAAGGGATGTCCCATCACTAACAGAAGCATAGTTTTCGTGCACTGCCTTGTTGCGGACCTTACGGAGGGCATGAAGAATATCACAAAGATCCCTGTCAATCAAGCCGGTCCGAGCCAGAACATCAATTCTGGCAACTGCAGTATTTTCATTGGGCAAAGGGAGTTTGTCATATGTAAAGATCAAGTTAACAATGGTTTCTCCTATCATTCCTAGCTTCATTAGACAAGAGTTAGAATCAGAGTACAGGTAGGCTTCTGCCAGCTCTCCAAAATTAGCAAGAACGGGAAAGTTATTGCGTAGGAATTCAAAATTCGATTTCATGATATTTTCCACCCTTCTCTCCTATTGCCAGAAATAGGACTTAAAGTATCATCTATACTACAACGAAAATGCTATAACTGCTCTTCAATTTCTCCACCAAAGATTTTATGAATATCCCATTTGGAGGTCACCGCAGGTGTAATGTACTGCAGTTTGATATCTTCCTCAGACATTTGCTTTTTGGATAAGATCGTGCCCATTCCCATGCCTCCTATCTGCGCGAACGCAAGAAAACCTTTATTTCGGTATTATTGTACCATAGTATTGAAATTACCACAACAAAACTACCCATCTCGATTTTGAAATTGGGAGGTGCTACGTCCTTTATCGGGGGATTTTCCGTGCATTTCTCGATTTTAGTCTCTTGCTTACAAAAGGCACAGAGATATACCGCCATCTTTTTCCCGCCGCTGCGCATAGTTCAGCAGCTCCCGTGCGTTTCCCGGGTGGCGCACATAGGCAATCAGGCAGTCACTATGGTCCACCATATAGCGGTTCGCCCGCACAATCGCCACCCTCTTGGGCACTGTCTCCATCCCCGGCGGATATATGGTATCGTCGTATCCCTCCGGAGCATGAACTTCCCGCTCCGATGGATGATACGGCAGCAACATCGACAATCTGATCTCAGGGTATAGCTGCTTGGCCTCCAAAATCGCTCTGGCTGCCATCCGGTCAAAGGAACCATACTGACCGACCACAAACTCCCGCACACCCGCACTCTCGATCTGACGCCGCACCGCTTTCCGGATTTGAGGATATATCTCCTCTCGTGCGTCGTGATGTCCAATAAAGAAGCATCGCATTTTCATCACCATCCCTATATTGTGATTATGCCCACAATGTTTGTTTCTATCAACACAACATATAATTGGTTCATAGAAACAGTAGGGTGGTGATTCCAATCTTTGATTACAAACCGCTATGGGAGACCATGGAAAAAAAGGGCGTCACGCAATACCAGCTCCTCAAGGGCGGTATTGATAACAAAACGCTGGATTCTCTGAAAAAGGGCAAGAACATCACGATGATCACGCTGGAACGCCTATGCAAAATCATCGGCTGCACCCCCAATGACATTGTAGAAATAAAATGAGGCTATCGGCTCGCATGTCCGATGGTCTCATTTTTCTTTTACGCCGGCTACGGACCGGTGTCGAACAGTGCGTCCAAATACACGTTTTCCAGATTCACCGCACTATGGGGATCCGCCTTTTCCTCTAAAAAAACGATGGCCTGTGACTGCTCAATCACCCCTGCATCCACGGAACAGCGCAGGGCATCATGGGGCTCTCTGGCTTTCAGCTCCATCTGGATCGTCACAACATCCGTTTCCGAATAAGGCTGCACCTCCAGGTGCAAGGTAGAGGTATCCCGAAAGCTCCCGCAGCCATCCACTTCGTACACCTCCAGCCGCGGATCATGGCGGCTCAGCTCTTTCTCCATGCTTTCCGAAGAATCGGGAAACAAAATCAGCCGATCCATCAGCTGCATTTTCCGAATCAAGGCTTCTTCGTGGTTAAGGAGCCACCGCTTCCCGTCCACAGCCCGGATGTCATGGCCCAGAATGCTTTGCACATCCTCTACGGGCAGGCCGCAGATATTCAAGTACATAGACGCACCGTTGCGGCGATACTGATAGGCCGTGGTGTTTTCTTCCCCGTCTCTCTCCTCGCCGTCTTCATCCTCCATCCGTAAGAGGGCGTCCGACAACCCGGAGCCCACTTTCATAATGTTGGACAGAATCTTCTTGCTGACCACACACAGTTCACTTGACTTGACCAGATTTCCATTCTTCAGGAGGATGGGCTGCGCATTCACTTGCTCCTCGGTCAAACCACCCTCTTCCATCCGGGCCTTTTTGTATCGCTCCAGCAGGATCTGCAGCTCCCTGGGGATGGGCACGGCCCGGTATGCATTTTCTGTTTTCAACCTGGCGTTATATTTTCGGTCCGTTGTCACGCCCAGATGCACCAGAAAATAGCAGCGATCCTGCCACCCCGGCTGCGTAAAGTGGAAGATGTTCTCAAAACGAAGTCCGCACACCTCCGATGGCCGGAGCGGCAGCCACAGCTGGATTGCCGTTCCGATGGCCAGCGGATTGCCGTTCTCCAATTCTGCCAGGATACAGGCGGCCGCGCCCTTCAGTTCCTGCAAGTTCAGTGCCTTTGGCCGCAGCCACTTTCGAATAAGGGTCTCCGTTGACTTTCCGGCGGCCCGTTTCCGATTTTTATTATTGTAGTATTTGGAGTCCTTGAGAACATTTTCCATGCCCACCATGTATGCGGCATATTCCATCACCGAGTGGAGCACAGAGAAGAATTGTTCAATGCGGCTCTCGCTGTACCCCTCGCCATTCTTGTCTTCCTTCCGCTGCTGTATCAAGGCATCAATCGCCTTGTCGAAATTTTCCGCCGTCAGCTGCCGCAGCGGCACCGCCGGCAGCTGTGGTGCCAGTTGGTTCATCAGCGTGCCACGATATTTTAACGTCGTCGAAGCAGCCCAGTCATTTAAAATGGCAATATGCTCAAAATGGTTTTTCAAATACTTCTGAAAGGGCGTCATCCCATAATAGATCTTTTTATAGAGGTGTTCACAGCAGGGATGCTGTTGGATCGCCCGCTTAAACAGCTTCCTCGCATTTTCCTGCACATATTGGTTATAGTTACTGCCTTCCTCTGCTACAAAACTGGTTGTGCACAGCAGCTTATTTTTTTCGAAGAGGGTACACATCAGCCGCACTTGTTTTTTGCCGCCATCCGCACCGCTGCTCTTCTCGTTTCGAATCGTGTACTCGACATAGACCTCCGGTGCCTCTTCTGGAAATATGTACACTTTCCGCTCATCATTGATCCGTCTCGGCATAGGTATCCTCCTTTTTTTCTTCTTTATGCAGCACCCGATAGGAAATGTCCAGCCCGTAGCGGGCCGCGACCTGCACGCTGACGGCCGTGCCCTCGTTTCCCTCGATCTGTACAATCATTTTTCCACACTGTCCGATGGGTGGACAGAGCTCCACTTTTTGATCGCTGCACGCCAGCTGCTCCATTGCACTGCTCTCACTGCGCAGATCCCACCGCCGCAAAAGGCCGTACAACCGCTCCATAGACAATTCTGTTTTAGCCTCCCAATAATGCCGGTCAATGGTGGTGTATGGCGCTTTCCCCATATAATACTGGATCTGCTGCGGCTCAAACCCACAGATGTCCCGCAAGTGATACTCAAAAGTACTCTCAAAGTTCCTCACGGTATAGGTCAGCTTCTCGCGGCCCATGTCATGAAGCTGATCTGCCGCCGGGACGGGGATCTCCTTTGTCTGCTCCTCAAATAGCTCGGATTTTAAATATTTCTGTACAAAGTGGCTAAAGGCAAAGGGTGTCAGCATTTCATCCTGACTATTTTCCAGACAAAACAAGGATTGGTTCACAGGGCAGCCCACGAATTGCGCCACATATCGGGCAAGCGGCTGCTGCATTTGTGGCGGGACCGGCAAAACCCGGAACTTGTAAGGGGATTCCACCACCGTGAGCCTTTGCTCCTGCGCTCCGCCTGCCGTGTGGATTTTCTTATAAAAGCGCCGGATCTTCAAGCACCAGATCGAATCGCCGGGCAACTGCCAGCTATCCTGTGCGATTCCCTCATCCGTCTCCGAACTCCCGCACAGATCCTTGAGCTGGAGCCCGCAGATCTCACCGATACTCATGCCCATGGTCAGCATCAGAAGCAGCGCCACATAATAGCCGTTTCCGGCTGCCTTCTCACAGCAATCGTCATACACCGCCTTACACAGCGCTTCTGGCATCACATAGAGATTCAGTGCCTGATGTCTGGCCAGTGTATGGCTGTCGCCCTTTTTCTCACTGATCCGGATATACACCTCGTGATGCAGAATGTCTCGCAGCTGACATTGAAAGAAAAAGTCATTCAAAATGGCAGCGGCACGGATGCGCACCGTTTCATTATCGGGGTAGAGCTCCCGCAGTGCGTGAACACAGGCCTCCTCACAGATCGACTGCATGGCCTCTTCGCCCAGCTTTTCAAGAAGAGCAGGGTGTCCTTCCATAAATGCCTGCATCTGCGCAAATTCAGCATCCTGCTTCAGAATCTGATACACAGCTCCCAATGTGAGATCTGCTTTTCTGGCAGTGGCGTCATCCATCTTTTTAAAGACTTTTTCTGCCCCGGTCTCTTTTGCCCAGGCTTTGGCCTGCTGTACCTGATTGCAGTAGTATTCGACATACGGCTTTCCCTGTCCCAGCAGCGTCAGCCGGGCGCGGTGCTTATGCTTCGAAGACGCGTCATGATAGAGCTTCAAAGAAAACTTCATACCCGGCACTTTGGGCGATGTGATCAGATAGGTCGCCGGTTTAGAGAAAGTCCTTTTTTCCGGCTTATACGGAGGCGGGGCCAGAGGAACGGGCCACATGGAATCGTTCATAAAATTTCCTCCTTTCGTAGGATAGCCCCAGTATAAAACAGGTGCGCGTATCACGCTAACTCTTATGAACTTTTTTCGGGTAAACCTTATTTCCACGCCATCCGTTTCTGTCACACCTGCTTGGCGGCCGCAGTGGGCAAATCGCTTGCAAAGAGCCCGGCGGTTCGGTATACTGAAATTACAACTATTTTTGCGTGTTTTTACTCGAATTGGAGATGAATTTATGAACTGTTCCTGGGCTCATCACCGTTCACGCAGGAAGACAGCAAAGCTCCCATGGGCTTCCCTGCCTTTAAGCCCCGTCAATCCGTTTGACGACTTTCTCAGTATAGATGACAAGAAGCAATTTTTCCTGCCGTTCCGGAATATCTTAAATCCTTCCGGGTATGCTTTCCTGGACGATATCGCTCTGAAAAACAGCGACAATAAGCACAATCTGCAGAAGTGTCTCGCTTGCAGCGAAAGCAGCTCCTGCCATACGCGGCCCTTTTTTACAAAGTGCTGGAAAGGTGAACTCCGCATCAACTCTTCGTCTTTTCCGGAACTTGTAAAGGACAACTACTCAATCGGTACAGGGAAGAAAACAGTGACAGATATCCAATACCAATTTCAGCCCGTAAAATTATTGGTACACTATCCTCGCTTCCGAACGCAAACTATGCAGGAATGCCCTCCGAATCTGTGGCCTCTCAGTTTCTTCGGCCTCAGCGTTACTGCGCGTCTGGCTGAGTCGCTGGCCCTACTCTACGCAACGCATTCGCAATCCCTTCTACAAGAAGGTTATGGTGTCAGCACATCGCAAGTCAAAGCCGTCATTCAGAAATACCTCAACATCTATTCCTTTGTTGACGGAGTTTCTCCGCAGGATATTGTCTGCCTTTCTGGAAAATTATGTAAGCAAGAGGTGCTCTATCTGCTGGATGCCAAAAACGGCACCTTATTGGATGTAGTCAAATATGAGAAAATGGCTGCAGGTGGAGCTTTGATGCAGCTGCGGACATGTTATGAGACCGCACGCTATTCCCACTCCCTTTCACTGGATGCATCGCAGAAGTATCACTTTACCTCTCTATCCCACCACCCGCTTTGGCAGATGACAGTCGTCTGCACCTATCTGGAGCGGCTGGCTGATTTGCAGCCTTTCAATACCATGGAACAAAGAGAGGAGTTTCTGTCCGTGTTCCATGGCCTGCAGGAGATTGCAGCGGCCACCCATCAGCTGTATCTGGCGCAGGATGTGGATATGGAGCAGGTAGAGCTGCAAAAACGCGCCTTCGCTGATTTTATCCAAAATACGCTTGTCCGCCTGGTTGATACGTACATCGGCTATGATTGCCTGTTGTGGGATTTTCAAGACGCGCTGGCGCCTGACGGCCCTGTAATGCGGCTTTTGAAGGATACAGGGGAATGCTCCTGTCCGGATTCCGCCTTCTGTGACCAAATGGTGTCCTTCGCGCGCACAGCGGAAGAGATGACAGCTTCTCTACCGAAGGCCGATTTTGAAGTTCAGCGCAACCGCTTAATATTCTTCAATCCTGTCGTGCAGGCCAAAGATGCCGAGCGCGGATATATGCGACCCGTGCATATTGAAAACGTCACAAATCTGGACCCGGAGCAATATGATGCCTATCATAAAGCACGCCGCGCGCCCAAAATCAGCGATCTGGAAGCACTCGTCGCCAAGGGGCTGCTGGATACTACAACCGACTCGCTGCAGTATTCTTCTTTTGAGGAACTGTAAATGTATAACAAAAACCTCATCTTGCCATCAGTCAATGGCGAGATGAGGTTTTATGGATGTGCTATATATGCGAAGGGAGCCGGTCGTCAACATTCGGACACTATATTTTGGCGGTATCTATTCTGAATCTGTGACCTATTGATTCTCCCTGCTTTACGCAAAAATTTTTTCATTTATCTTTGCGTAAGATTTTGGTGGGAACCGCCCTCAAATTTTTGATGGAAATTTGCCTTACGCACAGAAGTTTACATGATTCCTTGCGTAAGTGCCGCGGGATCAGCGCGCAACCCCTTTGTTTCCGGCATTTTGCGCTGGCGGCTACCCAGTGGAAAGCCGCAGCTTTCCGCAAAAACAGGCCCAAACCGGGGCCACATCTGCTGTTTTGGAGGAATTCCGCACTTTTTATCAAAAATAGCACTAAAAGCAAAGAAAAACGTCTGACTTCTTTCGAAATCAGACGTTTTTGTTGGTTGCGGGAGGAGGACTCGAACCTCCGGCCTCCGGGTTATGAGCCCGACGAGCTACCAGCTGCTCTACCCCGCGATATTTAATTCCCGGATTGGTGCCGGTGACCGGACTCGAACCGGTACGGTATTGCTACCTGGAGATTTTAAGTCTCCTGTGTCTACCATTCCACCACACCGGCGGATTCTGGCAGAAATTATAATACCATACCCCCTCCCCTTTGTCAACCCTTATTTTTGAGATATTTTTTATTTTTCTTCTTTCTTTTGAAAAATTTGTTTTTCTGCCTTGCTTTGCCTTCAAAGGCAAGGTATAATAAGTAGAATGAATTATAAGTACAATGAGGAGGACTCTCTATATGAATATTTGGCACGACATTGCCCCGTCCCGCGTAAAGCCCGAGGATTTCTGGGCCGTAATCGAAATCGAGAAGGGCTCTAAGAACAAGTACGAGCTGGATAAGGAGACCGGTCTGCTGCGTCTGGATCGTATTCTCTACACCTCTACCCACTATCCCGCAAACTACGGTTTCATCCCCCGCACCTGGGCCGACGACGGCGACCCTCTGGATGTGCTGGTGGTATGCAGCGAGAGCATCATCCCCCTGAGCCTGGTGCGCTGCTTCCCCATCGGTGTTATGATCATGGAGGACAACGGTTCTCTGGACGAGAAGATCATCGCCATTCCCTTTGACGATCCTACTTTCCATCTCTACACTGACATCTCCGAGCTGCCCGCCCACGTGGCCAGCGAGATTCGCCACTTCTTCCGCGTCTACAAGAGCCTTGAGGGCAAGGAAACCGTGGTCAGCGATGTTCTCGGTCGTGCCGAGGCAGTGAAGATCATCACCAAGTGCCAGAACAGCTACATCGAGAAATACTGCAAATAATCTTTCCATAGATGCCGCTCCCATAGGGGGCGGCATTTTTTATCGTCAGTGGTATAGCGCAAAAAAACGCCCGGAGCGGAAGCTCCGGGCGTTTTTATTTACAGAATGATCTATCCGTGCTTTAGCACTTCTCGACGACCACAGCAGTACCCATACCGCCGCCGATGCACAGGGTAGCCAGACCCAGCTTAGCATCGTCGCGTCTCTTCATCTCGTGCAGCAGAGTGACGATAATACGAGCGCCGGAGCAGCCCACGGGGTGACCCAGAGCGATAGCGCCGCCGTTGACGTTGACCTTGCTCATGTCAAAGCCCAGCTCACGACCCACAGCGATGGACTGAGCTGCGAAAGCCTCGTTGGCCTCGATCAGATCCATATCCGCAACGGTCTTGCCAGCCTTCTTCAGAGCAGCGCGGGAAGCGGGAACGGGGCCAACACCCATGATCTTGGGATCGACGCCGCCCTGGCCCCAGCCGATCAGCTTAGCCATGGGCTTCAGACCGTACTTCTCAACAGCCTCACCGGAAGCCAGAACGATGGCTGCAGCACCATCATTGATACCGGAAGCGTTAGCAGCGGTAACGCGCTGTACATGCTTGCGGGTGTCGGCCTCGTGAACACCGGTCACCTCGAAGGTGTGGACGGTCTCGTCCTCAACGCCCTCGGGACCCACGGGGAATGCGCCGCGCAGCTTGGCAATACCCTCGGCGGTCACGCCAGCCTTGGGATACTCATCCACCTTGAACTCAACGACCTGCTTCTTGACCTTCACAGGCACGGGAACGATCTCTTCCTCGAACTTGCCGGCCTTCTGAGCAGCCTCGCACTTCTGCTGGGTGTTTGCTGCGAACTCATCCATCTCCTCACGGGTGATGCCCCAGATGTCGGCGATGTTCTCAGCAGTGGTACCCATGTGATAGTTGTTGTAATGCTCCCACAGGCCATCCTTGATCATGGTATCCACGACCTTCTTGTCACCCATACGGGCGCCCCAACGCTCATCAGGCAGAGCAAAGGGAGCAGCGGACATATTCTCGGTACCGCCGCACAGGACGACATCGGAATCACCGGCCAGAATGGAACGAGCACCTTCGATGACAGACTTCATACCGGAGCCGCAGACCATACCCACGGTGAATGCAGGAACATCATAAGGCACGCCAGCCTTAATAGCAACCTGGCGGGCAACGTTCTGGCCCTGACCGGCGGTCAGGATGCAGCCGAACATAACCTCGTCCACCTGCTCAGGCTTCAGACCTGCGCGATTCAGAGCTTCCTTGGCAACAATACCGCCCAGCTCTGCAGCCGGGGTGTTCTTCAGAGAGCCACCGAAGGAACCAATTGCGGTTCTGCAGCAGTTGACAATGTACAGATCTTTCATAATCTTTTTCCTCCTACAGTTTTTCACGATATGATTTGTTTCAGATTGAATTGATTTGTTTTTTGCTATCTGCCTATTAGTATATGCTTCTGTGCGACTTTGTCAATACTTTGACAAAGTATTGACGGGGATTCTGCGAAATTCGTAT
>RCNI01000583.1_pt1 | contig 21855 bp, 22 predicted proteins | sample 2041151 | NCBI WGS metagenome assembly RCNI01 (sample SAMN09708214, study PRJNA481090) | feces metagenome | isolation source: feces | place: Antarctica: Albino Rookery | reverse complement strand
TTTTCGGCTTCCACGCGTGCTGCACGTTCCTCTTTCAACTTAGTCAGGAGTTCAATACCGAAGTCAGGGTCATTCAATATTCTGTCAATTGTGCTTTCCGTTGCATACATACCGTGCTTGCGGATAGAGGGCAATACTTCTGATGTTACCCAATCGGAAAAACGTTCTGCGCATTCCTTTCTACTTTGAAAGATTGTTTTGTACAAATTGCTTTCGTTAATATACAAAAGTTCTTGTGTGCCTCCTGAGGTAAGGGTAGGAATAGTATTCACACCCTTTTCATTTAATCTTTCTTTTACTTTTGATGGTTGTGTTAATCCTAACACTTTACATACATCACTCAAGCAGAACATTGGCTCATCATTAACTACCTGCACTCTTACCTTGCCGAACTCGGCATTCTCGAAAATCTTTAAATTAGTCATGTCTAAAAGCAAACACCCTACCCGAAGAGCCACCACGCATCTCCAGATAAGGTGTTGTATATTTTGTGTATTATATCAGTCAGTGGTGGATGACTATTATTTTCTTGTACAAAGAAAAGAATAATATTTCGGATTTCCAAGGAACTTACTAACTTTTCATAATCATTAAGCCTTTAGTCTGTGTTCTTTCGCTACCTCAAACGATTTGTAACAAGGTCACTTATGTCAATCATGTCTTCTTTTTTCGGAAGCATCATGCGTTCGTATCCAAGAATCCCACTCGCTTTAGCGGTGGGAGTATGTCAAATCGGTGATGTATCATACATCTTGTCGCCAAAATATTTCCTCACGAAATAAGGATTGTCTATATCCTTCAGTTTCTCCACCGCTTTTCTATAGCAAGACATTGCCATAGTTCCGTTCGGTGTATCTTTCGGAGTCTTGAAATCCAAGTCAAGCGCAATGCTGTAAGCGTGGTCTGAATAAACTATGTTCATGACGGTAGCAAGCGCATACTGATTGTAGTATGGATACTCTTCCATCTTCTCGCCCAATTCGACTATGGCTTTCTTCAATGTTTCAAAGTTCCAATGGAATCCCTTTGAGCCGTCTTGGTTTGCAGTTCTTTTACTGATGTTGAGCATTTCCCTTTCTGAAAGGTAGTTTTTCCAGTTTGATGCCTCCAAGTGGCTTAGCCAACTGTCTGCAAGTTCTGGATTCTTAGAAGCCATGTCTTTGAATACCCACTTCTCAGCATCCAAGAAGACATTCATCTTGTTTTGGTCTTTCGACTCGACCATTTCTTTCAGTAGTTCTTCATATCTGTTAATCAGTTCCTCTCTCGTTTTCATTGCTCTCCTCCTTTTTTACAGTTCGGACAAGATGCCGTTCTGTTTTTTTTATTCTTCTTTTTAATGATGGGTGATGGATTTTCAATAATCTTGCTCGTTTTGTTGCTCACCCATGTTCTCGTTCGTTTTCTCGTACCAATAATCATATCTTTCTGCCATTTTAGCCAGCCCCAAGTCTATCCATAGAGCCAGATAGGACAAACCAAAAGACAAGGATAGGCAAAAAAGGATTGGCAAGTTCGTAAAAAACAAGGCATAGGCAAGTGTCGCCCAGAAGTTGAGACACTTTTGACAACGGAATAGGATGAAGTCAAAATGCAACAACTTGCAAAAAGTTTCTCCAAGTCCCAGATGGATGAACATTATGCAACAGAACGAAACCAAGCCTATGCCAAAAAACTCCATTTTATTTTTCTTTACCTAGTAGTCGAAGGAATCTTTACTGTCACATTTGCGAAATAGGAGATTCCACACGCCACACCGTAGCAGTTCACATAGGCAGGCTCTACATAGCCCTCTTCAACTGCGATTGTAGGTACGGCTTCCTCGGTAACTCCACCGAAAGCGACAGTGAAATACTCTGTGAAAACCTTTGATGATGGGTTGCATACGCATGAGTTCTGAGCGACATAGGTAACTTTACCTTGAGCCTTTACTCTAACATACTCCGTGTTTCCGACAACAGTCACCTTATCTACCATGAAGCGCACATCAACCATAGGCTGTTCGGAAGCGTTCTCGCAGAACGGCTTGCACAACTTTTCGGTAATTTCTACCGCATAACTCTGATTCGTTTCATCAATCAGAATTGGATTAAGTTTAATCATAACTTCTTCGTTTTTATTCGTTCCCCTATTTACAACGCAAGGGGCATAGCGCTATGTTTCTGTATCAAGCCTCAGAATCGGCTTCTTCCGCCTTTTCTTCAACTTTCATGTCGTGGATGATAAATGGCTCATCACCGCTTGAAATCTTCGCCAAATCGGCTCTAATTGCCGAAATCTCCCTCATGTTGTAATAAGCCAACTGAGCGGCACAATAACTTCTCTGGTTAGGTGTGCATCGGTCACAATGACCGTCACAACCTTTTCTCTCATCTCCTTCCATAACGAACTACTTTAAATATCCTATTAAACCTTGCTTGACGAGTGAATTTGTCTGCCACTTGTCGATTGCTTGCTTGAGGTGATTGGCAGTCACCTTGATGCCACGCTGTCCATACCAGTCAATGACTTGACCGATTGCCTTTGCCACTTCTATTCCTTCTGTCTCGTCATTAGCCCAGACATTGAACTCAATCTTTGTAACCTTGTCATTCATAGCAATTAACTTTACTTATTGATTTTTGGGACTGCATTTGCTACGCCTTGTACCGCATCAGTTGCCGTATCCATCAAGTTCGCGACTCCAGCAACTCCCTTTGATTTTCTGAAAAGACCTCCCAACATGTCTGCCCATACCATAATCTTGTCTTGATTCTGGTTGAGCCAACCCATAGTCTCGGAAACCCCAGACTTGATTTGTTGCATCGTTGAAGGTGGTGGCACATCAAAAAGAGGCAAGTCTTCCATGTCTTTTATCATGAAGTCATATAACTTGCTCGCCTTGTCTATGTCTCCGTTTGCAGAAAGGAGGCACATCTGCTTCAGCGCAGCTTTACTTGTCGGTCTAATTTGCGGTATCATCTTCTTGTCTATTTTGTTCCTATTCCAAAACATCTTGTGGGACTTTGTTTTTAAAAATAAGAGGGCGAGAGAATCCTCCCTCACCCTCTATAAAACAACCTTATATTAGAGGTTGCATCCGCATGGGTTACTTGCAGGGCACGGGCATGGTTGCGGTGCGGAATACAAACTTACTGCCTGCGGACAAATCTGACTTCTGCCCGTGAGGGCATCGGATACGATTTGTGATTCAGCGTTAGCAAATGCACTTGAGAATGCGTTTGCACCAGCACCTGCTCTTACATCTACATACTGAGCCAAAGTAGGAGTGTGTTTCAACTGCCAAGACTCACGCGAGTTGTGCTCGGAAATCGCAAGGTTAGCGAGTGTTTCAAGAGCCTTTGAGTTACCATTTGCTCTTGCTTTTGATGCTTGGTTTACACCCCAAATACCTGCAATGGCGAGAAGTAGTGCTCCACCGCCAAGTCCAGCGGCAAGACCGATACCAGTCGTTGCCATTCCATGACTTCCACAACGACCATATTCATAGCAACCGCCGTGATTCTTGTACTGCTCCATCAAAGCGAGATTACCTGCTGTAAGAAAATCATTTTCCATAGTAGATTTTGTTTGTCGCCCTCTTTCGTCTTCGGGCATTGACGAACACCCAGTTCCTCTGAATGTCTATGCAAATTTAGACCGACCACATTTAAATAACTAACAAATATGTTTCATTGCCTATCACACTGCAAATTATATAATTACAAAATATTATCAAGTATTGATGCACAATGGAAAAATATGACTATATTTGTAAAAAATAACCCTCGCTTATGGAATCTACAAAAAAGGAAATCAAAGAGATTAGAACGGTAAACTCTGCTGTCTGCAAGGTTTTCGGAGTAAAGGAAGAATCTCTATACAATAAGGACAGAACGGCAAAAGCAACGAACGCTCGCGGTTTCGCGATATATGTGCTTCACAAGAATTTCGGTTTGTCAGCAAGTACTCTTTCAAGAGAGTACAACATCATAACACGCTCCGTTTTCTGGCACACATCAAAAATAAACGATTTCATAGGATGCTATGAAAAATACAGGGAAATTTATGCCTCTATTTGCGAATTAATAAAATAGTGCTATCTTTGTAAAACTTTGTTTTGTTTTCATATCTAATTCATACTCGATGAAGCCCGACACCTAAATCTTATAGGCATCGGGCTTCTTCTTTGATATGTGGAAAGATAGTTTACTATATTATCACCTTGAGTCCTCTTCCTCCCCTTGAATGCCCAGAAATGGTTAGGCTATCAAGAAGATTATAGATGTTTTTGGTGTTCTCTGAAATAATCCTCAGTTGACCTAGTATAGGATTCTCGTTCTCGTCACGGTCTGTCAGCATGTTCAATATTTTTCCCATCTTCTCGTTTGTATCGGAGACCTTGAAGCGCAAACTGTTAAGGTATGCCGCTATAATCTCTGCCGTGTCCTCCGTGATTCCTTGTATTCCTTTTTGCAAGCCAGAAAGAGAACCTTTCGCAACATCAATAGTTCCACCGAACGCTCTGAAGTATTCATCAAGAAGTCTGCTCAACTCTGGCAAATCCTCCTTGACTTTCTGTGCATACTTCGCGGCTTCCTCTGGCGTCATCTCAAAGTCATTCAAGTCTGGGTTGATGTATTCCTTCAGTGTCTTTTTCCACTTTTCGAGGAATGAACCAACTATTACCATAGATGCTTGCTTCTTTACGATTTTAAGCATAAAGGCATCAAGGTTTTTTTCAAGACCTAAAAGACCATCGCCAGTTTCCTTGAAAGCATCATACCAAGCATCCACCCACTCTAATGATGCACCTTTCAAGTCGGAAAGAACTTCAGTGAGCATATCTGTCACTTCGTCAGAAAGACCAGACAATGCTTCCTTCATTTCATTCAATCCTTTCCTCAAGGATTCAACTTCCTTTTGAGCATCAGAACCTTCTTTGTTAGCACCCTTTCTCTGTTCTGCGGCAGAAAGGGCTTTTTCTTGTGCGCTTATTTGCTCTCTTAGATTACGCTTCATTTGAGAGTAATAAATCTGCATCTTGTCAATAGACCATGCGTTGTCAATTGACTTTTTAAGTTTCTGATATGATTCGGAAAGCCTGTCTACCTTTTTCTTCATTCCGTCAATCTGTCTTACCAAAGCCTTGTCTCTTGCAGAGAATATGGTTGAAAGTAACGATGCAATCGCTTGTATTGCGGTTGCAATCCATCCAATTATACCCAATGCACTATTTGCCGCAACGCCAAGCAACTTGAATTGGACACTGAGTTGAATGGCAGACAATACACTTTGTGTCAATGAACTAACGAGGTCTGTAGTTATGTCTGCAACGCTACCTTCTTCAACACCAAGCGCTGACATAAGTTCTTGTGAACTTGAAAATATACTGTTAATCTTGTTTCCGAGTTCAGACCAGTAATCGTATGTTGCTTTTAATGATTTCTTGTAATCGCTATATATTTCAATACCATTCCTTGCTTCATCGTTAGCCTTCTTGCTCTCAATTACAATATCCTCTTGTTGTTTACGAATCTCGGAGACCGCCACGCCTTGTTCGTTTGCCAAAAACAAGATTTTTTCGTATTCCCTCAAGGTGTCTGGAGTAAGACTTCCAACCGAACCGTTTTTCTCGGCATAATCATATTGGTCGATAACATCTATCATTGATTGTGCTTCGCTGATTTTCGATTGAGTCATAGAAAGAGTTTCCAACAAATCGCTTTCGCTTGGAAGATTTTTAAGTTTCAAGATGTCCTTATGAAGTTCCTTGAAAGGATTTCTCCTTGCAAGTTCGTCCTCAAGTTTATCAATTTGGCTTACAATCTCCTTGAACTCGTCAGCAGGCAAGTCTGTCAGAGAACCTTTCAAAATTTTAAGTTGTCTTGAAAGTTCAGCAATAGCATCATTTCCAAGGCTTTCTACATCCTTGAACATGATTTGGTACATTCCAGACTTCTTAAACTCATTCCATTGCAGAGACTGAATTTCCTTGTCTGTTTCACCTTGAATCCTATTTCTGATAATATCCTTCTGCTTGGCGGTGTATTCTGGCGACTCGTCAAGTTCCTTCAACTTTTTAAGTTCCTCTATCTTGAGTTTCACCCTATCGTTCTGAGAATCGGCAAGATATTTCGTATAAACCTTTGCCCTTTCAATGTAAGACTTAATCTCCATATCTTCAACCTTTGATAAAAAGGTCTTATATTCTCTCAGTTGCGACTCTCCAAAATTTGATGTATCTACTGATGATACCGCTTTCTTCAAGTCACTCAACCCAACGAAGTCAAATCCGAAGAACTGTTTTGCAAGTTCTGGAGTCAAGCCGATTCCTTTAAGCGTGTTTGAAAAGTCATACTTTTCAAACATAGCGCTGAAATTATCAAACAATGAACGGATTTCATTGTCGTGCTTTACAACTCCAATCTCACCGACAAAGTTTGTCATGAACTGCTCAAACGCAATCCTTCCCTTTTCACCAGCAAGTACGGGCAATCTGTTCATAACCTTGATGATTCCTTCCTCGTTGAAGTCCATCCCCTCGGTATATTTACCGATACCAAGTTCGCTGAACAAAGGAGAAAATGTATTTGCAGTCTTTGTCTTTGAGAAATCAGCGCCAAAATGCTGATTCTTATAGTCTGTGTATGTTCTATAAGCATCCTTCAGCGCATTCAGTTGCTTTTTATACAACTGCAACTCGCTGTCCTTCTCTCCTTTCTTTTCAAGCAAGTCTAGTCTACCAAGAAGATAAAGTCTATATTTAAGCGCATCTGCCATTTGGGTGGCGTGGTCAATTGTGTCTTGGTCATACACAGTTCCGACAGCCTTCAGTTTATTCTGCTGTTCGATTATATCCAACTGAACCTTATATGACTCAGCCGTGTCTTTTGCAATCTGACCGATACCTTTTTCCGACTCCGCAAAATCAATGTAGATTCTGTCAGCAAACTTCTCTTCAAGAACCGTAGAGCCGTCAACGGTCTCTCCAATCTTGTCGATAATTTTTGAGTTTATATCCTCAATGGTAGCACCGACAGTCTTTAGTTCGTTAATCCTCTTTTGTATTACTTCTTCTGATGCACCCTCTATTTCACCTTGCTTTCTGATTTTTTTCTCATCATATTCTCTGTTTATTTTTTCTCTCTCCCACTTTCTGTCAGCCTCTTTTAATTTCTTGTTTCTTTCTTCTTCAATCTTGTTGAGTTCTTCATTCTTTTCTGAGATTTTAGTCCTGTCCTTGAATATTCTGTTAAGTTCTTCCTCTACCCTTACTTCCTCATTCTTCTGCAAAAGTATGTTTTCTCCGTGTTTTTGTACAGCATCATAGAAATCGTCTGCCTTGTTGTGCAAATCAAAGATAAACGCCTCTTGTTTCGTTACATTCTTTAAAATTTCTTCAATTTCACTAGGCTCTAACACTCTACCTACCTCTCTAGTCTTCTCTTCAATCTTGAGCATTATTTCATCAATCTGCTCTGTTGTCGGAAAATAGTCTTGAAATCTTACAACACCTTTCTTCATTAATTCAATGATAGACTTTTCTGCCTGTTGAATTTTAGGTGTGGTGCTTGAATAGATTTCTCCAAGAGAAGCCTCTAGAGAAGAAGACATAGCCCTTCTTCTCAATGATGTAGTTACTCCGTCAATTGATTTTGCAAGTTCATCGTATGTTGTCTTTTCCGTTACGATATATCCCAAATAATCACCATATTGGCTGTTCAACTGAGAGATAATTTCTTTATGCTCTAAAGAACCCTTGTTTACATCCTTCAACTTTTCAACGAGTCGAACGAATATTCCCACTTGCGTGTTGTAGTTACTCAAGTTCTCAGAAGAGATTCCGTCAAGTTGTTTACGAAGTGCCTTTAAAGCCCTTTCCGCTTCAGTTGACTTACGAATGAACTCTCCTAAAAAAGCGATTAGTGCAACAGGAATAACTTTAACAGAAGCGATGGCAAATCCTTTAAGAGTCATTGATAAAGACTTGCCCAAATTTGCTAGCGCTTGTGAGAACAATAAAGTCTCCTTTTTTGAATTTCTTATACCAACCAAATAAAGAGAAGTGACAATCTTATATGCGGCAAAAGCCTTGATTACCTTCTCAACATAGAAAGAAACCTCCCTCCAGTTTTCAACCAAAGTCTTAACCAAATCGACACTCTTGTTTATTACTCCACTCTGCTCTTTTCCTATTGTATTGAACATGATTGAAATGGAGTCGTTCAAGTTGGAAATCTTTCCCTTCAATGTTTCGGCTTGCTTCTCTTGCATCTTGTAGAAGATACCTCCCTCGTTTGTAAGTCTCTTGAATACCTCCTCCACATCACCGAAGTTAACCATTCTGTTTGAAACCATTTCAAACACCTCTCCAACAGAAATGAAACGACCTTCCAATTCAGTAAAATACTTAGACAACTCGCCCAAGATGTTAATACCAGCCTCGCTGAATTGCCTAAGTTCTGTTCCTCTTAGGTAGTTAGCCGCCTTCACCTGTCCATAAGCAAGAACCAAACGAGACATATCTACACCAATACCAGCAGAAATGTCCGCAAGTCTTTTTGTCGTGTCGTGCAACTTTTCCGTTTCAATTCGATATGCCGCCAACTGTTTCGTATAAGTCACCAACTCCTTGATTTGGAAAGGAGACTTTACGGCAAGTTGAAGTGTCTGATTCCAAAGTTTGTTTGCCTCGGACTTGTTCTGCAAGATTGCCTCCAATGCTCTGTTCTGCAACTCAAACTCGCCCCTTACTTCTACAAGTTTATTCACATAGTTTACTACTTGATAGATTGAAAATGCGGCAGCCATTCGCATTAGCATCCTATCAAGAGTGCTACCGAAAGAAGTTGTGCTCTTTTGAAGTATTTTCATTGACTTGTTGATTTCATCAATACGAGCGTTTACTTGCTTCTGAACCACATTAAGTTTTTTCCACTCCGCTGATTTCGGGTCAACATTGTCCATCGTTTTCTTTATACGCTCTGCAACAGACCTAAGTTCGTTCAAGGTCTTCGCCTTTTTAGAAAGTTCAGAGAACTGCTTTGAAGTCAGTGTAGAGCCTGAACTTTTCAGTCTTTCTTGTGCTTGCGCCAGTTCTTCGAGTTCCTTTGTGTAATCCCTTGAAGACTTGCTCAACTTTTGGTAGGCTTCATTAAGCCTCATCAATTTGTTTGCCCTCTGAGAGTTGGTGTTCTCTGACAAGTTGATGGCTTTTTGATATGAATCATAAGCCTTTTTCTCGACATTCATCTTTGCATAAGCAACTTGCAAACGCTGAATTTCAGCCAACAGTTTCTTCGCGTTGTCAATCTGTGTATCGTTGACAACGCCCTCTCTGTTTTGTGCAAGCATTCGTTTTAAGACCTTGATTTTCTCGCTAAGGCTTTCAAGAGAATCCTCCGACAAATCAACAGCCTTTAGGTTTACTGGTTCAATCTTATTGCCAGTCTTCATTATCCTATAGACCGCTTCAAGTTTCTCGCTCAACTTCACAAGTCGGTCACTATTGCCGAAAGCATCAAGTTTTTTGTTCGCCTCTCCAAGTCCTTTGACTAAATGATTAACGCTTGTCGTCATTTTTTCAAAGTTAGAGTTGAAAACAGACTTGGTTTTGGAACTAGTCTTTGCGATTTGCGCTATCTTCTTGTCTGCCTCTTCAAGTCTTTGAAGCATCGTTTCCGATATGTTCAATACAAATCCATCTGCCATGTTTATATAGTTTTTATTTTATTACCAACCTATTCGTCCAAGACAGAGAAACCGAAGTCGTTGAAACTTTCAATGTTGTCTCCGTTAATCTTCACTGCGTTTCTCATGCTTGCTTGCTTCTCGCTCAAATAGTTGATATGCGTGTTGTCAATCGCCATAATCTGAATCATTGGCACACTCAAATTCCACTTGTAGTCTTCCATCGTAACGAAAGGATTTGCTTTAAGGAAGTCCACCATATCACCTATTTCGCTGACACTGTTTATTATTTCCGTTCGGCTTTCCTCATCCTCTTCCTCTCCGTAACGCTCGCTCTGAACATGTTCAGCATATCCAGAGCCTTGAAAAAAAAATCGGTGTCCGTAAGGTTTAGAACCTCAAACAATATTTCAGCAAACTCGGACACATCGCAATCCCACTCAAGAGTTTTGTACGTTGCATTGTACAAGTCCGAAAATCCCTTCTTTTCATCTCCGTCTTTATATATCTTATTCTTGTCATTCAAGAGAGCCAAGGTGATTACATGCAGAATGGCCGGAATGTTTGTTGCAAACTGACGAATAACATCTCCCATTGTGCTACCTTCTGCCTTGACTATCTCAACGCATTTTTGGGCGATAAGCCATTGCGTTCCGAAACGCAAAGCCCTAACCTCCCATTCTGTGCCGTTAAGACTTACTAGATGTGGACTGTCATTGAGAATTTCAGCCAATCTGAGTTGAGACTGTATGTCGACTTTCGGAATTTCTTTCTCCTTTCTTCTTGGATTTGAATTTACCGCTTTTATTATCTTTCCCTTTCCCATATCTTTTGTTTTAAAAACTAAGGGGGTAGCGAGATACCCCACCACCCCCTATACAATACCGAGTAATCGAAAACTATGCTACGGAACCTGCGCTAGCGGTTGCCGAAACGGTGTATTCTTGACTTGCACCCTCGGTACTTGCAGGAATGATTGCAAGAGGAGTGTAGTGTTCCTTACCGCTGCTACCTACCTTAATGTAGGCGTTGTATGCAGTTCCGCTGAGCATTCCCTCTGCCGTGCCACTCTTCAGATTCTGAAAAGCCGCCTTTGAGTTCATCTTCAACTTAGGAATCACAACAACAGGCTTCTTTGCTCCGAAGCCGATTTCAACCTTGCAGTACAATTCTTGGTAGGAGTCGGGAGCATAGACAGCTTTGTCTTTAACAGCCTCATCCTCAATCCATCCGAAGAGCGACTTCATGACTTCGTTCTGAAAGTCAATGCAAGTCGCCGCGAAATTCCATTTTCCCAATGTTACATTCTCAAACAACGGCTGGTCGGAGAACTCATGCGGTTTCTCGTCAACAGTGTTGTCCTCTTGCTCAACGCTGATTGTGTCGCCTACAATGGATACAAGGTCATAGGTTGTATCACCAATGCTATCCTCATCCTTCCAAGGAGTGAAGTACAAGTATTTCGCATCCGAAAATACTCTCTTTTTTGTGTTAAGTTTTGTTACTGCCATAATATTCTGCCTTACTTAAATGTTAATAAATCTTTATGTTAAGTTCTACAATGTTGCAATGCCACTTTCGGTCACTGTCATAGTCTTGGTAGGTGTTCATCCTGTTCAGTTTATATATGTCGCTGTCTTGGCTATCCAAAACTACATTAAGGGACTTCTCCATCTTTGACATCAAAGAAACATTCTTAGAGCCGTTTGACATAGGTTTGGCATAAAGCCAAATCAGTACAGTACCGACACCATAGGCGTTGTTGTCTGCAATGTCACCGCAATCTATGAGACACATGTCCCTCCAACTTGATGGAGTTACATCTGGAAGTGTACCAGCAAATGTGTTCTTGCTTACACTTTCTCCCAAAAGGGATTTAATGAAGGTCTCAACCTTTGATATGTTCATGTTGTCGTTATACATGCCAATTATCATTTAAATGGTATTCTACTTACGGTAAAAGCACCAGAATAAGGCTTACTTCCGTGTCTCTGAATGTTCAATCGGTACACTTCACCTCCATACTTTTGCTTTAGTTGCCGCATTACCGAACCTGCGCCACTGATTACCCGATACTTCCTTCGAAGCCTACCGCCACCTTTTTCAAGTATGCTTGCATAAAACATGGCGGCAACAATGACGAGTTGGATACCTTTCGTTCCCTTTATCGAAGCCTCGTAGTCAATCAGAAAACGATATAACTCATCCCTTCCTTTTGCGGTCAAGGTGTCTCCGTGAAGATAACGGTTGTCTCCGTTTATCCTCATAGGAATCTGAACCTTGTTAGGGAAACTTCTTTCCCCAGAATAATCGCCAATCTCCCTCTCATCCAACATGTCAGCCAATCTTGCGCCAGCATATCGTATCGTCCTCCTACGCAAAACTCCGTCAACGAAAACGGCACTTCCGTAACTGTCGTGCAAGTTGTAAGTCCTGTTTTTAAATCCCCTTCGGTTGTAAGCCGTTTGTATAGCCTTTTCCCCATCCAAAGTAAGATTGTCAACAATGTAGTTGACCATCCGTTCTTTTACACTTGCACCCATAAACTAAATGTCCAAATCCTCAATATAGACCAAACATGCTTTTAGTTGAGACGGAAAGACACCTATGACCTTTCCGTCAACAGGCATGCCATAAACATCTCCGTGAAAAGTATCACCCCTCTTGACAACAACCTCAGGATTGTCCTTGTCTATCGGAAAATAAACGACAAACGAAGCAGAGATGAAGTTCTTGCTACGAGAATGAGACTTTCCAGCCTCCATTATGTCGCACCTTGTTCTAAGAACCACAACATTTTCTTCGGACTGCTCGTCCAAGGGCTTGCTTTCATCTACAAAGCATCGGCTGAACTGCCCCTCAAAAGGGTAGAAATCCATTTCACTATTGTCTATAAACATTCCACTAAAAGTCTAGCCATTGCAAATTACCCCCAGTTACCTCTTCCAACTTTGGGTCTCCGTACTTTTCGTATATGTGGACAATCGTATTGTAGAGCCTTTCCTTCTCGTCATTACTTATGCTCTGCGAGCCGACAGACTTGCTGAAACCTCCGTGAGAGTGGCTTGAACTAGCCCAAGTGCTCGGAGAAACATAGGCGCGATAAAGTAAGTCCGCACGAAGCAAATCCCTTGTCTTATCGTCAAGTTCCTCGAAAGACTCCACATCAAGTACGCCTCTTTCCAAGGCGATGCTTTTCAACACCGCCTTGTCAAAGACATATCCAGAAAGTCCAGAAATATACTCTATAATATCAAACTTTCCAACCATACAAATTCAGTTTACTAACCGTCAGCCCTAGAGGTATCTACGATAACATGGAACAAGAACTCGTCAAGTGACGGAACTGCCGACATCATCAAGTCGGTGTGCCACTCCTTGTAGTTACCGTTGTTGATAACGGTGTTCACAAGCAAAGCAACTCCGTCAAGAGTTGAGGTGAAGTTCTTAGAAATGGCGCTAGAGCCATACTTTTCGAACATCTTCTTGTCGAGGATTTCTGTCCTACGAATCATACCAGCATATCCTACAGGACGAAGAACAGCGATGTTGTCTTTCCATCCATGTACGATTCCCTTGTTGACATCCTTCTGTTTTTCCTCTACGATAACGATTGGGGAAAGACCCTCGAAACCTGCAAAAACTGGTTTCACCATTTCCTCGTCAAGAACCACCGTCTCTGGCATAAGGACATTGTTCATTGACTTGTAGTAGCGGTAACGCTCGATAACTTGTTTGTTATTCAAGAACACCTTGTTGAACATATCACGAGTGACCTCCCACTGAAGAGAAAAATCTTGTCCCCAAAGGTCTCTGTACTTCTTCTCTTTCTCAACCATCTGGTCAAGAAGGTTACAAGATGTATCTGTCCAAACCTTCGCTCCTGCTGTGTCGAAGTTCTCTTTAGGAATCTCAGCCTTTTCGATACCTCCATGAATACCGACACCATTCTTGTAGATAATCTGACCTGTTGAAAGAAGTTCAGCAGACAGATTTGAAAGAGTCTGGTTAGCAGAGTCGACCATTCTCTGTACCTCGCTCATTGCGAAGTCTGCAAGCATTTGTGCATCACCGAACTCGCTGATTCTCTGTTCCTTGTAGTATCTCTCCGTAGCCGTCTCGACAAAGCCAGGGGCAATGAAGTCTGGAATAGAGCCAGTGTACTTTGCGATTCCTCCCTTGTCTGCTTGTCTTGAGTCACCGAGAGGTGCACGCAAGTCCATCAGTTCGCCTGACTGAATCTGACGCATTTTTGAAACGAATGTAGCCTCACCATCCTCGTTTGTAGGAGTGTATTTCGGGTCTACACGGAACTTAGTCTTCCAAAAAGTGTGATTCGCTCTGATAAGGTCTGGATTGTTGAGAATGGCAGTCATGATTTGACGACCTTCCTTGCTTTCCCACAACTTATAATATTGCGAATGTTCAAATTTCATTTTATTTCCTCCTTAATTTAATTAAACCGTTTGAATCCTAAACCATCCGTTGACATTTGACTGATTGAGGTCAAGTACGCACTTCGGCATCGGAGACATCTTGTGAATGTACATGATGCCACCGAGAGCAGGAGTGTAGAAGTACCTCGCTCCCTCGAAGTCATCGTCACCTGTACTTGGAATGTCATTCATGTCAAGGTCACTGTCGATTACAGCGTTGATGTTTGTAACAAGCATCTTTGAGCCGTCAGACTCGACAAGAATGTCGTTCTTCGACAGAGTTGCATTCTGGTCTACTGTAACAATCCACTTGCCGTCTGCGGTCTTAACATCAGTGACCGTGAGAGTGGTAGTGATTGAGCCACCGATTTTTGCAGGCGCTTTTCCAATCTTGTCACCAACGCAAGGTTTGTGTCTGTAACCGTCATTCTCAATCTCAATGGTAGTTGCGTTTGAGACTTCACTCGCAACCTTGAAGGTCTTGAGAATGTAAATCTCTGGATTGTAACCATTATCATCCGTCTTGTAGTAGCAAAGGTCTCCTGCGAAGAACTTTCCGTTTCCCGTCTTAAAAGTGGTCTTGATTGGACCACCGAAGGTAGGATAAACCAACTGATTCTTAACGCCTTGGATTTTCACGAAAACCGACCTTGCGCCACCGATTGTTCCTTTGGTCTGCGATAACTTTCTTCCTCTGAAAGCACCGATTTGATTAATTCCGTCCATCTTATACTCTTTTTGTTAAACAATTAACACACTATTCAAGCCTATGCGACTTTGCAATGGCAGCAGCTTGCTTGATAACCTCATCCGCATAAGTAGAAGCACCATTTCCAGAACCTCCCACCTCTGGGGTGACATTGAATGGTGTTTCAGAATGATGTTTGTTGTAAAGTTCGAGCATCTTCTTTGCCGTTGCCTCCACATCGAATTTCTCACCGATTTGAATGTCAGCAGTAAAGTCTTTTGCCCATTCATCGTCCTTTACTCCAATCTCTTTCATCTTTGAAAGAAGTTCTTTTCTCTTTGATGTAACCAACTCGGCATCCCTCCTTTCTTTAATGTCCTTTTCGAGTGCTGAGATTCTGTCGAGAAGTGCCTTCTGAGCATCGTCTGGCTCATCACCATCCTTTTGTGTCACAGTATGCGACTTTTTATACTCGTCAATACCCTTCTTGACACGCTCCTCCACATTCACGGTAGCATCATGCCTTGCTTGACCGTCTGCCATCTTCAAGAACGGAAGCGCCTTCTGAACGAAGTCGTCAAGTGTAGTTTCATCATTAGCTGCGATGGACATTAGGTGCTCTACATGTCCTGTAATCGTCTGTTTGGAAAGGTTGAGTGCTTCACCCTTTTCCGTCATTTTCGCCACGAGTGCTTCGTGTGCTTGTTCTTTCGTAAATTTCATACTTAAACGAATTTTAGTTTTATACAAAGACAAAAATAAAAAGTAAATGCGTAGCAAGTATAAAAAAAATAACCTATCTGTTACATTATGTAACAAATAAGTTCTATGCAATAGTAATATTAGGCTATATTGCTATATTTTTGTTTTTATAACAAAAGGATATGGCTAGTAAGACTAAAATAATAAAACCGTTCGAGGGATTCCAAGACAGATTCGTTAGGAGTAACCTCGATTTTGTTATTGGTGGCGGTTCTATGGGTGGTGGAAAACTCCATCCATTGGATACCAATATCTTGACTCCCAATGGGTGGGTTAAAATGGGAGATTTGAAGGTCGGTGATTTTGTGTGTACCCCTTTCGGGAAGCCAGCAGAAGTTTTGCAAATTTTTGAGCATCACGATAAAGACATCTACGAGTTGACAACTAATGATGGGAGAAAAACAAAGTGTGGTCTTGAGCACTTATGGTCAGTAAGAACAACAAAGCAACTGCACAAGTATAGGCAACATCACGATGTTTCAAAAAACATGACCACTTGCGAAACATCTCAATTAATTGAGTGGCTTAATGATGATAAGGCAATCTTTATACCAACTCCTCATGCGCAAGAGTTTGAGGAAAAAGAGTATATCATTCCTCCTTATCTATTAGGAATCCTTATAGGTGATGGCTGTCTTACTGTTAATGGGAAGAGTATTACAATATCTTCTCAAGAGGAGGACATCATTAATAAATGCTATCAAATCCTAAAAACAAGTAGGTTATATAGAAACCCAACTACTTATAGTAAGACTTTTTACTTTGATAAATGTGAAGAGTACAAGTCTTACCTAGAGTCCGTAGGACTGAATACTTACTCCCATAATAAGTTCATTCCAAGAGAATACTTATGGGGAAGTATTGAGCAAAGGAGGCAGTTACTATATGGTCTCATGGATACCGATGGATGCGTGGAAATCAAAAACAGATATTCTTTCTCAACGACAAGCGAAAGACTCGCCAATGACTTCATTTACCTTTGCCGTAGTTTGGGCTACATAGCAACATTAGGAATAGATGATAGAGAAAACAAATATACGAAAAAGAAGGCTTTCGACATCAGAATACATACTGATGATGTTATTTTCAGTAGCGAAAAACATATGAACCGCTACAAGAAGAATGTTGAAAAAAACAGAAGAAAGTATGCAAGGACAAACGACCATGTGAGAATCATATCTATTGAGAAGGTTTCTAAAGAAGATGCAAGGTGCATTTGGATTGACGACCCTTTACATCTATATATAGTTGACGACTTTATTTCGACACATAACACCGCAGCAGCTGTGCTGTGTATTGCAGAACCATCACTAGACTCTCGTTTTCGTGCCGTTTACTTGCGTAACAACCTTGGAGACTTGAAGTCAGGTGGTGGTATCCTCGATGAGTTCAAGAAGATGTATATTGACGGAAAAGGTTGCAATGTCGTTGAGTCTGGTGACCCTCATGTTGATTTTCCTAGCGGTGCTAGGGTCGATGTAACCCATATTGCAGACCAGTCAAAAGACAAGGTGTTACAGCGATTCAAGGGTCGTCAGTACGACTTCATATATTTCGATGAGGGAACAGGTTTTACTTGGGAGTGCTTCACCGCAGTGTATTCACGAAATCGTGGTATGGCTAACTGGACAGGTAAGGTTAGAATGACAACGAACCCTAAGCGAAACCATTGGTTAAGAACATTCTTGGATTGGTATATCGGTGCTGACGGATTCATCATACCAGAAAGAGATGGTGTTGTCCGCTACTTCTTCATCAACGGAGAAACCGTAAACGATGTTGTTTGGGGAGACACGAAAGAAGAGGTGTACAACAAGTGCAAGATTCAGATTGACCGAACACTTGAAAAGTTCAATGGAAAGAACGGCAAGGCTACACCTTATGACATGATTAAATCCTTCACATTCTATGAAGGTAAAATGTCTGGAAACAAAGCAATCCTAGAAAACAATGCAGGATATATCGGTTCGGTAGCCGTGATGGGTGGTCGTGAGGCACAAGCCAACCTTGAGGGTAACTGGAATGTCGACACTGACGAAGACTTGGATGCAGTAATCACATCCGATGTAGCAAATCAAGTATTTCTTTCTGACCCACAGATTAACAACGACAAGTGGGTTACTTGCGACCTTGCAGACTCTGGAACAGATAACTTTTTAGCACTTGCTTGGAACGGATTCCACATTTACGACAAACTGATACTCAGCAAGACGACTCCTAGGCAGAATGCAGAAAGCCTTGAAATGTTTGCGGCACATCACGACATATCAAACAGTCACATCATATATGATGCAATCAGAGGAACATACATAAATGACTACATACCAGAAGCAATGCAGTTCGTCTCCTACAGAGCGCCAGTTGGACTCTATGCCAGAATGGCTTACAACCTAAAGGCTGAATGCTACTTGAGGCTTGTGGAGGCTTTGAAAAGAGGAAACATATCAATGGAAGAAAGTGTCGCAATGAGCAATTACGACCACATCGGTTTCAAGGAGGCAATAACAATGCAATGCGAGTTCCTAGAAGAATGCTCGGTGGTTCGATTCAAAGATATGCCTAGCGGAAAGAAAAACTTGCTTTCAAAAAAGGAAATGAACAAGATGCTTGGAAAAAACCGTTCTATGGACTTGCTTGACCCAATAGCAATGAGAATGCTTCCTTGCCTTCCGTTCCCTTATGGAGAAGAACTTGAAAAGACGGCACAAGAAATTACTTCTGATAAACATTACAATACTGATGGTGTTGACATATATGATAGCACATTTTGGGGGGCTTAATTATGATTACGAACGAACAGATAAGACAAGCAATAGAAGACTGCAACGAAAAAGGATATCCAGTGAGAGTTAGAGACATATCTTATATTTTGTTATGCGACAAGATTGAGGACAGAAGCGCAGTATATAAGATGGTTTTCGGTATGGATGAGGATTTCAACATAGACAAAGCAGAAGATTTCGATAAAAGTGATTCTATAATAAACCTACGAAAGTACATTTTATCAAACTTCTACAACGACCTAGACATTTCATTTGAGGAGAACAAGAGGGAAATGGTTCGACTGATTGAGACGGCTAAGTTAGCGATGGATGAAGGTTGGATGAAAGCTGGCGAATCTCTTAAATTACAAACAGAATTGCGTGTAAAACTTAACGACAAGTTTAAGGTTTCTGATGAGAACCAAGAACAGATGATTGTGGTAAACACAAAGTTCAACTCTATATGTGAACATTGCGGTCACGAAATATCAGTTCCAACAAAAGAATATTTGATGGAAAAGTACAACCTTGTTGAAAAAGAAAATTAAATACCTTTATATGGCAAAGAAAAACAACATTCAAGAAGAGAGTTTAAAGATTCACAACGCGGCAATTAAAGCGTTGCTTGAAGACCCAGAATTGCTTAAGAAGAAGAAGCCGTTCACTAGGGGCGCAGAACTTAGCGATAATATTGGAATCGACCAGACATGTGAAATAGCACAGTTAATCACAGCAAACTTGCCAAATTACAATAAAACAGTAGTTGCGCAAGAGCAGTTCATGCGAGAACTCGACCCATTTTGTCACGATGTTCTGTTTGACGAAAACATTCCATCTTTGTGCATTAAGTTGAAAGACGGAAGTTATGCCGATGTCAAGTTCTCAAGGATGCCTGTGTCGTTTCAGAAGAACATCAAGAACAAGCAAGTTCTCCACCTTACTGGAAATAAATTGCAGTTCACGATGATGGACACAGAGCCGACAGACAAGATGCGAAAGAACTTCATAACATTCAAGCAATATTGGGAGGAAAGAAACCAAGACGGAATGAAGCGAAAGATGGTTGACACTCAACTTTCTTACGGAGATGCTGGCCTTCTTTACTATTTTGACTACAAAGGTAGAATCAAGAGCAGAATTCTTTCTTTTGCAGACGGATATGTCCTATGTCCTCACAACGACCAGAACGGAGACAGAATACTTGAAAGCGTATATTACAAGAAAGACGATGTCGAGTACATTGACTCATACGATGATGAGTATATGTACAGATGGACGAATGACGAAACGGAGCAAGTTCTTGCACAGACTACAGAAGGAGGTGAATCCAATGTCGGCATGAAAAAAAGTACATGGAAGTGGCACGAACCAGTGAAGCACGGATTCGATGAGATTCCTTTGATAACCAAAAGAGGCGATGTCGCTTGGAATAACGCTCAGAACATAATCACAAGTTACGAGGTTCTTTACAACATCTTCAACGCAATTCAGAGAAGACACGGATGGGGAATACTTTACATCAAGGGAAACTTCGACAACCAAGCAAAAAAAATCGCTGGTGCTGTTGTTCTGAACGACAAGTCGCTTGACGGTAGAGGAGATGCTAAATACCTTACTCCTCCTACTCCAAACGGAATGCTTGACACTCTTGACAAACTTTTCGAGACAATTCAATTGAACTCAAGCACAACATTCCTTTTGCCGAAGGACATAAAGATGAGCGGTGACATCAGTGGAATAGCAATAATGCTGACACAATCACTCGACTTGGAAAATGCTGAGAACAATGCTATGGAATGGCAGAATGTCGCTGACAAGATGGTTCGTCTTTTCAAGTATGGCGTTTCAAAGGAGTTGGTGAACACAGAGAAAAACAAAACCGCTGTAACAGATTTTGAGGAAATGCACATCAAGGCAAGGTTCAAGGTTTGGAGACCAAAAAGCGCTTCAGAGTACAATCAGATGCTTGCAACTCTTACTGGTGCTGAACTTCTCTCTAAGGAAACAGGTATTGAACTCAACACAGAAAGTTGCCCAGATGAAAAGATAAGACTTGAAAGACAATATAAACAGATGGAGGAGAAAGCCGCTAGGGAAATGGAACTGAAAAACAAGTACAGACAAACAAGCGGACAAAGAGAAGGAAGTAAAAGAAAAAACAAAGAAGTGGAGGAATAGGAAATGGAAGAGATTGAAATGATTTCTTGGGTACAGTATTTACCTTCAATCATAACCGCACTTGGTTCAATAATAATCGCTTGGTTCACATACAATCAATATACAAAGAACAAAAAAACCGACCTTGAAATAGAGGTATTGAAACACAAGACGATTGCGGAGAACGAAAGGAGAAGCGACAACTGCGCGGTCGTTTATGGAGAACTCTATGACTTGAAGGACAAATTCGGTGCAGACCGAGTATACATCGTTCAGCCACACCCTCTCGGAAACGAAGATATGCTGAGCATTTATTTCGAGGTTCACAGAAACGAAATAAAGGAGATGAAGCCTAGGATACAGAAGAAGAAGATTTCAGAGGTAGCGAACTTCGCAAAACACATGGCTACAAGTCAGTTCAAAATAATCAAAGACATTGACGAACAGGTGGAGGACAGATATGCTCGTTCAATCATGATGAGCATGGGAACTAAGGAACTTATAATGATTAGGCTTTCTGACAACAAAAACGATTGGGTCGGAACAGTTTTCTGTGACTTCACGGACGAGATGAGGGTTGACGGAAAGTTCGCTGAACAAGCGATGCAGAAGTGTGCAACAACTATCCAGTACATTTTGCCACCGATTAGAGATTAATTTATATATTTACATATATGGAAAAGACACTTAAATTATACACACTAGTGGATGGCGTGAACGACACGCCATTCCCTAGTACCGAAGGACAGATAGAGATTCTTGACTTTCGGTACAATGCAAATCGTATGGGGGGAACTCCAACGATTTCTTGTTCCTTGATGCACCCAACATGCTTGGATGATGTATGGAACAGCAATGTGTATGCGATTTTCAACGGAGAGAAGTATTTCATAAAGCAAATACCTTCAAGTTCAAAGAACAGCGGAGATTCAAGGTACAAGCATGAAATCGAACTCGTTTCAGAAAGGCGCATACTTGAAAGCGTTTATTTCTACGAGGTCGTTGTAAACGAGCAGAATCCGACACATCCAAAAGCGAACGGAACTCGTGTCTCTTTCTTCGGAGACATCAGACAACTCGCTTCTAGGATTAACGAGTCGTTGAGATATAGCGGAATAGGATACAATGTTGTTATTGATGATGGCATCAAGTCAGACGAGCAGTTGGTTGACTTGGATGGAAAATATCTCATCAATGCACTACAAGCGTTCTATGAAATATTTGATGTTCCTTTCTACTTTGAAGGAAAGACAATCCATGTGGGATACTCCTCAAGCGCAATTCCTCAAGTTTTCAAGTATGGAGCGAAGGAATCTCTTCTTTCAATTTCAAAACAGAACGCAAACTCCAAGATAATCAACAGGTGTTCAGGAAAAGG
>RCNI01001863.1_pt1 | contig 21888 bp, 20 predicted proteins | sample 2041151 | NCBI WGS metagenome assembly RCNI01 (sample SAMN09708214, study PRJNA481090) | feces metagenome | isolation source: feces | place: Antarctica: Albino Rookery | reverse complement strand
TACGGCAGCATGGATGCTTTTTAGTGAATGATGTTCCCTACGAGGTAGAAATCGTTTGTCACAAAAATGCGATTGTAAGAGGAGCCAATAGCAGCATATTTTCCAAAGTAATCGATGAATTTCGTTTTTACGCTCCTCATATCTCTCGATTTTACGATGAGGACGGAAATATTATAAAAGAATTTGAACGAAAGAATATTTTCAAGATTGATTTAACTCAGATTCAACCATCTTAGTTCTATGTTGACAGCGATAAAATATCGGCAATCAGTAGTTTTATCCAAAAGCCAGAAGATATTATTATACAGGTTATGCCATACAAGGATCGTTATATATCATTAGATGGTCATACAAGGTTGTATTATGCTGCTATGATGGGGTGGAACACCGTATATGCGGTGGAGGAAAATTTAGATGATTGGGTTTACAAATTTGTAAAAGAAGCTACTAGCCGCAAAATTTATACCCCAATGGATCTTGAACCGGTAACGCATGAGGAATATGAGTTAAAATGGAACCGTTTTTGTGACGAGCTGTTTGCAGAAAATGATTGTGAAAGGCATGAAAATTGAAAGATATACGAAAAGCCGCATTCCAGATGTGATCACTTTTGAGAAAAATCTCAGAAGTGAAGAAAACGATTGGGGCTGGCAAATCAACGAAGAATACGTACGAGCGGTGGAAAAAAGTTTTGAGGATCCATCGTTTGAAAACTCAATTTCTCTCCTTGCTTATGTAGATGGCAAAGTGGTGGGGCGTATTGATTCTACTATGATTTACAGCCATTTTGATGGCTCTGTTAAAGCATATCTGGACTGGATTTGCGTCATTAAGAGTTATCGCCATAAAGGTGTGGCACAGGCACTTATGGAAGAGCTTCAAAGAGAGTTAAAACAGCATGGTGTGGTCACCTTGATTGGACTTATTGATTCCAACGAAGGGGCGCAGCGGTTTTACCGTTCTATGAAAAATGCCATAATTCGTGACGAAGGAATTTGGATCGATATTGAGTGATGAATATGCGAACGATTGACATCGTTATGGTTTAAGGCAATTTTCGTTTATTGAGTAAATCTGTTAAGTATATTCCAGTTTATCGGGCAGTTATATAACAAGAAATGGCGTGTGTCGAATTTCGATACACGCCATTTCTTGTTTTCGTCGTTTTCTTTTCTAAAGCACTTCCTTACTGGACGTACCAATTTGCATCTGCCAATCTTTTTCTGATTTTGAAATTCTGCTTTCAAAATCAGGACTGTGCGAAAAAACCAGAGGACTCCGCTCAGCGGCTGACGATTTTGTAATAGGTCTTTGCGGTGAGCAGGTAAACAATCAGATAAAAGGCTGCAAACACCAGACAGCAGCCGCAGGTGCAGGCTACATGCAAGGAACGATTGCTCAGGTTCAAAATGGCCAACAGCTTGGTCATCAGGGGGAAGGCCATAGCGGTATGCAGGAATGCCATACCCAGCGGCAAAAAGAAAACGGTGACGACCTGTGAGTGAATGGCAGATTTGATTTCCCGGCGGCTCATGCCAACCTGCCGCAGGATAACATAGCGTTCCCGGTCTTCCAGACCTTCGGTGATTTGCTTGTAGTAGATAATCAGCACTGTGGCCATCAAGAACAGTACGCCCAGGAAAATGCCAATGAAGAAAAATCCACCGTACAGAGAAAGGAAGCTGCTTCGGGATTCGCTGCGCCATTCGATGATAGCGGAACAATCCTGCTTCGGCAGCTCCGCAGTGACATCCCCATAAAAACGAAGCAGGGTCTGTTCATCCGAGTCGGAGTCGAACGCATAAAAGACCATCGGCTGGGAGGCGTCGCTTTCCGGCTGGGCATCTATTAGATGCAGGTATTGCTGATTGATCCATTCCAAATCGCCTTCCGGAACAACCACGCAGTAAATGTTGATCAGGCTCATCAAACCGATTCGGTTGTTGGACGGAAATTTGTCCAGTGTTTGCTGCACCCGATAGGTTTTGCCCAGCAGGGTCAAGGTGGGGTATTCATAGTTTTTCTGGGTAGCATACAGGCAGACTTCGTCTGGTTCCAGCGTCAGGTCGGTACCCATGATCCGGTTATAATCCGAAACAGAAAGGAAGAACAGATCCACCGGGTAAACGATTCCTTCCGATGGCTTGCATTCCAACTGATCTGCCCGCTGATCGGCAGCGAAGTCCAGATAAGGGTAACACACTTCGTTTTGGACCGAAACAGAATGCTTTTGCTGGAACTCTTGTACAAGCGAAACCATCTTTTCGCCGTTGTCTGTCACGGCTTCGGTGTTCATAAAGGCAAATTCGTAGGGGTGTCGTTTGACCAGTGCGTCCTCCAGACCAATCGTCATGGAAGTTGTGCCGGACAGCATTACCAGCAGCATGGTGGACAGAATGCAGATATTGGCAAGGCCCACTGCATTTTGTTTCATACGGTATAACAGACCAGATACGCTGACAAAATGATTGGCTTTATAGTAAAAGCGTTTGGATTTTTTCAGTGCTTTCAGCAGTGCAATGCTGCCGGCAGTAAACAGAAAATAGGTACCAATCACAACCAGAAGCACCGCCTGGAAAAATACCGGGACGGCATACAGTGGGTTCTTGGTGGTGATTGCAATAGAATAACCTGCCAGCGTCAGAGCAAGGCCCAGCAATGCCAAAAACCAGTTGGCCTTTGGCTCTTTTTCACCGGCACGGCTGTCCTGCATCAGTTGGATGGGGTTGGCGGAATGGATGTGCCGAATGGCATTCAGGAAAAGCAGCAAAAAGATGCCGCCGAACAAGCCCATGGTGGACAGAATCACTTTGCCGGAAATGAAAAATCCCAGCGGAACCGGTGCTTCAAAAAACTTGCCCATCATCAAAAACATCAGCTTGTCCAGACCGATGCCCAAAGGCAAACCCAGCAGGATGCTGCCTACGGCAAGGTAAAGGGTTTCCCATGCCAGAACCTGCGCAAGATGCCGCTTTTCCAGGCCCAGGATATGAAACAGGCCAAATTCTTTTTTCCGCCGTTTCAGTAGAAAGCTGTTGGTGTAAAACAGAAAAATCACTGCAAAAATAGCAATCAGTCGGGATGCCATTTGCATCATCATCAGTGTAGGGGAAGAACCAACCATCTCTTTCAGTCCCGGATTGACGGAAAGCGAGTGGACCACGTAGTACATGGCGGTGGTGACCACACAAGTCAGGAAAAACGGTAAAACAGTGCTGCTGTTTTTGCGCAGATTGTCTGCTGCCATTCTGGAAAAGTAGCGTTTATTCATGCTGCTCACCACCTGTCGCCAACACGGTCAGCGTGTCCGAAATTTTCTGGAACTGCTGTTCCTGGGTGGCGTTGCCCCGGTAAATCTGGTGGAACACCTCGCCGTCCTTGATGAATAATACCCGACCGGCATGGCTGGCTGCTTTAACAGAGTGGGTGACCATCAGAATGGTCTGGCCCTCTGCATTGATATCCTGGAACAGGGACAACAGGCTGTCTGCTGCACGGGAGTCCAGTGCGCCGGTAGGCTCGTCTGCCAGAATCAGGCGAGGTTTTGTAATCAGGGCACGGGCGACCGCAGCACGCTGTTTTTGTCCGCCGGATACTTCGTATGGGTATTTACCCAGAAGCTGCGCAATGCCCAGCTTTTTTGCCAGCGGCGCAAGCAGTGCGTTCATTTCCTCATAGCGCTTGCCTGCCAGTACCAAAGGCAGAAAAATGTTGTCCTGCAAGGTGAAGGTATCCAGCAGGTTGAAATCCTGGAACACAAAGCCCAGGTTTTCCCGGCGGAACGCAGCAATTTGTTTTTCCGGTACGGTGGAAAGTGATTTTCCGTCCAGCAGCACTTCGCCGCGGGTGGGGGTGTCCAGTGCGGCAAGGATATTCAAAAGGGTGGTTTTGCCGCTGCCGGATTCACCCATGATAGCAGTATATTCGCCCGGCTCCACCGAGAAAGAAACATTTTTCAGGGCTTCCACCTGGGTGCCGCCGAAACGGGTGGTATAGATTTTTTGCAGGCTTTTGGTTTCTAAGATTGCCATATCAATTTGACCTCCTCTGTTTGTTGTGGCCCCAGTATAGCAAAGCGACCGAACTGCCCGACATCGAATCGTGTGACATTTCGGTCGCTTCCTGTGACATTTTTGTAAGGTGGGTCATTCTACGCCCAGCGGGGCAGAAGCCAAGTCCAAAAACAGGGCAGTGCCCTGCCCGGGAGTGGATTCGGCCCAGAGACGCACAGACAGTTTTTCGGCGGCCTTGCGGCAGAGATATAACCCCAGTCCTGTGGCCTTTTTGTCGGTGCGGCCGTTGTATCCGGTAAAGCCTTTTTCAAAAATCCGGGGCAAATCCTCCGGTGCGATACCAATGCCGGTGTCGGCAATGCACAGCACTTTTTCCGGTGTGACAGTGATGGTCACAGTGCCGCCCGGCGGTGTGTACTTCACACTGTTGGAGAGAATCTGCTCCAGAATCAGTAGGAGCCATTTTTCGTCCGTCAGCACCGAAATTGGCGTCGAATCATATACTAAACGGACTCTGGATTGTACAAATAACGGTGCGTATTTGTGAATGGCTTGTTTTAAGATGGAATCCAGCGAATAGGTGCGGAATACATAGTCCGAAGTATGATCCAGTCGAAGATAGCTCAGGGCCGAATCGGCGTACTGTTCAATGCGGAACAGCTCTGCCAGCAGACGGCTGTTCTCGTCGGAGTCTTCGTTTTCCAGCATCAGCTTCATAGCGGCAATGGGGGTCTTGATTTGATGCACCCAGGTGGTGTAATAGTCCAGCATTTCCTGATCCCGGGTGTCCTGTACTGTGCCGCTCACATCCAGAATATGCTTCAGCTCTTTTGCAATACATACCAGATCTGCTTCGTGTAAGGTGTCCGGTGAAGGGAGCTGTTCCATCAGCAAAGGCAGATTTTTTCGGATGCGCTGATACTGCCAGTGCTTTTGCAGATAGTGCCAGAAGTAGAACGGCAGAACAAACACAAGAAGCAGCAGGCATAAAAACCAGGAATCGAGGATGCCTTCTGTGGGCAGGCCGTATAAAAAATACACCAGACTAAACAGGCCCAGTAGCAGTGCGGTTAACAAAGCAAAAGGACACACCGATTTGATGCAGCCCAAAATGACAGAAAATCGGTTTTCAGATGACATGAAATGCACCTCGCTTATTCTACCAGATAGCCTTTGCCCACCCGGGTGGTAATGAAATCCGGCAGGCCGGCAGCTTCCAGCTTTTTCCGCAGACGATTCACATTTACGGTAAGGGTGTTTTCCTCTACGTAGGCGTCCATCTGCCACAGCTTGGTCATCAGGGTGTTGCGGCTGACGATTTTTCCTTTGCGCTCCATCAGGGTCTGCAAAATCCGAAATTCATTTTTTGTCAGCTCGATGCGCTGCCCTTGATAGGTCAGTACATCGTCATTCAGATTCAAAATGGCACCCCGGTGTTCCAGAACGGCAGTTTTGCCAGACAAATCATAGGTGCGGCGCAAAAGCGCACGAAGCTTTGCGGTCATCACGCTTAGGTCGATGGGTTTGGCAATAAAGTCGTCACCGCCCATATCCATGGCCATTACAATATTCATGTTGTCGGCGGCAGAGGACAAAAACACCACCGGAACACTGGATACCTTGCGGATTTCACTGCACCAGTGGTAGCCATTGTAAAAGGGCAGCATGATGTCCAGCAGCACCAGATGCGGGTCATAGGCCGCAAACGTGGGCATGATATTTTGGAAATCCGTGACGCACTGGACCTGATTGCCCCAGGATTCCAGCTGGGTGCGAATGGCTTGTGCCAGTGCGGGGTCGTCCTCTACAAGCAGGATACGATACATAAAAAGCCTTCTTTCTGTGGCGGGGATCGAATGCGTTTTCAGTATAGCATAAAGGAAATGTGCATACAACAAAACCGGCAGCAGGTAAGCGGAAAACACTTCTCTGCTGCCGGTCTGTTCGTTTTATGTGTTAGCCTGCGGTTTCTGCGGGTGCAGGGATTTCCTCTTTGGTGCGGCAAAAGCTGAACCAGTAAGCAATCAGGCAAACCGGAATGGCCATCAACACATCAATGATGGAGTGCTGCTTCAGGAATACCGTAGAAATGCTGATGAGGAAGGTGCTGATGCTGAAGAACAGCTTCCAGCCCGTGGTCTGGAATGCTTTCACATGCCAGGAAGCACACCACACTGCCACCGAGCCAATCACATGGATAGAAGGGCATACGTTGGTGGAGGTGTCAAAGGCGTACAGACCTGCCACCATGCGGGTCAGGATGTTGTCCCGCTGGAACGTCAGGGGACGCAGCTCCTGGCAGGTGGGGAAAATCAGATAGATGCCAATGGCGATGGTGTACGAGATGATGATAAACTTCATAAAGCCACGGAAGGCTTTCACATCGTACAACAGGGTGTAGATGTGCATACCAATCAAAAAGACAAACCAGAACCAGTAGGGGAGTAAAAACAGCTCACAGAAGGGAATGAGGTCGTCCAGTGTACTGTAAACCGGGAAGTAGTGCTCAATGGGAGAAAGCCGCTCCACAAACAAAAACAGAAAACCGTACAGCGGCCAGTACAGCAGCATTTTCAGGTGGGAAAATTCCGGTGAATTCAGATTGGACAGCCGCAGCTTGCGGTAATCTACAACAGGGGCGGATTGCTTCATACAGTGGGAACCTCCTTGGTACGCTGCTCGGCGGCAGCAATGAGATATGCGGTGACTTCCTCAGTGGAGTTGGAGGGGAAATGTTTGGCCTGTGCTGCCGAAACTTCTGCCAGCTTTGCCTCATTGCACAGCAGAGAAACCGTGAGATGTGCCAGTTCAGACAAATCGTCGGTGGCAAATGCCATACCACGCTGGGTAAAGAATTGCTTGTTATAGGCTTCACAGCCGTCCACAGCATGGACAAATACCATGGGCAGACGCTTGTGCGATGCTTCGGTGACGCTCAGTCCGCCGGGTTTGGTCAGATACAGGTCGGCACTGTCCATCAGTGTGGAAACGTCCCGTACAAACTGGCAGATGTGGAACCGCTCATCCCCGGCAAAGGCCTTGGACATGGTGTGGTACAGCTGCTGGTTGGTGCCGCACAAAACGGTGACCAGGCAGTTTGCCGGAAGCTCGTCTTGAATCAGCTTTGTGATTTTGCGGATGGGGCCGCAGCCCATGCTGCCACACATTACCATCAGATGACGGCAGTCTTCTGGGATGTTCAGCTTGCGGCGTGCAGCGATACGGTCCATTTTGCTGTAAAAGTCCGTGCGGATGGGGATACCGGTGGGTACCAGCTTTTCCGCAGGGATACCCTTTTGGACGAAATCGGGGATCAGGTCCGGCGAAGGGATAAAGAAGGCATCCAAATCGCAGAACTCGCAGCCCGGGTAGCAGGTATAATCCGTGGGGAAAAAGCTGGTATGCAGCTGGATGGGGTAACGACGCTTGATATCGGTAATCATCATGGCCGCAAAAATATGGGTGCAGATGATGGTATCATAGCTGCCGCTGTAAATAAAGCGGAACAACCGGTCTGCACCCATGGTGATGATTTTATAAAGCCCGGAATCTTCGTCCAGAATACCGGGATGCCGTTCGGTGTAATTATAACCGATTTCAAACAGCTTGGGCGTGTGGCGATAGATTCGGGCAAAACCACCGGAAACTACCTGCGAAACGCCCCGCGAGATGAAGCGGAAAGCATCCTCCCGGTCACAGGAAATGGACTTGGAATGAAAACATTCCTGAATGGCACGGGCGCAGGCATTGTGGCCTTCGCCGGTGCTGCAACTAAGAATTAGAACACGCATGAGCTACCTCCTTGGGGTACCGTTTCCGCTCCGTCCGGTCCAGCAGATGGAGCAGCCGGGGACGATTATACCGCTGGATGAATACAAAAGCAAGGTTGCCCAGAATGTTCAGCCCGGCCATCAGCAGGCCGCCCAGGCCATGCCATAGATGAATGCAGTACAAACCGGAAACACACAGCAGCATATGGATGAATTCAGCAACGCAGGTTTCCTGTACCATAAGGGGGAGAATCTGCATATTTTTCTGGCTCATTTCCTTGCGGGGCATCAGCCAGAAGAAAAGACGGCTCATGTCCGGCACTTTTTTCTGCCAGGATTTGATATTCATTTTTTCGTAGATGCGTCCGCCATGCTCCCACAGGAAGGCATGGTAGGGGAAGTGCTCTGCACAAAAGCATTTTTTGGGCAAAAGCCGTCCAATCAAAAACGAAACTGCGCCGGTAAAGGCGAGATACAAAATACAGGAAACCATAGTTTACACAACCCTTTCATAGCCGGTATGATACACAAACATTTCAATCAGCAGGTGCGCAGGTAATGAATACCCAGGCTGCCCGGACCGCTCTGACAGGAGAACGCGCAGCTTGCCGTAGTGACGATGATGTCGTCAAAGGACTGCAGGTCCTGAATCAGATCCACTGTTTTTTTGATCCACTCCGGTGCAATGCCGGTATGGGTCAGAAACAGGCGGTCGTGCTGAATATTGGGGCGGCTTTCCAGTTTGCTGCGGAGAAAGGCAGAGAGCGCGTTTTCCCAGTCGCCGCCAAAGCGTTTGCCCATGGTGAGCTTGCCGCCCTGGATTTGAAGGGCAGGGCGGCTGCGCTGGAGCTTTGCCCGCAGCAGAGGGAAAAATCCTCTGGGGTTCTGGCGATAGAAATATTCCGGCGAGCTGAGCAGGAAACTGGTGTCCATGCGCTGCTTCATATCTTCCAGCGCGGAGGCGATTTCTCTGGCGTTCAGCGACGCATGGGAAAGCTCCACGCCCAGAATAGCCAGGTGCCCGGAACCGGAAGAAATATTCCGGCTGTCTACCACAAAGACATCCTGCGGAAAGTGTTCCGCAGCAGCACAGGCATTCCGGTATAGCGGGGAAAGCACACTGGAAGGGCTGATGTGTACAACTTGATAACCTTGTTCAATGTATTCTGAAAAACGCTGCTGGTATTCGGCAGCAGAAGGGGCAGTGGTGCGGGGAATCTGTCCGGTCCGGTCCATGTAGGCGTAGATCTCTCCGGGCATTACGTCCACGCCGTCCTGGCGGGTGTCCTTGCCCAGCTGGATGCCCAGCGGAATCGGCGTGATATCATATTGCTGATAGAGCTGTCCACTGAGATCGCAGGCAGAATCGCAGGTCACCTTGACCGGTTTCATGGAAATCCCCTCCCCGTGTTGATTTGGTAATTGTATTCTACACGGGGAATATCAACTAGAGTTCAACCTTTTCTCAACGATTGTTGAAGAAAGCCAATTATTGGGAAAGTCGAACGATAAAACGGCACCCATGCGGGGATACATTTTCTACTTCGATGGTGCCATGGCAGGCGGCAAGGATTTCTTTGACCAGGGCTAGTCCCAATCCATTGCCTTCCGACTTGTGTGAGCTGTCGCCCTGATAGAATTTGTCAAATAGATGCCGCTTGATGGTTTCGTCAACGCCCGGGCCTTCGTCCTCGATGGTGAAAATCAACTCACTGGGGGTCTGTTTCAGACTCATGCGGATAGTGCCGCCCTCAGGGCTGAACTTGATGGCATTGCTTAGCAGGTTAGACCAGACATGGGTAAGCATGCCCTCGTTGCTGGTGTACAGCACATTGTCCAAATCAGCGTCAAATTCCAGCTGCTTGCAGTCCCATTCCGGCTCCATTAGGACAATGGTCTGCCGGATTTGTTCATCCAGACGGAAGGTGGACTGGTTGGACAAAATCGCCTGATGGTCCACCTTGGACAACAGCAGGATATTGTGGACCAGTTTGGACAGCCGCCGGGTATTGAACAGAATTTTATCCACATATTGCTGCCGCTCCTGCGGGGAGTTGTCCCCATCGTTTTGCAGCAGCATGGCATAGCCTTCAATGGCAGAAATGGGGGTCTTGAATTCGTGGGACACGTTGGACACAAAGTCAGTTTGCAGGATTTCGGTGGCACTCAGCTCCTGCGCCATCAGATTGAAATTGGCGTAGATGTCCCGAATCTCTTTCAAAGGATGGGTGGCTTCCAGCCGTACACTGAAATCGCCTTGGGCCACCTGATTCATGGCTTTGCCCAGCCGGGTCATAGGGGCGAAAAACTGCTGTCCCAGAAAAGTAGTAATGGCTCCGCCTAAAATCATACTGATGATCAGCAGCCAAACAAAGGAAGGAATGTCCACCGAAATTTTGAAAAAGTGGTGGGTGATTTCAGAAGCCAGCCAAGATAAACCGATAACCACCAGAAGCTCTACCATGACCAAAAAAGAAAACAGCAGGCGGACACTGATGCGTACTGGCTGCTTGTTTTTTTTGTTTCGTTTCATAATTGCACCACCTTATAACCAACACCGCGAATGGTCACGATCTTGAAATCCTGATTGTCCCGGAACCGCTCCCGCAGGCGTCCAATATGCACATCTACGGTGTGGGTATCGGTTTCAGAATCATAGCCCCAGATATCGTCCATCAACTGCTGCCGGGTAAAAATCTTGCCGGGGAAGGCTGCCATTTTGTACAGCAGCATAAATTCTTTCTGTGGCAGGAACATACTGGTGCCGTTGGTGGTTACCGTGAGAGAATCACATTCCAGCACGGTGTTTCCGATGACCTGTCTGCGGTCGTTGATCATCTGGGCACGCCGCAAAAGGGCACCAACCCGCAAAACCATTTCGTTTACATTGATGGGCTTGACCATGTAGTCGTCAATGCCAGACTGAAAACCCAAAGGTGTCCTTAGCGGTAATCATCAATACCGGAATGTTGCTGCCACTGTCCCGCAGGGAACGGACCAACTGGTAGCCGTCCATCACCGGCATCATAATATCTGAAATAATCAGGTCGCAGTAATCCTGCGTCAGCGCATCCAGTGCCTGCTGCCCGTTAGATACGCCTTTGACGGAATAACCGTTTTTGGTCAGTACATGCTGGAACAGCTGCCGCAGCTCGCCGTCATCTTCTGCAATCAAAATCTTGAACATATCAAAACCTCCTTCTGAAAGGGAAACACAAAAAAGAATTTATAGATGTTTTTATTATACAATACTTTCTCGCAAAAATGGAACGGATTTTCCGGTTTTCCCTCAGGATGGGAACATTAAAAAAGCCCGCCCCTTCTCAATAAAAAAGGCGGGTCTTTTTTGAAAATCAGACGGTGCTGCGCTTGCGCAGACGCACCATAACAAAAACACCAAACAAATCGGCCAGAAACCATCCGATGGGAATGGACCACCAGATACCGGAAACACCAATGGCCGGGACAGGTGCCAGCAGGTAAGCCAGCAGCACACGGGTGCCCAGAGAGATCACAGTCAGCACCAAAGACATGGACGGAATTCCGATACCCCGATAGTAGCCATACAGCAGGAACAAAAGGCCAATGCCGCAGTAGAAAATACCTTCGATGCGCAAATAGGAAACACCGATGGCAATGATGTCCTGCTTGGAAGGCTCGATGAAAAACTGCATCAGCCAGGGAGCGGCAGCTGCGACAAAAATGGATACCACCAGACAGAATAGCAAAGATACTGTGATTGCGCTTCGTGTGCCCTTGCGAACCCGCTCCTTATCGCCTGCGCCGTGGTTTTGCGATATAAACAGGGAATAAGCGTTAGCAAATTCCTGTGCAGGCATATAAGCAATGGAGTCAATTTTCACCCCGGCGGCAAATGCAGCCATGACGGCAGTGCCAAAGCTGTTCACCAGACCCTGGATCATCAAGATGCCGAAGTTCATGACCGACTGCTGAATGCAGGAGGACATGGAGAAATTCCAAATCTGGGAGAACACGTTTTCCTGCTGCCAGGGATTCATCCACCGGGGACGCAGTGTGGGCTGTGTGATCCACGCATATACACCCAGACCGATGCCGGAAACCGCCTGCGCCAGAATCGTAGCAAAGGCAGCACCTTGAATGCCCCAGTGAAACTTTGCAATAAAAAGCAGGTCTAGACCTACGTTCAGCACGGCAGCAGCGGCCAGAAAGCACAGCGGCACAACGGAGTTGCCCTGCGCCCGCAGCAGAAAAGAAAAGTAGTTGTATAAAAAGACAAAGAAAAGCCCCAGAAAGATGATTTGGGCATAGACGCGCATCATCCCATAGATTTCAGTCGGGGCGTGCAGCAGGTGCAGAATGGGGTCAGTAAAGGCAAATACGGCTACATTGACCACCAGCGTAATGCTGCCAATCAAAAAGAAGGAGGCGGAAACGCTGTCCCGCAGGCGGTCATGTTCTTTTGCACCAATGCAGGTGGAAAAAACTGCACCGCTGCCCATACACAGACCAATCAAAATGGAGGTGAGAAAGGTCATCAGAGTATAGGTAGAGCCGACGGCCGCCAGTGCCTCTACACCAATATAATGACCAACGATAAGGGTATCTGCAATATTATAGCACTGCTGTAACAGATTGCCCGCAATCATTGGAAAAGCGAAGCGCAGCATGGTGCGGGTCACGCTGCCCTGCGTTAAGTCGTTTTTCATAAGATACCTCAGGAAGCTGTGGGAAGGTTCGATTCGGAAAGAGTGCTTGCGCAAAAAAACGGCCTATGCCGGAGCAAAGACCGTTAAAAGGCAATCAGCGCAATACATCCACTGTGGTCACACCGTAGTGGGCGAACAAAGCAAGGGCATCTTCACCGATGCGTTCACCGGATACCGCAATGGGGATTGCTGGCGGACAAGCTACGGTGGGCGCACCGCAAATGCGGCCCAGCGCCTCGCTGGCAGGGACTGCCTGATGAGGGGCAAACAGTGCTTCCCGGATGGAGCAGACCTGTTCGCCCCGTGCCAAAGGCAGAGAAATTCGTTGGCTGGGCAGGGCAGGGGCCTTGCCCAAAATCTGAATCAAACGGTCCAGATCGGCAGGGTCATTTTCTGGGGTAAGCATCAGCACCAGAAATTCCGGGTCAGCATACTCACACTCAATCCCGTTTTCCCGTAGGAGCTGTGCCAACTGGCTGCCACTTTGTGTGCAGGTGGCAGAAATCGTCAGCCGCAGCGGATCGGTATGCTCGACACCCCAGCCGTTGGCGGTAAGCGTCTGCCGCACTTGTGCCAGATGCTGGGCAGTTTCCGCCAGTCGGCGGGGAAAATCCTCTGCCAGATAGGCATTGCAGAGATCCAGCGAAGACAAAATCAAATACGAAGGACTGGTGGAGCCAAACAGCGCCATGGCAGCCTTGGCATCCTCGCGCAAAGCGGCGGGAGTGTCCTTGCTCATATGCAGATAAGCACCGCCGGTGAGTACCGGCAGGGTCTTGTGGGCAGAATCACAGCACAAATCTGCGCCCAAATCCATAGGGTGTTGGGACGGCTGCAAAAATTTTAGGTAGGCGCCGTGGGCATTGTCTACCAGAAGCCGTGTGCCGTGGGCATGACAGACCGCAGCCAGTGCGGCCACATCTGCCACATCGCCCAGATAATCCGGGCTTGTGATGTACACGGCAGCAGGGGGCTGAGGCAGCCGGTTCAGGCTTTGCTCCAGAGATGCCGCTGTGATGCGGCATCCGCACAGAGAGTGGCTGTCACCTTCCGGCCAGAGCCATTCCACCGAGAAATCCAACAGCGCTGCCGCAAAAACAAATGCCTTATGGGCATTGCGTGCCGCTAAAATCAGCGGAGCAGTCCCTTGCGGGCGATGGTTCAGGGCAAGGTACAGCATGGCACGGATGCACTGGCTGGAGCCTTCGGCGGAATAGACCGTCCGACCGGTGCCAAACAGTTGGGTGGCATTGGCTTCGCTTTCCGCAATGATGCCATCGGCCTCGTACAGTGCATCGGCACCTGCTACCTCGGTGATATCATAGGGCTCGCAGCCCAAAAAGGAAGCACCCTTATGGCCCGGCATATGAAAACGGGCGGGACCGTTTTGCGCATAGCTGGTTACGAAATCCCAGATGGGTGTTTTCATGGATTAGTCCTCTTTGCCGGCCTTGTCTTTTTCGGCTTCCTGTGCAACCTTCATCATGATGGCGCACTCGATGCGCTTGCGGAACAGCTCGCAGCCCGGCTCGTACACGCCGCGGATGCTGCCGGTAGCGTGGTATGCATTAGCAGCACAGCCGCCGGAGCAGTACAGCTTTGCCCAGCAGTCTGCACACTCAGGACGTGCATAAGCGTTGCAGCTGCGGAAGTTCTCACGCAGTGCAGTGTTGGTGACACCGTTCCAGATATCGCCCAGCTTGTAGTCCTCCTCACCAACGAACTGGTGGCAGGGGTACAGATCGCCCCAGGGGGTAACTGCCATGTACTCGGTTCCGGAACCACAGCCGGAAATACGCTTGTACACGCAGGGGCCGCCAGTCAGGTCCAGCATGTAGTGGTAGAAGGTGATGGGATGGCCTTCCTTTTCCCGGCGCAGCATATCCTTTGCCAGGATCTCGTACTGCTCCTTGACGATTTCCATGTCCTCGTCGGTCAGGCGGGAGGGATCGTCGGGGCCGCAGACAACAGGCTCCATGCTCAGCTTGTCAAAGCCCAGATCGTCTGCCATATGGAACAGGTCCTTGGTGAATTCGGGGTTTGCATGGGTAAAGGTGCCGCGCATGTAGTATTCCTTGTCGCCGCGTGCTGCTACCATCTTCTGGAACTTGGGCACGATGCGGTCGTAGCTGCCGTGACCGGCGTAGTCTACACGGGTGCGGTCGTGGATTTCCTTGCGGCCGTCCAGAGACAGAACCACGTTGCTCATTTCTCGGTTGCAGAAGTCGATTACCTCATCGTCGATCAGCATACCGTTGGTGGTAAGAGTGAAGCGGAAGTTCTTGCCGCGCTCCTTTTCCACGCTGCGGGCATAGGCCACCAGCTGCTTGACCACGTCCCAGTTCATCAGGGGCTCGCCGCCGAAGAAGTCAACTTCCAGGTTGCGGCGGGTACCGGAATGGTCCATCAGGAAGTCCAGGGCCTGCTTGCCTACCTCAAAGCTCATAATAGCGCGTTCGCCGTGGTACTTACCCTGGCTGGCGAAGCAGTAAGAGCAGTTCAGATTGCAGGTGTGTGCAACGTGCAGGCACAGAGCCTTGACTACGTCACCGGAACGCTGCTTGAAAGTACCTGCCATATCAGCAAAGGTGTCCGGGGTGAACAACTTGCCGGCATCTTTCAGTGCCTGAACATCCTGGATGCAGGCGCGAATCTCGTCTTCGTTCACATCAGGGCGTGCACCGTACTTTTCCATCATAGCAGCAACGATTTCATCGGGAGTGTGATCCTCAAACAGAGCGATGATATCGTATGCAACCTCGTCCACTGCGTGGATGGAGCCGGAGCAGGAGTCCAGCACGATGTTATAACCATTGAGTTGATACTGGTGTACCATAGAAAACTTCCTCCATTGACTTGGGTATATGGGCAGACACAAAAAGGTGCCGCCTGAAACGGCGGCACCTTTTTGATCGAAACCGAATTACTTGTTTGCGTTCTCGCACTTCTGGTTTGCAACACCGCAGCTGGTCTTGCAAGCAGACTGGCAAGAAGTCTGGCACTCGCCACAGCCGCCGTTCTTAGCGCTGTCGCACAGGTTACGGGTTTCCAGAGTCTTGATTCTTTCCATAATGCAATCTCCCATCTTTTCGCTTTGCAGGTACCAATGAATTGGAATACCATGCCGCAAAATTCATTGTACTGTCTAAAAATGCTACCATAAAAAAACAAAAAAGTCAAGTAGCTGGCGGTATCCCTGACCGACAGAGAACGCAGGAATCAAACAACACTTTCGGGTGTAATATTCTGGTGTAATATTATATAAAGGTAGGCAGCGGGACAGAAAAGGGCGGCTGCACCCAAATGCAGCCGCCCCAGAAACACATCTTAAATTTTGACGCTTTTCGATGGCTCCTGTAAAACGATTCTGTTCAGTTAGAATCAGAAATCAACTTCGGTGTCGTAGTAGCAGCACTTCAGCAGCTTCTCCATCTCTTCCTGAGAAGGCTGACGGGGGTTGGAACCAGTGCATGCATCAGCGATTGCGTTCTTAGCGATGTCAGGCAGACGCTCCAGGAAGACTTCCTCAGGAACAAAGCCCTGCTCGCAGGGATAAGAATCAGCACCGTAGTTCTTGATGCAGTGGGGGATGTTCAGCTCGTCGTTCATGCCGCGAACGAACTTGATCAGCAGAGCAACCTTTTCGTCATCGTTTGCGCCGCCCAGGCCCATGTAATCAGCAATCACGCCGTAACGCTTCTTAGCGGTCTCGTCCTTAGCGTTGAAAGCGATGACCTTGGGCAGGTACATTGCGTTTGCAGCACCGTGGATGATGTGTGCGCCGTAATCCTGGAAGATTGCGCCGGTCTTGTGAGCCATGGAGTGGACGATGCCCAGCAGAGCATTGGAGAATGCCATACCAGCCATGCACTGTGCGTTGTGCATCACGTCGCGCTGAGCCATGTCGCCGTTGTAAGAACCGATCAGGTTGTTCTGGATCATCTTGATTGCATGCAGAGCCAGAGCATCGGTGTAGTCGCAGTTAGCGGTAGAAACGTAAGCTTCGATTGCATGGGTCAGAGCGTCCATACCGGTGTGAGCAACCAGCTTCTTGGGCATGGTCTCAGCCAGATCGGGGTCAACAATAGCAACATCAGGAGTGATCTCAAAGTCAGCGATGGGATACTTGATGCCGTTCTTGTAATCGGTGATGATGGAGAATGCGGTTACCTCAGTAGCGGTGCCGGAGGTGGAGGGGATTGCACAGAAGTGTGCCTTCTGGCGCAGCTCGGGGATGCCGAACACCTTGCACATCTCGGGGAAGGTGATCTCGGGATACTCGTACTTGATCCACATTGCCTTAGCAGCGTCGATGGGAGAGCCGCCGCCCATTGCGACGATCCAGTCAGGACCAAACTCGGTCATGACCTGGGCACCCTTCATAACGGTGTCCACAGAGGGGTCAGACTCGATGCCCTCAAACAGCTTGACTTCCATGCCTGCTTCCTGCAGGTAGGAAACTGCACGATCCAGGAAACCATTGCGCTTCATGGAACCGCCGCCAACACAGACGATTGCCTTTTTGCCCTTCAGGTTCTTCAGCTCTGCCAGAGAGCCTTTGCCATGGTAAACGTCGCGGGGAAGTGTAAATCTTGCCATAATCCATATCCTCCAATTAAAAGAATTTTAATATAAAATATGTAGACACGGGCGGCCCGCTATGGGGTTCGTCGTCATTTAATATACCACGCTGGGCTTGAATGTCAAGCATTTAACGAGCTTTTCACGCATCTGTCAAAAAAAATATATTTTTTGAAAATATTTTATGGGAGAGGAGCGAAAAAGATTAAAAAGATGAAAAAACTATTGCAATCTTATAAAAAAGATGTTATAATCCACGGCGTAGTCAATCGCGATTTTTTAGCTCAGTCGGTTAGAGCATCTGACTGTTAATCAGAGGGTCGCCTGTTCGAGTCAGGCAAAAGGCGCCAATAGAAGCAGAACCGTGAGGTTCTGCTTTTTTTTTCAAGCTTTGCGGCGGGGGTACTTGTTTCGCACATAGGTCGTGCATCCTGCATCCCTTGTGAAGTGGTTTCGGGTCCTGCCGCGATCCGGAGGTATGGAAAAATGAAGAAAAAGTTGAAGCACCTTACATCTGCGCAGGTCATCATTCTGGGATTTGCCATGGTGATTCTGATTGGCGCACTACTGCTTACCCTGCCGATTTCTACACAGGACCGGCTGGGAGCAAGTTTTTCGGACGCATTGTTTACCGCCACGTCGGCAGTGTGCGTTACGGGACTGATTGTTCGGGATACAGCTACCTATTGGTCGACGTTTGGGCAGACGATCATCCTGATGCTGATCCAGATCGGCGGCATGGGCGTTATTACAGTTGCGGTGGCCCTGACCGTCTTTTCCGGGCGCAAGATCGGCCTGCGGCAGCGAAGCCTGATGCAGGACTCCATTTCTGCACCCAAGATGGGCGGTATCGTTCGGCTGACCGGCTTTATCATCAAGATGACCTTCCTGTTTGAGCTGGTGGGCGCACTGATGCTGGCAACGGTGTTCTGCCGGGAAATGGGCCTTGGCAAAGGCTTGTGGTACAGTGTGTTCCACTCCATTTCTGCCTTCTGTAACGCGGGCTTTGACTTGATGGGTGTGCGGGAGCAATATTCCTCGCTTACCTATTATGTGACCAATCCCATGGTCAATATTGCTATCATGTCCCTGATCGTGATTGGCGGTATCGGTTTTTCCACCTGGGAAGATTTTGTCACCCACAAGTGGCATTTCCGCCGATACCGGATGCAGAGTAAGGTGATCTTGGTGATTACCGCACTGTTGCTGGCACTGCCTACAATCTATTTCTTCTTTTTGGAATTCTCTGATTTGCCCCTGGCCGAGCGAATCTGGTCCTCGATGTTCCAGGCGGTTTCGCCTCGTACCGCAGGTTTCAATACCGCAGATCTGACCCGGCTGAGCGAAACCGGTGTTGCCATTACCATCATTTTGATGGTCGTGGGCGGTGCGCCTGCTTCGACCGCAGGTGGTATGAAAAACACCACGCTGGCTGTGCTGCTGTCCACCTCTTTGTCGGTGTTCAGCCGCAAGGAGCACACCCACTTCTTTGGGCGCCGTGTAGATAATGAAACGGTGCGCACGGCAGCTACCATTGCTACCATGTACCTGGTCCTGTTCATTAGCGGCGGCCTGATTATGAGCCGTGTGGAAGGACTGCCGCTGCTGACCTGCCTGTTTGAAACGGCATCCGCAGTGGGTACGGTTGGTCTGACGCTGGGTATTACACCGGAGCTGGGCATGGTTTCCCGTGCGATCCTGATTGCACTGATGTATCTGGGACGTGTGGGCGGCCTGACTTTGATTTTTGCCACTGTCACCGGCAGACAGAATACTACGGCACGTCTGCCGCAGGAAAAATTGACGGTTGGTTAAGAATAAATATAAGAAGGAGAAGAAAAAATGAAATCTATTTTGTTGATCGGTCTGGGCAGATTCGGCAGACACATTGCGATGAAGTTGTACGATATGGGCCATGAGATCATGGCAGTGGATAAGGACGAAGAACTGGTTAATTCAGCTCTGAAGTTTGTGACCAATGCGCAGATCGGCGACAGCACCAACGAGAGCTTTTTGGCATCTTTGGGCATTCGTAATTTTGATGTCTGTATCGTTACCATCGGCGATAACTTCCAGAATTCTCTGGAAACCGCTTCTCTGCTGAAGGAATACGGTGCCAAAAAGGTCATCGCCCGGGCTTCTACCGGCGTACAGGAAAAGTTCCTGCTGCGCAATGGTGCGGACGAAGTAGTGTATCCCGAAAAGCAGCTGGCAACCTGGACTGCCATCCGTTGCGCTTCTGATCATGTTCTGGACTATATCGAGTTGGACCACGACTACGCTATTTTTGAACTGGATGTGCCCCTGAGCTGGACTGGCAAGACGATTGTAGAGCTGGATATCCGCAAGCAGTACGGCATCAACATTCTGGGCATCAAAGAGCGGGGCAAGTGGAACATGAGCGTGGATGTAGACACCGTTCTGGGACCGGATAAGTCCATTCTGGTGCTGGGTCACGAGAAAGATATCCAGAAGTACTTCCACATCTAAAGAATGCTTTCCTGTGCAGGGAAAAGCACAGGTTTCAGAGAACTATAAAAAGAGTGCATCGAAAAAGGTTCGGTGCGCTCTTTTTGTATATGGAAACAGGAAACCCTGGCAGCATACAGAAAAGTAACGCTGGTGCAGGACTGTTTTGTCCGGTGGCCGCATATCCTCATTGATATGGGGAGGTGCGGGCATGGAATATCTGGCACGTTCCGTGGTGGAACGAAAATTACAGGATCGGGTCCGGTTTCTGGCAGTTTTTTTGGCAGTCGTGATTTTTGGAGGACTTGTCTTTCGGCTGTATTATCTTCAGCTGGTGCAGGGCAGCTGGTATGCCCGACACGCTGCAAACCAGCAGCTGCGAGATACAGTGGTCCCGGCGGCCCGGGGCGAAATTTACAGCGCAGACGGGGAACTACTGGCAGCCAATGCAACCTGCTGGACCATCCGAGCTTCTCCCCGTGAAATTCGGGACGAAGATGTAGAAAAAGCCGCCACCGGCCTTTCGGAGCTGCTGGAGCTGGACGTAGACAAGGTGCGGGAAAAGTTTGGCGAACGAAAGTCCAATGATTGCCTGCTGAAATATCGTGTGGACCGGGAAACGGCAGACGCAGTGCGCTCCTTTTGCAGCGAAAATGAGATTTCCGGTATCTTTATCAATCAGGACACCAAACGATATTATCCGCAGGGGGAGCTTCTGGCTTCTGTGCTAGGCTTTACCAATGTGGACAATGCAGGCATGTCCGGTCTGGAATTGAAATACGATAAGACCCTGACAGGCCGAAAAGGCCGAGTCCTGACTGCGGCCAATGCCTGGGGCTATACTCTGGAACAAAGTTACGCCACACTGGAACCGCCCCGGCAGGGGAACAGCCTGACCCTGACCATTGACCTTTTCGTCCAGCGCACTTTAGAAAATGCCCTGAATTATGCGGTAGCAGAACATCACGTGGGACAACGTGCCGTGGGCATCGTAATGGATGTGAACACAGGTGCAGTGCTGGGAATGTGTACCACACCGGCCTATGACCCCAATGAACCCCGTGTGATTTACGACGAAGCAGTGCGGGCAGAAGTGGACGCACTGACCGGAGAAGAACGAAGCAAAGCATTGCAGCTGGCACAGCAGACCCAGTGGCGCAACAAAGCAGTGAGCGATTTGTATGAGCCGGGCAGCGTGTTCAAGCTGATTACCTGCGCTGCTGCGCTGGATGCTGGCGTGGTGACACCGGACAGCCACTTTTTCTGCGGGAAATCCATCAGCGTGGCAGGGACCCATTTCCATTGCGCCAACTTCAAAAGGCACGGAGGACAGACCCTCACACAGGCCCTGATGAACAGTTGCAATCAAAGCTTTATCCAGATTGGACAGCGGCTGGGGAAAGAGGCATTCTGCGATTATTTCGCTAATTTTGGCCTGCGTACCGCCACAGGCATCGACCTGCCGGCTGAGCCGAAAAAAAGTGAGTTTTACACAGCAGACCGGATGGGCCCGGTGGAGCTAGCCAGCTGCTCCTTTGGCCAGAGCAGCAAAATCAGCTACATTCAAATGGCGGCAGCGGTTTGCGCCGTAGTCAACGGTGGACGGCTGATGCGCCCTTATGTGGTCAGCCAGATTCACGATGCAGATGGAAAGCTGGTCAAGTCGGTGGAACCGGAAATGGTGCGGCAGGTAATCCGTCCGGAGGTCAGCACAGCAATGTGTGCCATGATGGAGCAGGTGGTCAAAGGCGGCACCGGACATAATGCTCAGATTCCCGGGTATCGGATAGGGGGAAAGAGCGGAACCAGCCAAAAGCTGGACAGTGAAAATGAGCGGGCACGCATCGCCAGCTTTGTGGCGGTTGCACCGGTGGAACAGCCCCGGTATATGGTCCTGATTTGTCTGGATGAGCCGCACAGCTGGTCCAATGGCGGTGGTGCATTGTCGGCACCAGAGTGCGCACGGGTCCTAAAAAGTATCCTGGAGCGGGATGGCTACCCCAAAACAGAGACGGAAGAACCGCCACAGTAAGGCAAAAAGCAAGAAGCCATCTGGAACCTGTGATTTTAAGAAAAAACAAAAGCGGAGTGTGTGATGGCATACACTCCGCTTAGTTTGTACAGGTGACTTTTTAGAGCAGAAAAATATTTCCGACAGCTATTGCATTTGCATGCAGTAATATGTTAGTATTTTATACAGACTTTTATAAGTGGAAAAAACTTTTGTAGCAATTATACAATAGCGTGCCGTTTTCCACTGTAAAAAAGAAAAGGAGTATAGGACATGAGAAAATTGCTGAAACAGATTGTCAGTTTCGGTCTGGCGATGGCAATGACCCTTTCTATGGGCGCTGCTTTCCCCGCACC
>RCNI01001187.1_pt1 | contig 21888 bp, 21 predicted proteins | sample 2041151 | NCBI WGS metagenome assembly RCNI01 (sample SAMN09708214, study PRJNA481090) | feces metagenome | isolation source: feces | place: Antarctica: Albino Rookery | reverse complement strand
CAGCTTTCGGTATAGATATTAATTGGAGATAGCGGCATTCCCTATCTGTCAGTTGACATGATATACTGCGGATTGATGGCCACACCGGCTATCATAATAGTACGAACATATTATGATAGCCGGTTGTTGGACATATCTGTGAAAAAAAGTAATAATTGAGTCAATCCCAAATTCTGTATAAACTACGTTTTGCGTGGGATAGAGTAAATCTTATTTGCGGCGGAAGCAGGTTGATCCAGCTTCCGCCTTTTCAACAACATGACGCTGGAGGGACAGGGTGTCAAGGACTGCAGAGATGGTGGTCTTGCCCCTAACAAACTGGCGTTACTCAGGCATACGCTTGGCAAAATAGATGTTCGTCCGGTTGTGTATCGTTTATACAATGCACCTGCGGAATGTAAAACAAAATAAGTAAGGCGTGGCCCAATTTGGATAGTCCCCAGCAGATTATTAAGCGTAAATCAGTTCAGTGTTGATGATTTCCATATTACAGGAGGTATTCAAAAATGCGAAAAATGTGGATGTGCGATTCCAGATATAAAAATTCCGAGGTTGGTTCACCTTGAACCTACCTCGGAATTCTTTGTTTTGCATCGCCTTGCATAGCCGGATTAAAAATTATTTCGCGTTTTCTAAATTACTTCCTTATCTGGCGTATGCAAAATGCACTGGAGGTGTTATTGGTTGATCAGATCGTGCTTTTAAAATCTTTGAAACAAAAAGAAGCAGAGAGCAAGTATCGATATTGTCTATATGAGTTTTGGCTTGTGCATGACTTTCTCAAATTATGCGCAAATGGCTTCCAATCCTAAAAATGTGTGTTATGGTAAATCCAGAGCACAAAATATCGAGCAATGCGGCTAAAGAGAGATTCCAGTATGTTTTGCTATTTTTGGGAGCACGGTTTCTTTTATATGCGGCTATGTGACTCATATTTTGGTATCGCTACAAAAAAACTAGCAAAAGGAGTAGAAAAATTATGTCGGTAAATGGGTATCAAAATAATGGTTATTTGATGGGGGATCCTTCTTGCGTAACCAATGGAAGTGATCCCTATACTCAATCAGCAATGCTTGTGAACGCCATTGTAGCAAGGCAAGATATGACAAATCAGCAATTGGCCGGTATACAAAATCATCTCGTGAACCTGTACGCACAGGCGGGAGCAGCTCAGGTTTTGAAAGAGCAAGAAAAATATAAAGCAGAAGAAGCATACTCTCAAATTGTCCAAAATCCGGATGGACTTATTACCTTTGACAAGTCAGGGTATCCTCATAAAGTGATGGGAGGGACAAGGCTTGAATACGCCTTTCGAATTTGTGCTGATAGCCGATATCGTCAACCAGATGTCTATGTTATTCAGTTTGCAAATTCGAGTCCTCTGGTTATTTCGGAAAAGGAGTTTCAAAAGCCTGAGTTACTTGTGAACAAGCTGTCTAGTGCAGTGGGAAAGCCGGTTGCTCGTTTGCGCAGTACGCGAAAGATTGGGCAGCTTCTTCAAAACTTTTTCTCTGCTGCAGCAAAGGAGCTATATATTCCGTTCTATTCTGGCTGGAAGCAGGTAGACGATCGATGGCACTTTTGCTTGTTAGGCTCTAGCACACATGGACAAATTCCATTAAAACTGCCGGTAACACAACAGCTCCCCGATATTCTTGAGAGAGAGGTACCACCTTTGGCTGCATCAGAGACACTCCATGCGGTGAATCGGATATCGGCGCTCATGAAAAGTATTGAATCTAGTGAGCTCCAAAGTACGATTTTCCTTTTCATTCATGTTTCATCGATCTACAGTTTATTGGGGGGAATTGGATTTTCACCACGTCTAGGGCTTTGCCTCTACTCTCCAGAGCCACAGGTTTTGGCCTGTTTGGAAAAAATGTTCAGTTGGTATGGAGATTCCAGGATTGAGCTGAGCATCCCTGGTAAGGAATTTCTGCGTCGACTCATTGAGCGCAAGGACCAGCCCTTGGTTATACGGGATTCTTCTCAAAATGAAAAAAATGAGAAGGTGCTGTTGAATGCTATGGAAACGAACAGTATCCCTTCTGTAGAACGAGATGGCGGTGAACAGGCATTTCAAGCATTGCCCATTGTACTTAGCAGTAGCTTAAGTATATTAAGCGTTTCTTCCAAGTTTGTTCTGCTAGAAGCGCTGGCAACAGATCTGAAAGAGAATGCATTTGTCTCCATTTCAAACTTAATGAGGTATCTACCGGACTATATGAACGCTTTTTCACACTATGTGTCAGAGCACGTTCATGAACTAGAACATGAGATACAGACAGCGACAAATGATATTCTGACATTGTGTCCTGAGGATGTTGCACTGACTGAGGATGCTTTGACTATGCTCGGAATTCTGATGGGCGTTCAGAATGTGGTACGAGCATATCACAGAGATCTTTCGCCTTCGAATGATTTAGCTGAGGATTTGCGATCTTTGCTTCCGTCAAATTTGCCTAAGGCGCTAATGAGATTGCTGCAGCAGAGCTCAGCATATGCTGACAGTGATTTGGCTATAGCGTCTAAGTTTAGTGCGATTGTTCTGGAGAACATCAAGTCGGGTAACCTTGATATGCGTGGTGCCCTTACTGGTATGCAGTTGAACAGTTTTGGTCACAGTAAGTTAGGAGTGGTCTATCAGGATGAAGATTTCTACTATTTTACTCGCCAGGCGTTTACCTCTATATGCCGTAGGTGTCAGATGAGTTCGCCCATGGTCTTAAATGCACTGAAAGCACAGGGCATCCTTTCTGGCACACCTGTGAATGGCTCAACTTTTCTGACTAGGAAAACAGTTGTGGAGCAGGATGGGCAGAAAAGTGTTAAGGCATTATACAAGCTTGAGCAGGCTGTGCTCGAAGAATATTCCAGTTTTTAGTTAGGAGAGTATCATCATGAGATTAGAACTACAGTTAGGCACATCTGCTGCTGGTCAGCCATTGATTTGGAGTAACCCCAATAATGGGCATATGTTCATTAGTGGGAAATCTGGCGTTGGAAAGAGCTACCTGCTTAAGAGCCTCATTCCACAGCTCCCACCACAAGGGGTTCGAGTGTTCATCTTTGATTGCTCAGCAGATTTTATATCGGAAAATGGGAATCCGCCTCAGTGGCCGGTTGCGGACACAGAGGTCTTGGATCTTCACGATTCACGGATAAGCCTGGAACCGTTTTTGCCGAGGTATCCGGGAGAAACAGCGGGGGAGATAGCCAATCGGTTTTCTGATACCCTGCGTACAGGACTTCGCCTTGGGGATAGTCAATGGGCCTATGTCTCAAATATGATTGAGGAAGGCATTGCGAAAGGCGAGGGGTACTCTATTCAAGCTCTCATCGATGCTGTAGAAGATGATACTAAAGGAAATGATACAGCTAAACGACTACTCCCTAAGTTGAAGAAATTGGGGAGTCTACTTCCAAAAGGGAATGAGCCGTATGAATGGAGGCTTAATGAGCCTGGTATTACCGTTATAGACCTACACCATGTTTACGACATTGCTGCTCAAGCTATTTTGATTGAGTTACTGCTTGGAACGATTTGTGGTTTGCGTATGTCCGGTGTTCCCAATGAGGATCATTCGGTTGTCCTGGTATTCGATGAGTGCCAGCGACTACGCTTGAAAGAAGGGTCTTTTGCAAACAGAATTCTTCGAGAAGGACGTAAATTTGGTTTATCTGGATGGTATAGCACTCAGTGGGTTTCTCGCCCGGAAGAGCAGCAAGCACTGGGGCAAGCGGCACTTCATATCCATTTTCGACCTGATGCCTCCAATTTGCATAAGACAGCACTTTCCCTGGGTCTTCAGGACAAAGCTAAGATTTCGCACTATGAACATCGATTAGCTTCGTTGAAGAGAGGCTGCTTTATGTACCAGGATGGTAAAAAAATAAGATTTAATAAAGTGTCATGAGAATTTAAGGCGTGTGCCACGTATGTGACACACGCCGTTGCTTCTTTAGCTGGTATTGGTGTTACGTACTGGGGGTAATCATTAGCACCTGCTGGTTTGGCTCAATAGGGATTTGATTTACGGGGATCGGCTGCGGTGGCATTATACAGGTTAGCAATTCTTCCTGCATATCCTCGCGGATCATCATAAGCCCTTGATTAAAATCAGTTCCATAGTATGAGATACTTGGAAAGTTGGGGCATGCTATGTCGATCGGACCATCGGGCGTAAATGTAATCACAATCGGATAAGGCTGATTGCTTTCGGAAGCTTGGGGTGCAGTGAACAAATCTTCCATCAACGCCATTCCTTCATGCTTATGCTCGTTCAAAACATGTGTATATGTATCAGAGGTGAAAGCAACTGATGCATGTCCGAGTATTATAGATAATGTCTTTGCATCCATGCCTTGTTCCATAGCCCTGGTTGCAAATGTGTGCCGCAGGGCATGGAATGTAAAGTGCGGCAGTCCAGCCATCGTCAGAATGTTGTTATAGGAATCCTTGAATGTCCTTGGCTCCACATATCCGCCCATCGGGTTTGTAACGATCATTCCGGAGTCAACATAGGCATCACCGGCCTGAGCCTTTTCGGCAAGCTGAATGGAACGCCATGCCTGTAAATCCTGCAGAACCTGCGGTAGAAGGGGAATGCTGCGGGCGGAATTGTCTGACTTTGGTGTTTGGATTACAATCTCCGTAGTAGCCTCGCCTGGGGCCGTAGGCCGTTCCACTTTGTTCAGACGATTAAGGGTTCTCCGAATATAAAGCAGTCGCCCGGTCACGTCTACATCCTCCCAGCGCAATCCCAGAAGCTCTCCAATCCGAATGCCGGTAAACAGCGTGAGCCGAACAAAGACACCGAATCGATGTTGATAGCTGGCGTAAATCAGCTTGTTCTGTTCATCTCGAGATAAAACTGATATGGTTGGTTTTTGCCCCCTGGGAAGATTGACGGCAGAGGTTGGGTTACTGTTAATCAGCCCTTCCGATACGGCAAAGTCCAAGGCCCTGTGTAAGAATAAATTGATATTGACAATCGTTTTTGGCGATAAACCTTCTTCCTGGGATTTGTAATTGTAGAAGTTTTGAAGTATCCGTGGAACCAGATCCTGTAAGAAAATGTCTCCGAGAGCGGGTTCCAAATGAACGCGGATATACGACTCATACGATAAGTAGGTAGATTGTTTAACGCTTGGTTTCATGTACACTTCCAGACAAAGCTTTAGCCACTGTGCTAATGTGACTTTCTCAAAGTTCTTTGGTCTGGTGTTCAGTGTAAAATTCATCTGGTTCAGCAGCCTGACAGCATCTTCTTTTGTGTCAGCGTATTTTGAAATACGCTTCGGCTTTCCAGTCATAATGTCATGACTTACAGTAATGCGAACTTCGTAGCGTCCGTCTGATCGCTGGCGGATGCTTCCCTCGTGATTTGATCTGGTTTTTGACATAATAATCACCTTTCTTTGTTTTCTGAAAACAGGAATGTTTCATAGAGATAATATGTGTTTGTGATTTCACTGTTTTCCTATTATAAAAAGGTTATCTCTCCGATAATAAGTTACAATTTTAAGGGAATACCGCGTTTTGAAGCCAATCGCACTATAGTGTATGTGGGTAGCATCACTGACAACGAATTTGAAAGCCTGGCAATCCTACATAAAGCCAAACAGGCAGCTGTAGAACACAATGTTTCATTGGTAGATTAGTTGAGGTCTTGAAAAACACCTTTTTTATCCTTTGTATAGGGGTTGAATAGATTGTAGGAATCTGTCTGGAATAAGCCTACTCTTGTTTTTGGAAGAATCTCTTTTAAGCGGGTGCAGATTCGTTTGAATCCAGCCAGACCGTCACCGTATTTGTGCCCATCTAGGAAACTGACAGTATTCATCACAAAATGCATATGTGTATGGTTGGAATCCAGATGGATGCTATAAACCATTTGGTAATCTTGCAGGCATTTTCCAATTTCAAAACCCAGATTTATCAAATCCGTAAAATCCAATGTTCCCATTTCGCTATCGGTAAAAGAGACGATAAAATGTTTTAACTGGACGCCTTCAGTCTTGTAAAATGCGTTTTTGACCAGCATCATTTGTTCAAAAGCATAGTTTGGATCAATGGCGTATCCACCACCGATTGGTTCTCGCTGTACATAGTTTAGAACACGACCAAGACTTTCCTGGTCAGGGTATTCATTTCTTACGACAAGAACATTTGGCATAACTTATGTACCTCCTGTGTAATTTCTTCATCTTGCAATCCCAGCTCTGTCAGCCGGATATAAATTTTTCCCAAGATTGTCGGGATTTCTTGGTTATACATATTCGTTGGCAGGGAATTATTAATTAACTTTCTGATATACTCACTATGAGATATATGATATAAACTATTAATATTATTAAGGATATTATATTCTTCATTAGATAATCTTATTGTTATAGATTTAGATTTCATATTGCTACATCCTTCCGGTATAAAATGATGACAAGAATCGGAACTGTATTACATGACGATTCTTTATCAAAGTGTTTGTTGTGTTGTAATAGATTACGATTGATTTTGTGTTGTAATCAGCGGAATATAATGGTAGGATGTTCTTAGACAGGGGAATGAGGTAGAAAATACATAAATATGTCTTGCTCTGCTTAAGAAAGGTGGAAATTGCGATGAAGAATTCCAAGGTGATTCTGTTCACATTTATGGCGTCACTGGTGGTCGCTGGATGTTCTGCTGAACAAGTTCCGAATGCGTCAAGCGTACCAATCACTGAAACATCGTCATTATTAGAATCTGTACAAACCGAAGTTCCCAACCAGACTACGGTTCCAACGGAATCCGTTTCAGAAAAAGATAGCAGTGGTTTACAGTATGATGAGCGTTTAACATTCGAGCAAGCATTCACATTCTATATTGGGAGGCAGTCCGTGGACTGGGGGCATTATTCCATTGCACCAGCTGGGACTGACGAATGTGTTCCACTTCGATTCACAGGGCAATGTGAGGATCGAAAACGCGAACATGATCCGTGGTATTATAGCCAGTATCAAATTCCATATGAAGGCTCGGAATGCACAAAGTGGCGCATAAAATCTGAGTTTTTACCGGATGATCCCTTCCTGGCAGAGCTTTTTCCAGATGCAGAATACTCCTGTACAGTATGGGAAGATGTCGAGATCATCAATGGAGAAACCGTGTTGCTGATCAAAGTGTCTGAAGAAGATGGATCGCATTATTTTGATGCCGAACCAATGCCAGAGAAATACTGTGAGGAGTGTCTGGTAGGATTTGGTCTAGAGATGGATTAAGTGACAATTCTCCTAATCGTAAAGAGGAGATTTAGACGAAGTCTTATACAAAACTAGGAATTAGGAGAATTTCTAATGGTGCAGGAGAACAGCAATGAAAAGACGGAGCAGAGTAGTGTTGATTTCTTTGATTGGTATGCCACTACGACCCGGTATGCATTCCCGACGGACTACGCACTAACCGACCTAAAAGATAAATGGGGTGCAGATAGACGGACAATCGCAAAATATATCACCCAAAGTGAGTTGTTTTCAGTTATTTTTCAACATATGCGTTATGATGGAGATTCATCAACGCCACCGAAAAAGCACTCTGAGTACAATGGTATTCCAGCGGAATTGGAATTGTTCTTTAAACTTTATCTAGATGAGGTATTAATCGAAAATCAGGCTTCTTCAATTGCTCGTGGAAGTATCACAAAAGATTTTGATGAAAAACTGTGTGCGACCCTTTATGAAAAGGCTATGGAGGCAGAGCGCTCAGATAATTCAGAACGGACAAAAGACCTATATATGTTCCGCCGGCTTTACGGTAATAAAGCATTCGGAAATTATGTTACAAAACATTTTTGGACTGAGTTCCGTAGTCGCTGTAACGCACTAGAAGAAATTGCATTACAGCAATCTCCTGAGGAGCAGATGGATGCCCTAAAGCAGGTGCTTGGTTTTATGGATATACTGATAGCTGATTTACTATGGAAAAACAAGACTTCAAAATTCAGTGGTCAAGGCAGCGATATTCAGGTTCAATGTGTTGATTCTAGTGATAGCCTTTTCGTGAAAAGCTTTCCACTGGAACTTGTCAATCGTCTCCGAAATCGGCAATTTCCATCGAAAGTTGTCTGCGACGAACTTGCCATTTATAGAATCCCAAACCTTACGATACATGACGATAACTCCCAGAAAGATCAGCAACTGAAAAACGCATTTGAGGAAATTGTTTCTTCGGCCAATGGCTGGTCCAAAACTTTGAGACAAGCACGCGAATGCTATATGCAGTATATTCGAGAACAGAAAAACGTGGAACCCCTTCAAAAACAGTGTGAGACATTACAACAGTATCTAAACGATTTCAAATCGCCACCAGATGATGAGGAATTAAGGGCTGACATTGAAAAGATATGTATTCAGCATTTTCGTGCCATTTTGGTGGGGACACCGGGCTATGTAAATCATGAGGCAAATCGAAATGTAGGAGAACGATATCGTTTTATCAATGATGTGATAACACGATTGTGTAATGATTTTGTATTTAAATATCAGTGGGCAGTATCCTATATGTATTCATCAGGTTTAGACTATGATGCATTGAGAGTGTCAATGGATCTTCTTGTATCCAATGTGAATGCCTATATTGAAGACACTAAAAATGATTCTTTAGGGGACAAATATCTTCAAGATGTAAAACAGCAGTACTTGGATGGTATAGAACAGTTATGGGATGAGCAACTTCTAGGCAGGTTTTCTGATATTAAGGAAAACATTATAAATGGGCATCTTGAAAAAATCGCTATAAAAATCGAAGATGTTTGCATCTGTGCAATAGAGAGCTTTGGACTACAAATACCACAATGGGCAACGAAAAAGGCAATCGTATGCAATATGGGGCGATATCGTGAACTGGTTTCGCATGATGTTCCAGCTTTTCCAGAGGTAACACGTACACTTCATGATATTTATCTAATCAGGGCGTTATTTACTTGCCGTATATGGGGAGAATATAATCGAACAAAGGAGAAAGTTTACGATTATTACAAACTCCTATCTGCATATATCCACAATCACAGGTAGAAATATTAAGGTAATCTGACATGTAGAACGCACAAAATCTCCCCCTACACGCTGATGTAGGGGGAGATTTTTATGCTGTAGCATTTTTATTTATCAATTCTATAGCCTTTCGGATACCCATCCAGACAGTCAGATCGGAAAAAACCTCTACGATGCTGCCGTTATCAGTAAACGGAGCGTCCTGCAAAACGGACAGGTCTTTCATCATACCGTTGTGCACAATGTATTCGATAATCTGGTTGACAAAATAAATCTGTCGGCTGTCTAAAGAGGTATCAGACAGAAATTCGGCAAAAGCTTCCTTAGCAGCGTTCATATCCAGACCGACGATTCCGCGAACAAATTCGCCCAGAGGCTTTTGCCCGTATTCTGCTTCGTAGTCCTGCTTGGTACCAACCTCGCTCCAGAGAATTTCCTCCAATGCGGCAATATCCGTCTGGGTCAGAGGCTGATTGCCCTTTAGCTTTGCAATCACGGCGTTATCCTGATGCTGACGGATGTAGAATTCTGCTTTGGCTTTGTAGTTTTTGAGATCGTCATTTTCTAGTTCAGATTCCTTCCAGTCCATGGATAGGATTTCGTCATCAAAATGGGTAATGTATGTATTTTTTCCAACAGGAATATACTTTATGAGATTCCGCAAACTCTTGCGGATATGTTCAAATTCATTGACACCAGCGTTTTCCAGATAATCTGTATGGAGAATTCGGTCAATCAGCTCAGACTGGGCCATAATTTCCGGGATATTTGCGACTTTTGAGATCCCGGAAACTCTTTTTAGCAGATCGCTGCGACCTTTGGGGTAGGTGTTTCCTGTAAGATAGGCAAGTTCTATCCCGTACATCAGGGCGTCAAAACGCACGGCTTTTGGGTCATCCACATCCGGCGTGATCAGCGCAGCGAGTTCCTGTTCGATCAACTGGGTGTCTTCGTAGCTGAGCGACAGGTAATGGTCGGGATTTGCGAACAATTCCACATATTTCAGGTGCTGTTTTACAGCAAAGTTCTGCTTATTCAGTTCTTCTACCTTGCGCACCATATCGTCCACCAGAGTCTGTCGGAAGGCAATCAATTCCTCTGTCTGATACGCAAGCTCCTGCAGTTTGTAGATGATTTGTGCCTTCAGGTTGAAAATCGCACCCTGCAGAGTCATTTGATTCGGGGAGGCTTTGCCCTTATTCATGCGGAAAAACTCAAAATTGCCGCAGAAGTCGAAAATATAGAACTTGTCCTTGTTGGCACCGTCGATGAGTCCCGGGCAAAGTCTTGTGCCTCGACCAATCATCTGCCAGAATTTCGCCTTGCTCATGATCTTCTTGAAAAAGACCAGATTCAGAACTTCCGGCACATCGATGCCGGTGTCCAGCATATCTACTGAAATGGCAACCTGGGGCAGTTTCTTGGGATCGGAGAATTCATCGATGGCGCTTTGCGCATAGGTCATTGTGTTATCGATCACCTTGGCATAGCCGGGAAGATTGGGATATTCCTGATTGAATATTTCAAAGATTTTCTCGGCGTGGCGGTGGTTCTTGGCGAAAATAATGGTCTTTCCGATTTTTTCGCCGTAGTCGATTCTGAGTCCCTGAGTCATCAGGATATTCAGCACTTGTCGGATGGTGTCCTCGTTAAAAACCCATTCATTCAGAGCAGAGGATTCAATTCTTTCCGGTAAATGACCGTTTTCATCTTCAAAAGTGCTTTCGTATTCCATACGCTCATCGTCTGAAAGCTCGTCGTAGGCGATTCCCTGTATAATAAACTTCAGCTGGGTTTCTACAGACAGGAAATCCACAAGAAATCCATCTTGCACCGCCTGAGCCAGATCGTAGCCGTAAGTAGGAACGCCGTTGTGCAGTTCAAAGACCTCGTATGTGTTTTTGTCAATCTCATCCTTGGGGGTGGCGGTCAGACCCACCAGAGGGGCATCAAAGTAGTTAAAGATATCTCTATACTTGTTGTAGATGGAGCGGTGAGCCTCATCACAGACCAACAGATCGAAATGACCGCAGGTAAACAGCTTGCCCTGCTCGTCCTTGACTGAGTCGATGCAGTTCATCATGGTCTGATAGGTGGAGAATACGCAGTGTACGGTGTAGTTTTCTTTGTCCTCGCACAGATTGGTCACAGACAGATCGGGCAGGAGATTCACGAAGCTGCGCTTTGCTTGCGTGACTAGGGAAGTACGGTCTGCCAAAAACAGGATGTTTTTTACCCAGCCATGTTGTAACAGAACATCGCACAGGGCAATGACGGTTCTGGTTTTACCGGAGCCAGTGGCCATGACTAGAAGTGCCTTGCGGCGGTTCTTGCGGTCGAAGGTGTCGCAAACGGCCTTGATTGCACCTTCCTGATAGTATCTGCCTGCAATGTTTCGATCCACCGTCACATTGGCAAGGCTTGTCCGCATGGCCTGAAGATTAAAGTATTTTTCCAGATCCCGCTTGGAGTAGATGGCGGCGCATTTGCGCTCCGGATAGCAGGTATCCGTGATGCGGGTGTCGAAGCCGTTGGTGAGGAAAATCACCGGGCGGCGACCGTACATTTTTTCCAACAGGTCGGCATAGAGCTTTGCCTGCTGGCGGCCCTTTGCCACATCCACGCAGGTGCGCTTTGCCTCGATAACGGCAAGGGGTCTGCCGTCGGTGCCGTAGAGCACGTAGTCCGCATAGCCGACCTCGCTTTTGTTGGGCATACCGGGCAGTTCCACCTCGTTGATCCAGTCTGAGCCTTCTGTCCAGCCTGCATCCTCCAGCATGGCGTCGATGTAGAGCTTCCGGGTCTGGTATTCGGAAATATCCAAAGGCTTGGGAACATAGGTCTGCTGCTGCTCAGAGCGTCGGGCGGTGAGTTCTTCTTTCAGGGCGGCATTCTCCGCCATCAGCTGATCCAGCGTGATCTGCACGCTGTTGTCGATCAGCGTTTCGGTCTGCTGATCTGCAAGAGTTGGGTCGAAGGTGGTTTCTGTGTATTCATCTGCGTAACAGAAGGCCACAAAATCCAGAAACACATGTAGATTTTCCAGACACAGCATGGCGGCGGCTTTTGAAATTTTACCGCCTGCGTGGGCGGCGCTGTTGCCTTTTCTGCGGATAAAATCCATGCGCCGCCAGATATCAAGACCAACGATTTCCCGAAAGTCTTCTGTGGTCATCAGGCTCTGGAGATTGTCCTGATAGGGCAGTTCCAGTTCCTTGTCCACAGAGTACATCCATTTCACGGCAAACTCCATGGCCCTGCGGCAGTTGAGCACGGAAGCCGCCGGATCTATATGCAGGATTTTCTCTGCTGAGATTGCCACATCTGCAAAGGATGCAAAACCGGCATCGGAGAGAAGAAAATCAAAGTTGGTCATGTTGTATCACCTCCGAAAAAGTTCCGGATCGTCATAGTATAGCTCAGTTAACCAAGGTTCAGCTACATATTTAAGAGACATATGACGGAAAGAGTCAGGATCAACCATTTGCCTTGGCTGATAAATATACAAATTCTGTACCAGATAAATGGTACTGCTGGATAAACTGTTAAGTGTCATTGCATGCTCAGGTTTTTCCATAATTTGAATTAGAATGTCTTTCAGTTCTGGCGGTAACTTTTTAAACTTAGCTTTCAATTGTTTTTTTAATCTTCGATTTTTTACTCTGGTGTAAATCTTTTCCCAATAGGACCATACAATGATTGTTAAAATAAGGACAGTAGAGATAAGAAAGATTATTCCGATTGTTGTCCGTACTGCACCAGATAGATTTGTCAGCCCCAGTGTCGTGAGGATATTCTGAGGTAGAAATAAGATCCCCCCTGTTGTAAGAGCTACAGCTATCAATGCGGGAGTAATTTTTTTACAGTTGTCAAAGACTTTTTCTGTCATTTCCCCAAAATCAATATTCATTTTGTTTATCACCTCATTATCCAAAATATTGTTGCATCAGGGATTTTTTCAGGGTTTCCAGCTTGTCAAGGCTCTGCTGGATTGCAAATTTTGATTTATCGGCCTGTCGGACAAAGTTGTCAAACTCATTCTGTAATTTCATCGGAGGAACCGGTATCATGAGTTCGCCTAAAATCTTCTGGTTTAGATTTTGAATATTTGCTCCACGACCAACCAACTTTTGCCGTGCGGAAGTTGTCTTTAACAAATGAAGTAAATACACAGTATTCACCACTCCACTTGTCAATCTGTAGCGAATACAAAAGCCACTAAAAGTGGTCTTTAACCCTTGAGGATATACCGCCAAGCAGCGTCCCACTAACATTTTATTTCCGTTTGATCTGACAAAAACTATATCCCCATCTTGAAGTAAATACTCCTCAGACGGTTCCTCGTTTAAGGAAATCCTTGGCAAAACAGATGTATCGTCTATAACTGCCAAGTCCTTGAAATCTCCAACGCCAAGACAATTCAGTTCAATGCCAGAATCACCTGCATGAAAATTCATGCCATTTTTACAGGAACCTAAATCAGCCAATCGAGATGTTTCCCATTTCATAGGATTGGCAATCGGGTCCCCGAACATCTCGATAAATTTGGATTTGACCAGTAAATCCAGCTTGTCCAGCTGTTGGTAGCGTTTGGCAATCAGATCGGTCACCTTGTCCAAAACAGCAGCAGTTTTCCTCTGTTCGTCAAGTCGTGGAAGTTTTATTTTTAAATCGGAAAACTGTGACTTATTAAGTATTGGTAATACTGGTGCATTGGCAATACTTTGCAATTGAGGTCGTGCATATTGTATTGCATAGGCTAGATACTTGCTATCACATTTTTCTATATTTGGAATGATAGCATTTATTTGCTGATTAAACGCACATTCCGTATTGTTTATAGCGACCTTTCCGATGATTCCGATACAAGTTACAAGAATGCTTTCAGCAGGCAAGATGCGCGACTTAGCCCGTGCATACTCAGCAATATGATACTCCGTATGAGATATAATGGTTAGCTCTGTTTCAGAGATATCGCTCGGTTTGACAAAACAAATATCATTTGAATCGTAATTTCTCTTATCAGATGTTTTTGGAGTATTACCTGTAATGATTGTGCCAATATCTCCCAATCTCGCCATCACAGCATGTCCTCCAATTCCGCAAGTCCTGCGGAAATGTCCAGTTCCAGTGCGTGCAGGTCTGCCATGATTTCGGTGGTAGAGGGGTATTCTACCGGCACATACTCGACCTTCTTGTATTTGTTGATGGAAAGGTCATAGCCGTTTTCAACAATTTCTTCTTTGGGGACAAAGAAGGATTTTTCTGTGCGCTCCCGGCTGGCTTCTGCCTCCAGATTGCGGAATCTGGCAATAATGTCGGGGATGTCGTTCTCTGCCACGGGATTACGCTTGTCGTCCAGACTGCGTCCATCGGCGGTCACCTTGTCTGTGCCGCCGTGTCCTGTCTTTGTGAAAATCAGAATACCAGTAGATACGCCAGCGTAGGGCTTGAACACGCCGCTGGGCATGGAGATCACCGCCTCCAGACGGTTGCCCTCCACCAACTCCTTGCGGATTGCCTTGTGCGCCGTGGAAGAGCCAAACAGAACCCCGTCGGGGACAATGCAGGCACACCGTCCGCCCACCCTCAGCATCCGCAGGAACAGCGCCAGAAACAGCAGTTCCGTCTTTTTGGTCTTGCAGACTTTCAGTAGGTCGGCAGACACGGTGTCGGCATCCAGACTGCCCTTGAATGGGGGATTTGCAAGGATCAGGGAATACTTCTCCTTGTCCGTGTTCTGGTCGCTCAGACTGTCCCGGTACTCGATAATGGGATTGTCCACGCCGTGAGCCATCATGTTCATTGCGCCGATTCGCAGCATGGTTCGATCCATGTCGTAGCCGTGGAACATGTGATTCATATAGTGGTCTTTTTTCTGCCGATTATAGAAGATATCCTCTTTGTGGTTCTTTTTCAGATACTCGCCGGCGGCTACCAGAAAGCCGGATGTACCACAGGCCGGGTCGATAATCACATCATCAGGGGCCGGCTGCATCAGCTCCACCATCATTTTGATAATATGGCGAGGGGTGCGGAACTGACCGTTGACGCCTGCCGAGGAAAGCTTGGACAGCAGGTATTCATAAATATCACCACGGATATCCGAATCCTTGATTTGCGCCATCTGCTCGTAAATGCCGTCCAGTGCGGTGACGATCTTATCCAGCAGCAGGGGAGTGGGGATCTTAAAAATGGCATCGTCCATGTATTTTGCATAAGCGCTGTCCTTGTCAGCATGCAGGGTTTTGATAAAGGGAAACACCCATTCCTGCATGGTGGAATACATTTTGGCGGCAGGGAAGTCATGGAATACCGACCATTTAAGCTGATTGCCGGAGATTGTACGCCCGCCGATGGTTACTTCCCCCGAAAAAATGCTTTTATGAGGAAGTCCCAGCATGGCGCATTCCTTGGCACGCAGGTTATCGGTTTCGTCCAAATCGTGAATGAACATCAGATAGGTCATCTGCTCGATCACATCCAGAGGATTGGTAATGCCGCCTGTCCAGAATGTCTCCCATAGGCTGTTGATTTTGTTTTTCAGTTCACCAGTTATCATAATTCTCTCTCTCCATGTTTCAAGTGCAGGCAGAGCTGGAACTGCCCGATTGGCTTGTTGGTTACTATTATACGGTTTTTGTCGCGTTTGGTCAACGTAAGCAGGATGATTTCTTCGAATTTTTCCATAATATTCCTATGAAAAAAGCTGCTCGAAAGACCGAGCAGCTTTTTATACTTTATTTCTATCGATGATGGTGCTTTTGGCTGAAGTGAATCTGCTACAAAGCTTGTTCATCTATATGGGCGATAATAGGATGGATCCTGTTTATGTACCAATTTCACGCTGAATTTACCATTATCGATTCTCGTTAAAGTTAGAAAAAATGGAAAATAGTTTGGACTTATTACGTGATTTCGGAGTATTCCGAACTTTTCAGAAATACCAATTGGGGTCAAATTGGGGTCAAGAAATTCTTGATAGGGAGAAATCCGAACTTTTTGACATAGAAAAACCACCTAATTCAACCGAATTAGGTGGTTTTATGGTTGCGGAGGCAGGACTCGAACCTACGACCTCCGGGTTATGAGGAGGTTTACATAGCTTTCTAGATTAGGTTTTTCACTGTTTTACGGTGTTATTAACGATTTTTGAAGCTGATTTGTTGTGTAATTGCATATAACTAAAACCGACTTTGAGTAAATAAACACAGAAATAAACACAGATCTTTTAGGTTCGAATAGTTCGGATTTCTATTTCCTAACTTTTTTGCAGTTTTGGTGGGTTGTAAATTTTTTAGAGGGGGATCGAGCTCTCCTCAAAAACCACATCGCCAGCTATTTGAAGTTTTCAGATTACTGGCTGTTTCATATTTAAATCTCTATAGACATTTGGGATGCAATATAACTAAGATCTTTCTGTCCAGTATCAACTGCATTACACACGTCACCAGAAACACTACACGAAAACTCATTCACTTCTTCCACTGTGAAATAATTTTCAACAATTCGAGATTTCTGTGTCAAATTCCAAATAACCAATTGATATTGGGACATCTGTATCCATCGTTTCCTCTTTTCATCCCGAGACATAGATGTAGTATCAATCAGATCTTGAAAGTTTGCAATAGCAGTATTGTCACCCTCTTCAATGCTTATCAGCTTATATCCTTGGCTCAAGAAGCTAGGGGTTGTCTGAAAAATAAAAGTTGCACAAACAGCAGAGGTATGCGAATATAGAAACATGAAACGATATGAATTAACAAATGATCAGTGGAACCGCATTGCTCCACTCCTTCCTCCGAAAACAACAGGAAAGCGAGGCCGGCCCAGAAAAGACGATCGTACTATGCTCAACGGTATGCTATGGATTGCCCGAAGCGGAGCACAGTGGCGTGAATTGCCGGAGACCTATGGTCCTTGGCAGTTTGTGCACGCTCGTTTTTCTAAATGGCGTGACGATGGTACTCTCAGACGAATCTTTCTGGCTTTGAGTCAGGATGCGGATATGGAAAATCTCAGTATTGATTCCACTTGCGTCAAGGTACATGAAAGTGCAAATGGTGGGGAAAAAAACAGGAAATAAGGCAGTTGGACGTACCAGAGGTGGATTGAATACCAAAATTCATGTCATCGTGGATGGCCTTGGAAATCCGGTAGAATATCTTCTGTCAGCTGGTCATGATAACGATTGTATCCATGCTGTGCAGCTTTTGAAAAAAGTCAATCTGGAAGGAAGCACCGTCCTTGGGGATCGGGCCTATGGCACGGAGGAAATTCGAGCGTATCTATCTGAGCATGGGGCCAGCTATGCTATTCCACCAAAAAGCAACTCTGTAAATCCTTGGCCAATCGACTGGTACTTGTATAAAGAGCGTCATCTGGTTGAATGCTTTTTCCAGAAAATCAAATGGTTCCGCAGAATTGCAACCAGATATGATAAACTCGACAGCTCTTTCCTGGCCTTCGTTTACCTTGCTTCCATATTTATTTTGTTGATATAGGACAAGAATCTATATTTTTCAGACAAGGCCTAGAAAAATCACTTCATTGGTTTGTTTTTTTAACCATCTCGATAACACTTTTTTGGGTTCTACTTGCAGTTCAGTGTTTGAATCAGAAAAGCAAAATTATACTTGCTAAAATAGGGTGTTTTTTCAAAGGCTTTATTCACAATCCCCAACAACACCTTTGGGCGGAATGGTTAGAAATAATCTGTCCGTGTTAAGGTTGCACAGGCATTCGGTCCTTCATCTGTGTTTAGCAATGCTATCTCCGGTTGTTATTGCATTTTTCTGCAGTCGAACACCAGAAATTCCAAGCGAAGCTTTTATCACCATAGTAATGGCATCTATTGCAGCCTCAGTAAATACATATCTGGTTTATTATGCTCTTCTATATGAGAATAGGCAAGGAATTTGGAGTGTTTTGCGAGTGGCTGGTTGTACTGCTAGATTCCGTTTCTTGGAAAAACTCTTTCTGCGGGAGTCTTGTCTTCTTTGCTAAGTGCGGTATCTTTTTGCGGAATAACAATTATTCAGGGTGAGGTAAATATAACAATTGCCGTATTGACGGTCGTTAATTGTTTCTTATCTGCTATATTCACAAGTGCGTGCTTTTTTAAAGTTAATACCTTCAAAACCGAAAATATTGCAAAAATCATAATTTCCATGTTATCTATTCTGCTGCAGATTGGGATGCTATTTCTTACAAAAATCGTAGGCATATAACGGTATTGATAGTATGTAGGTAAACGTCAAACCGGACAGCGTATAAAAATTGGGGATGTCGCAGAATGGAAATTCATAAGCAACGATCTAATAATAGCGCCGCCAAAATTGGGATGTTCTTCGATTTTGGCGGCGTTTCTTTACTTCTAAAAATATCTATTGCTACAAAAAAGGGTACCTTTGGTTACCGTCAAGAGTTATGCGCAAATTGGTTTACAGGCCTCTGTGTGAATGAGGTTAGCCCGCACCTGTGGAGCTGTTCTCAGAGGCTGACTCCAAAGATGGGCTTATTTGATCTTAAAACATTATGCTCGAATGTTATGGAAAAATCAATACTGGGTTTCAGTGGTAGCTTGAGATCATAGCTTAAGCGGATCATTTCTTGAAGATTGATTAGCATAAGATTGATTTCTGAATTTATTACACTTGCTATTTGTACAACATCATATCATTCCAATAACCATGCTATTTTAGTAGGTCACTTTCAATAAGGCGGAGATTTTTGAGTTTATCATTGTGATATAATTCAAAAGCTTTCTGAGGTGGAGGAGCTTCTCCTCCTGCGGCTTTCCAGCCAGCTAAGAAGGCCATTCGGACCATAGAAAACAAGGCGTTTTCTGCTTGGTCATATTCCTGCCTATCTAAGAAATCTCCAAAGGTTTTTTCAAAATCGTTTGTTTGCATTTTTACATCTCCTGTAAACGAGAAAGTTGAATAACCGGTATTTGATGCTTGTGAACGTAATTCACGGTATAAGCGGTACCACCGGTGGCTGTTGCACAATAGGCGATACATACGGAACTGCAATCAACCAAATGCCGATTACGCTTCTGCATACAGCCGTTATAGTATGATTCAGATGTATAAACTACCTTATCGGCTTGTTCCAGAATATCATTGTAGATAGCAATATCGTCAGGCTTCCAATTCTTTGTTTGCCCTTTGCAGGGCAAAACTAAGATTAAACGAAGCTGAGGTATTGCTTTTTTAGTTTTAGAATAGTTTGAGCAGCCATTGTATCAAAGCCGAGCGCCCTACCTGAATCGAAATAGCGATAGCCTTTTCCTACTAATTCAAGGACGGTATTCTCAAGACATTTTTGCAGATGCTCAATGTCCTTTTCTGGAATCATTCGATGACCGATAAAGCAACAGGTTCTTTCTTTTATATGTAACACCGCATCTAATTAAAAGAATTATATTTTTAATGATAACTAATTTAATGTAAGCGTCAAATCTAACAGCATATAAAATGGACCCAGCACCAATTTCGGTGTCGGGTCTGAATTATTTGGTTCTGCATTCAGCTGGTGCATTCCAGGGTAGCAGCGACTAGATTACATCCGGATCTTTGAGATCTGCGGTATTGGCTGTCTTCAGCAGCCAGGTCAGATAGCGGTATGGATCCAGATCGTTTTCAATTGCCGTCTGGATCATGGTAAAGATCACTGCACTCCCCTTGGCTCCACCGGGGGTATTGGCAAATAGGAAGTTTTTCCAGTCAGTCACAAAGAGGTTCATGCTCCGCTCTGCACGGTTATTGCTACGCTCTAGTCTGCCGTCCTTAAGGTAATTGGTCAGGTACTTCCCCTGTTCCTTCAGGTAGGTCAGTGCCTTTCCTAAAGCTGACTTGGGTGCAGCATTTCTCGCATTTGCCCATGCTAAGAAAGCGTCTAAAACAGGTTTTGCCTGTTCCAGCCGCTGTTTATATCTTTGTTCCAGTGGCTCCGCTTCCAGTCCCTTCTCAATCTCAAACAGCAAGGTGCAGTAAGCCAATCCCTGAGCTGCAGAACTGTTCTAGCCTTGCCTTTGGGCAGAGATTTCATCGCCTCGTCAAACTTCCTCCGCAGATGTGCCCAACACCCAACCACCGTAATATTTTCAGGGAGATTATGGTAACCGGCATAGCCATCTGTATGGAGATAGCCACTGAATCCTTCCAGAAATTCCTTGGGATGGGCAGCACCTCTGCTAGGCTGGTACTCATACATGACAACAGGCTTGTCTGTATCTCCACTAGTCCGGTAAAGCCACATATAGCTCTTGCTCTGAGCTTCCTTGCCGGGCTCATGAAGCACCTGCAGGGTGGTTTCGTCTGCATGGAGAACATCCCGTTTCAGAAGCTCCCTATGCACCTGCTCATACACCGGCTCCAGACAAACCTGGGATGCTTTCAAAAAATCCAGTTGGACATGATCTGCCGACTCAGAGGGATTCCCTGACGTTTCAGTTCCTGTTCCTGCCGGTAAAGAGGAGAGCCCATGACAAGCTTTTGGGACATGATATGGGCAATGGCATCTGGTGTGGCAAAACTGCCGGGAATGATGTTCTTTTCTCTAGGAGTCTTTACTACAGGAGTCTCTGTGCCTTCTTTATTGCGCTTCTGGCAGGCGTAGGCGTGGTAGATGTGCTCCTTGACAACAGTCTTTGCAGGAATGTTTTCCAGAGTACGGACCACCTCGGTGCCAATCTCTGTCATGTTTTCTCCGCAGTTGGGGAATACCAGAGCATCGCCCTCCAGACGGTGGTGGATATGTTCAGTTTCCATGCCTTCCGGAATGTTGTCCAAAGTGTAGTCATGCTTCTTGTGCCGCTTGTGAGCCACAACAGGTGTGGTTTCTTCCTCTGTCTTTACTGCATCATTGTAGACCTCCGCTTCATTGAACAGGAAGCTCAACTGCTCCATGGCATCCTCGGACATCCTCTCGGAAGAAGCACCAAACTGTCTATGACGAGAAAGGCGCAAAGCTTCAGTCAGAACAGCTACCTGCTGCTCCAGCTTAGCAATGCACCCTTGCTGTGCATCATATTCCGACGGGAAATGGCGACCATTTTCTGGTTACTTGTATCAGTTCTTTCTGTACTTTTTATACGGTTATTATACAATATTTCTGCATAAAAGTACAGAATAAGTTACAGTTTTTTAAACTATTTCCAGTCAAAAGTAAATAAGACAAAGACAAGCCACTAGGGGCTTCTGTAAAATGATAGTTGTCGAAAAAATTATCATTACAAAGGAGAGACCCTGACGGCTCACAAGAAGAATAACGCAGATCTCACAGAATTACTATTGCAATGTGTCATGCAGCCAGCCCCTGTGCTGAGTATGCTGGAATGGCTTTGCACCCAACTCATGGAGGTTGAGATAGATCAGCAGCCGGGTGCCGAGAAAAGTGAACGTATAGATAGCCGGAGTGGCTATCGCAGCGGCTGCCGTCCTCGCTGTCTGGATACCCGCATGGGAACGATATACCTCATGGCGCCCAAGGTGCGGCAGGGCGATTATATCCTCTTCTTCGTCACGGAGCGCAAGCACAGTGAAGCTGCGCTCATTCAGTTTGTTCAGGAGTTCTTTTTGCGAACCTCCCTTGACACAATCATGTTGAATGTACTTTTACCCCAAAACGATGTTATACTTAACCAGTTGTTATTTTTGTGTATTAAGCAACCATTTGCGGAGTGATGATACCATTTGAGGTAAATAAATTGACTTGTAATATAAATAATGTATAATGAAAAATCATTGAGGGAATATGTTTAGATAGTGTATACACGAGTAATGTGATATAATAGGAACATCAGGAGAGAAAGAGGTGATCCTATGAGCAACGAACAGCAACGGCATG
>RCNI01000582.1_pt1 | contig 21891 bp, 20 predicted proteins | sample 2041151 | NCBI WGS metagenome assembly RCNI01 (sample SAMN09708214, study PRJNA481090) | feces metagenome | isolation source: feces | place: Antarctica: Albino Rookery | reverse complement strand
ATTAGTATTTGTCAAATAATCGCCCGCAAAAGTTGCGTTTGAAACGAATAGCGCCATTGCGCCAAGCAACCAAATTTTCTTCATTAAAAGTTTTATTGTTGATTAAGGCTGGCAAAGGTAAACGAGATTTCACACATATGCAAGTTTTGTGCAATATTTTCAATAAAAAAGAGCTCAAAAATGCTTTTTCTGTGCAATATTTATTTTTTTCAAGCAAATTATGGTATAGTTTCAAGTGAAACATTATCCTATCTTAAAGGCCATCACACACGGATTGGCTTCTTTCCAGCATTCATTTTCGGAATCTTCTCTTTACTATAAAAGATAAAATAGGAGAAAGTGCAAGCATCTATTGTTGCATAAAAAGCCGTATCTTTGCAGCATGAATACTTCTCAACATTTAACTTCAGACTATATGTACAAAAACAAAGACATTTGGAACGTAACCTACCCCATCTTGCTGGGGCTACTGGCACAAAACATCATCAATGTGACTGATACAGCATTCTTGGGACGTGTGGGTGAAGTAGCTCTTGGGGCAGCCGCTATGGGTGGACTGCTATACATCTGTATCTACACCATTGCCTTCGGATTCAGTGTGGGCACTCAAATTCTCATTGCCCGCCGTAACGGTGAAGGCAATTACAGAGAAGTAGGGCCCATCATGTGGCAAGGTAGTGCTTTCAGCTTATTGATGGGAATCTTTTTCCTGATAATCATGTATTTCAGTGCCAGTTCACTCATCCGCATGTTAATTTCGTCGGAAGCCATCTATGCAGCAACCTACGATTTTTTCACCTGGCGTATCTGGGGATTCCTCTTCGCTTTTTTAAACGTAATGTACCGTGCCTTATATATAGGTATTACACGTACCAAGGTGCTGACTATGGGATCTGTGGTGATGGCGGCAGTAAACGTCTTTTTAGATTATGTGCTCGTATTCGGTGAACTTGGATTTCCTGAATTGGGAGTCAAAGGAGCAGCCATTGCCTCAGTCATAGCGGAAGGTTCTGCCCTGCTGTTCTTCATTCTCTACACACGATACAATTTAGACTTGAAGAAATACGGATTCACCCGATTTGTCAGTTTCGACTTCAACCTAATCAGACGTATCCTGCAGATTTCATTTTTCACCATGGCCCAATACTTCCTTTCGATGGTCATCTGGTTCATCTTCTTTATGGCGTTGGAACGCTTGGGACAAAGAGAACTGGCCATTGCCAATATCGTAAGAAGCGTGTACATCGTCTTACTCATTCCAGTACAAGCGTTGGCTACTACCGCCAACACACTGGTCAGCAACCTCATCGGCAACGGTGGAGTTAACGGTGTAACGAGCCTGCTCAATCAAATCGCAAAAATATCTACGGCCGTACTCGTCGTGTGCATTGCACTGACCATGATTTTTCCGCACAGCATCCTCTCCATCTACACCAATGAGACCGCACTTCTCAGCGAATCGGTCCCAGCACTGTACGTGGTATGCATTTCCATGCTCATAGCCGCTCCTGCCAACATCTATTTCAGTGGCATATCTGGTACAGGCAATACCAAAGCGGCTCTGGTTTTGGAAGTGGGCATCCAGACATTCTATGCCATTTATGTAATCATGGTAGGCATGGTTCTCCAAGAACCAGTAGAAATCTGTTTTACTACAGAAGTGATTTATTACTCTACCATGCTTCTCTTTAGTGTCATTTACTTGAAAAAAGCGAAATGGCAGAATAAAAAAATTTGAGTATGCAATTTTTTTTTATAAATTTGCACCCCGTTGTAATAGAAGAAATTAAGTAAGAAAAAAGATATGTTCGACAATTTAAGTGAAAGACTAGAACGGTCATTCAAGATATTGAAGGGTGAAGGTAAAATCACCGAAATCAATGTTGCTGAAACCTTGAAAGATGTACGCCGTGCACTTCTTGACGCCGACGTCAACTACAAAGTAGCGAAAAACTTTACAGACACTGTAAAAGAAAAAGCGATAGGACAGAACGTACTGACCGCTGTAAAACCTAGCCAGTTGATGGTTAAGATTGTACACAGCGAATTGACCACTTTGATGGGTGGAGAAACTGCTGAGATTGAATTGAAAAATCGTCCGGCTGTTATCTTGATGTCCGGTCTTCAAGGTTCTGGTAAGACCACTTTCTCTGGCAAGCTGGCATGCATGCTGAAGAACAAGAAGAACCGCAAGCCATTGTTGGTAGCTTGTGACGTATATCGTCCGGCTGCAATCGATCAGTTGAAAGTTTTAGGTGAACAGATTAACGTTCCTGTTTACAGCGAACCAGACAGTAAAGATCCTGTAAAGATTGCTCAAAATGCCATTCAAGAAGCCAAAGCGAAAGGCTATGACTTGGTTATCGTCGATACTGCCGGTCGTTTGGCGGTAGACGAACAAATGATGAACGAAATCGAAGCCATCAAAAACGCCATCACTCCTGATGAGACGTTGTTCGTTGTTGATGCCATGACAGGTCAGGATGCTGTCAATACAGCACGCGAATTCAACGAACGTTTGGACTTCAACGGAGTCGTTTTGACCAAATTGGACGGTGATACCCGAGGTGGTGCCGCTCTTTCTATCCGTACTGTCGTAAACAAACCTATCAAGTTCATCGGTACAGGTGAAAAATTGGATGCTATCGACCAGTTCCACCCGGCACGTATGGCCGACCGTATCTTGGGTATGGGTGATATCGTATCTTTGGTAGAACGTGCTCAGGAACAATATGACGAAGAAGAAGCTAAACGCCTTCAGAAAAAGATTCAGAAGAACCAGTTCGACTTCAACGATTTCTTGAATCAGATTCATCAAATCAAGAAGATGGGTAACTTGAAAGAATTGGCATCTATGATTCCTGGTGTAGGTAAGGCTATCAAAGATATCGACATCGACGACAATGCATTCAAGAGCATTGAAGCTATTATCTATTCCATGACTCCAGAAGAACGTACACGTCCTGAGATTCTGAACGGTTCACGCCGTACACGTATCGCCAAAGGTAGTGGTACCAACATTCAGGAAGTAAACCGCTTGTTGAAACAGTTCGAACAGACTCGCAAGATGATGAAAATGGTAACTGGCAGCAAGATGGCTGGTATGATGCAGAAAATGCAGCAGCAACAGAAAAGATAAGAATTCCTTAAAGGAATAGCTTAAAAATACAAACCGCACGCTTTTTCAATAACTGTTTAAAAGGTAATTGAAAAGCGTGCGGTTTTTTTATGCCCTTTTCGGGAAGTTTCATGTTTTCCCCTTTCCATCCTACTTCCTGCCTGAAGATAAAGCTCCTCTCATCGCCATCCAATTTACCTCACCCAAGCAACAAGTCCTCCCTCCATTGCCGTCAAGTTACCTTTTTCGAATAGAATGTTTGAACATTTGCTCCAAAGTTTTTTCATTAGCACAAATTTAGCCGTAACTTTGTAGTCAAGTCATGAATGTCCACAAGAAGTCTTATCTACTATAGAAAGCAAGTATGGACTCATACAAACGGTAACTATCATCATATTAATCTATCATGCTATCGAAAAGGAACCTTATCAATCTATTAATGGGAAGTTGCTGTCTCAGTTTATCTGCGCAGCAACCCACACGGCCCAACGTCCTGTTCATCTATGCCGACGATTTGGGCTATACCGACTTGAGCTGCACAGGTAGCTCTTTTTATGAAACTCCTAATATCGACCGACTCGCATCCGAGGGAATCACATTTACTCAATCGTATGCCGCATGTCCCGTGTCTTCTCCATCCCGAGCAGCCTTGATGACCGGCAAATACCCAGCCCGACTTCATTTGACCGATTATATTCCGGGTGACCAAGCCTATGGTCCGCACAAAGACCAACGCTTGAAGGCCCAACCGTTCAATCTTCATCTCGACCCACAGGAAACGACACTGGCTGAAGCATTCCAACAGAACGGGTATTCCACCTTTATGGCTGGCAAATGGCACCTCTGTGAAGAACAGCAATATTATCCGGAAGCCAATGGATTCGACTTGAATATTGGTGGAAACAAAACCGGACATCCTGCAGGAGGATATTTTTCTCCATATAAGAATCCGCAGATGAAAGATGGTCCCGAAGGAGAATACCTGACCGATCGCTTGGCCGATGAAGTGATCCAATACCTCAAGCGTCCCAAGGACAAACCTTTCTTTGCCTACCTTTCGTTCTATACTGTCCATCTCCCCATGCAAGCCAAACAAGAAAAAATCCGCAAGTACGAGGAGAAGTTGAAACGAATGAACGATACGGCTCCTTTTTTCATCCAGCACGGAAAGACCTATCACAAGGTACAGCAAAACATGGCGGTCTACGCTGCCATGGTAGAAAGTATGGATGAGAATGTCGGTCGCGTCTTGGATGCTCTGAAGGAATTAGGACTGGATGAAAATACCATCGTTGTGTTCACTTCCGATAACGGAGGAATGGCAACCTGCAACAATGCCGATATCATTCCTACCAGCAATTATCCGTATAGAGCCGGAAAAGGTTATCTGTACGAAGGAGGAATCAAGGTTCCTTCTTTCATCCGCTGGAAAGGTCATTTGGCCTCCAACAGAACTTGCTATGCTCCTATGACCGGAACCGACTATTACCCTACGCTTCTTGATCTGTGCGGACTGAAACTATTGCCCGAACAACATTTGGACGGCATTTCGCTCAAGCCTGCACTTTATGGAGAAGCGGTGTCACGCGAGGCCATCTTTTGGCATTATCCTCATTACAGCGGCGGATTGGGCGGACGACCTTCTGCAGCCATCCGTTCCGGAAACTACAAGCTGATTGAGTTCTTTGAAGACAACCATGTGGAACTTTATGATGTGGTACACGACTTATCAGAACAGCAAGATCTGTCGGTTGCCCGACCAGACCTGACCCATCTTTTGCAAGAGAAGCTGCACGATTGGCTGACGAGTGTAGATGCACAGATGCCATCTGCAAATCCTGATTATGACCCAACGAACCAATAAGCAGTCCATCATAAGCGGTCTGACTTAATGAAGGCAACAGATGTCCATTCAGTCCCCCAAAAGGCTTCAACCGCACATACTGCCAAAACTGCCATCAGAGACTGACCTCTCTTTCAAATTACATTATTCACACGATTAAGAACAAAGACTATGAAAAAATTAAAAAATACACTTCTGCTCTTCGCCCTTTTGGGATGTATAGCAGGAGGACAAGCCCAAAACATCCAAAAGAAAATACCTCTTCCCACTCCCGCACAGCTGACCTGGCAAGATGCAGAACTGGTAGCCGTATTCCATTACGACTTGCATGTCTTCGACGGCAAAAAATACAATCAAGCCTATAACCGTACCACCCCGATAGAAGACATCAACATCTTCAATCCGGAACAGCTCGATACCGACCAGTGGATTCGCTCCGTAAAAGCCATGGGAGCCAAGATTGCTATTCTGACCGCCACGCATGAAACAGGATTTGCCCTCTACCAATCGAACGTGAATCCTTACTGCATGAAAGCATTGAAATGGAAAGACGGCAAAGGAGACATCGTCCGTGATTTTGTCAATTCCTGCCGCAAGTACGGCATCAAGCCCGGTATCTATATCGGCATCCGATGGAACTCCTTCTTAGGGGTATACGATTTCATGATGCCTAAAGACGGTACCCAATTCCAACAGAACCGACAAGCTTTCTATAACAAGATGTGCGAAGGCATGACAGAAGAACTGATGTCTCGATACGGCGAGTTAGCCATTGTATGGTATGACGGAGGAGGTCACGGTCCCGAATTAGGAGGAGCCGACATCTTGCCCATCGTAGAAAAGCACCAAAAGAACATCATCTTCTATCACAACAGCCAACGGGCCGACATTCGTTGGGGAGGTTCCGAATCAGGAACCGTAAACTATCCGTGCTGGGGCGGATACCCTTATCCTTACTCCCATTCTAAAAATCAAGAAACGATTTTCAAGGATAAGTACAAACTTTTAAAATCAGGAGTAGCCGATGGGGAATACTATATGCCTGCCATGTCCGATGCTCCTCTCAGAGGATATAACGGTCGCCATGAATGGTTTTGGGAGCCCAACGACGAGAGCCATGTCTTCCCCTTGAAGAACCTGATGCACATGTACATGGGTTCTGTAGGAAACAACTCGACTTTGATTTTGGGCATTACTCCAGACAACAGAGGTTTGATTCCAGAAACAGACGTACAACGCTTGAAAGAATTCGGAGAGGAAATCACCCGCCGTTTCGGAACTCCTCTTGCTACAGTTCAAGGAGCAAATAAAAGAATCTACTTGAAACTTCCCAAAGAAAGCGTCATCAATGCCATCAGTGTAAGTGAAGACCTCACGCAAGGAGAACGGGTCCGCAGTTACCGGATAGAAGGAAAAATCAAAGGGAGATGGACTCCGCTTTCTACAGGAACCTGCATCGGCCACAAGCACATCGTAGAGATTAATCCAGTCAAGGTCACTGCCCTCAGACTGATAATCGATCGATGTGTAGCACATCCACACATTGCAGACTTTTCAGTCTATAATTATTAAAAATATTCATTAATATCTTTTCAAATCTTATGAAACACCTATCTATTTTAGCAGCATTTTTACTGCTGCCATTCTGCCTCCATGCAGAAAAAGAAATCGATGTATACCTCATTGGAGGACAATCGAACGTTACAGGCCAAGGATATATGAGAAATATCCCACGTGATTACAAAATCGATACATCGGTACACTTCTATTATTCTAAGTATTTAAATAATGGTAAAGGAAGTGAACGATGGAGAGAGTTATGCCAAGCATCTGAAACAGAAGACAAGTTCGGCGTAGAATTAAGTTTGGGTACTTCCTTAAAACAGCACTTCCCCACTCGTGAGATTGCATTAATCAAACACGGTCTTTCCGGTTCCAATCTTTATGAACAATGGAATCCAGGAAACCGTAACGGCGAAAAGCAAGGTGAAGAATATACAAAATGGTTGTCTACCGTCAAAACAGCTTTAAGCCAATTAAAGCAACAAGGATACACGCCTATCATTCGAGCCATGGTTTGGCAACAAGGAGAAGGAGACGCTCGTGAGATAGCAGGCATGGAAAACTCCAGACGATATGGAGAAAACCTGAAGAATTTCATTCTCCAAATCAGAAAAGAACTCCAAGCACCTGATATGCTATTCATCTATGGAGAAGTCATGCCAATGAAAGCTCCACGATTCACTGGAAGAGAGTTGGTACGCAACGCCCAAATCGCCGTATCGGAAGCGTCATGTTCTCCATTATCAGTGAAAAACGCTTTTTTAGTGGAGGGAGATGACTTACAGATGAGACGCACAGACTACAGGACTCCTTTCCCGACAGATGATGTTCATTTGGGAACCTTTGGCTTGTTGGAACTCGGCGAACGTTTTGCAAAGGTTGTCTACGACAACTCTAAATACTGGTAACTGTTCCTTCCTTGAAAGAAACAGCAAAGGCCCGATTGACAGATGAAACAACGGTCAATCGGGCCTTTTTATACAATCATGCAGACTGCCTTACCAACTCCCCATAAAAAAGATTTTTCAGAGGAAGTGGAAGCAACTCACATTCATTATGGATGTTGCACCGTCTCTTTCTTATACCATCTTCTAAACCAAACAGAAGCAAAGACGGTTCCAAAGACAATCCATAAATAAGAGCTTGTACCAAACTGAGCCCCCATGATAGCTCCATAAATAGGGCCGAGTCCTGCAATGTTTAAAAATTGAATCATAAAGATTTTCCAGGTAGGCAGCGGAACATAGTCTACCCCATCGGTCATCGTTACTGCCGGTGTTTTTCTTGTTGGATCCGGGACAAATAATTTATTGATGTATTTTCCATAAGTCAGATATCCCACCACCAGCAAAACTAATGCAATGCTAAATGTTACCATGTTAATTTAAAGTTATATCGGGCACAAAAGTAACTATAATTCATGAAGTCTTGTTATCTTTGCCACTCAAAAATGGAGATATGAACAAGTTTGCAATCATTTTGGCATTTATCTTAGGACTGGCTCTTCCGCTTCAAGCTGAAAGCAAATATGAAGTCAGAGCCACGTGGCTCACCACATTGGGAGGGATGGACTGGCCTACCCAAAAGGCAACGTCCCCGGCTGGCATCAAGAGACAGAAAGAAGAGTTGTGCAAGATTCTCGACCAATTGAAAGCGGCTCATTTTAATACCATACTGTTCCAAACCCGTCTTCGAGGTGATGTGATATATCCTTCAAAATACGAAGGTTTTGCCGAATGCCTTGCCGGAAGAACCGGTAAATCTCCAGGATATGACGCTCTGGAATTTGCCATCCAAGAGTGCCACAAACGCGGTTTGGCATTCCATGCCTGGATAGTGACCATTCCTATCGGCAACCAAAGACAAATCAAGCTGCTCGGAAAGAATTCCGTCGTAAAGAAACAGCCCAGCTTGTGCAAGAAATTCAATGGAAGCTGGTTTCTCGACCCCAGCAATCCACGTACAGCCAACTACCTCTCTAACATTGTAAAAGAAATCGTGACCCGATACGATGTGGACGGAATCCATCTGGATTATATCCGTTACCCGGAACATGGAAAGAGATTTCCTGACCAAAGAGAATTCAAGAAATATGGTAAAGGGAAAACACTCAACCAATGGAGAAGAGAAAACATCACCCGCATTGTTCGACGCATCTACACAGATGTCAAATCATTGAAACCTTGGGTAATAGTAAGCAGTTCACCGGTAGGGAAATACAATGACACCCAACGCTACCGTTCTTTGGGATGGAATGCATTCCAGGAAGTCCACCAAGATGCACAGGGATGGTTAAAAGAAGGCATTCACGATGCACTTTTCCCCATGATGTATTTTCAGGGAAATCATTTTTATCCTTTTGCACTCGACTGGCAAGAGAACAGCAATGGCAGATGGATTGTTCCCGGATTAGGCATTTACTTTTTGGATCCTCATGAAGGAAATTGGAAATTGGATGAAATCATCAGACAAATTTACTTTACCCGAAATTACCACTTGGAAGGTCAGGCCTATTTCAGAAATAAATTTTTACTGAACAATACCAAAGGAATATGGGATGAATTAAAGTTATCCTTTTATACGCACCCTGCGGTAACTCCCGCATTGTCTTGGATTGACAGCATGGCACCTGCCGCACCAAGCTTCGTTTCTTTTTCTGACCATGACCAACGAATTACCATGAATTGGAAGCCTTCCACTTCCTCCAAAGCGGGAGGTATTCATTACCGAGTTTACGCCTCCAACAATTATCCCGTGGACATTGAAGCAGCGGAAAATCTCATGGAGACCCACCTCACGGCACATGAATACTGCTATGCACCGGCTGTTCCCTGGTTAAAGAAAAACTTTTGGGCCATCACGGCTGTAGACCGTTATGGAAATGAAAGTGCTCCATTGAACATGAATCACCCGGAAGGAAGTGAACTAAAATCCTACCTTGACGAATTGCCCCCAGTTCCTGAAGGATGCACATTGGTACTGGACGATGCCACGGGTATGGAAATCTTACGCATCCGCACTTCCGATACCTCACCGCTTCCCCACCTGAAGAACGGTTTCTACCGAATCAGCATAATTGAAGCAGACGGAAACAAGAAACTTATCGGAACCCTCGTCCGTTAATCGTTTTATTTGCTGAAAACGATGGATATAAACGGAATAATCGTTAAATTTGCACAATCAATCTATTGAAACAAACATAATTATCATAACTCATGAGTAACCAACGATACATGCAACGCGGCGTTTCAGCATCAAAAGAAGATGTTCATAACGCAATCAAGAACATTGACAAAGGTATTTTCCCTAACGCTTTCTGTAAAATCATCCCTGATATTTTAGGTGGTGACCCAAAATACTGCAACATCATGCACGCAGATGGCGCCGGTACAAAATCATCTTTGGCTTATCTGTATTGGAAAGAAACAGGCGACTTGTCTGTATGGAAAGGAATTGCACAAGATGCATTGATTATGAATATCGATGACCTTCTTTGTGTAGGTGCTGTAGACAACATCTTGGTTTCTTCTACTATCGGTAGAAACAAACTCTTGGTTCCTGGTAAAGTCATCTCAGCAATCATCAATGGAACCGATGAATTGTTGGCAGAACTCCGTGAAATGGGTGTAGGCGTTTATGCCACAGGTGGTGAAACAGCTGACGTAGGCGACTTGGTTCGTACAATCATCGTAGACAGTACCGTAACCTGCCGTATGAAACGTGCTGACGTTATCAACAATGCTAATATCCGTCCAGGTGACGTCATCGTAGGTTTGGCTTCTTATGGTCAGGCTACTTATGAAAAAGAATACAATGGTGGTATGGGCAGCAACGGTTTGACCAGCGCTCGTCACGATGTATTCTCAAAATATTTAGCAGAAAAATATCCAGAAAGCTACGACAAAGCTGTCCCAGAAGACTTGGTTTACAGCGGTGGCTTGAAATTGACTGACGAAGTGGAAAGTTCTCCATTGAACGCAGGTAAATTGGTTCTTTCTCCAACTCGTACTTATGCTCCGGTTGTGAAGAAATTGCTCGATGCTTTGCGTCCTGAAATCCACGGTATGGTTCACTGCTCTGGTGGTGCACAGACTAAGATTCTTCACTTCATCGGCGACAATATCCGTGTAATCAAAGACAATCTCTTCCCTGTTCCTCCATTGTTCAAGACTATCAAAGAACAGAGCGGTACAGATTGGGACGAAATGTACAAGGTATTCAACATGGGTCACCGTTTGGAAGTATACTTGTCACCAGAACACGCTGAAGAAGTTATCGAAATCAGCAAGTCATTCAACATCGATGCTCAGATCGTAGGTCGTATCGAAGCAAGCGACAAGAAAGAATTGATCATCCGCAGCGAATTCGGCGAATTCAAGTATTAATTTCCGATTCGACGATTATTGGAAAAAGAATAAAACTTTAAGTAATGGGACTAATAGGAATCATCGGCATTATAGTATGCATTTTTGCTTGGCGCCAATACTTTAAAGGATTTAAAAGAAACAAGAAATAAATAAATGGCTGGAAACAACACATTATTAGAGAAACTGGATGGGTTGGTTGCTCGTTTTGAGGAAGTGTCAACCCTTATTACAGACCCTAACGTAATTGCCGACCAAAAACGATACGTAAAACTTACCAAAGAGTATAAAGATTTGGGAGACATCATGAAGGCTCGCAAGGAATACATTCAGTGTTTGAATGGTCTGGAAGAAGCCAAGCTCATGATGACCGAAAACGATCCGGAAATGAAGGAAATGGCACGCGAAGAAGCAGCTGCTTGTGAAGCGCGCATACCAGAACTGGAAACGGAAATCAAATTGCTCCTCGTTCCTGCCGACCCTCAAGATGACCGTAACGCGATTCTTGAAATACGCGGTGGTACAGGTGGTGATGAAGCTGCCATCTTTGCTGGCGACTTGTTCCGTATGTACTCTAAATATTGCGAATCGAAGGGATGGAAACTTGAAGCATCCAATGCCAACGAAGGAGCAGCCGGTGGTTTTAAAGAAATCATCTGTTCCGTATCGGGTGAAAACGTGTATGGCACATTAAAATATGAATCTGGAGTTCACCGCGTACAACGTGTGCCGGCTACCGAGACTCAAGGACGTGTACATACATCAGCCGCATCTGTAGCTGTGCTTCCAGAAGCCGAGCCTTTCGACGTAGAGATCAACGAAGGTGAAATCAAATGGGATACATTCCGAAGCGGCGGTGCTGGCGGACAGAATGTAAATAAGGTAGAATCAGGTGTACGTCTGCGCTATAATTGGAAGAACCCGAACACAGGCGTAGTAGATGAGATTCTGATTGAATGTACCGAGACCCGTGACCAGCCTAAAAATAAAGAACGTGCACTTTCACGCTTACGTACCTTTATTTATGATAAAGAACGACAGAAGTACGATGAAGACATCGCTTCTAAGCGTAAGACGATGGTAAGTACGGGCGACCGCTCAGCTAAGATCCGTACTTATAACTACCCGCAAGGACGTATCACCGATCATCGTATCAACTATACGATTTACAACTTAAACGCTTTCATGGATGGCGATATACAAGACTGTATAGACCACCTGATAGTCGCTGAGAATACCGAACGTCTGAAAGCAAGTGAATTATAAATTATAACATGTATATTTCTAAAGATATTACATCATGAAAAAACAAGAACTGGTAGAAAACATTAAACAGAAAAAATCTTTCCTCTGCGTAGGTTTGGATACTGATATCAAAAAGATTCCTGAATTCCTTTTGAAAGAGGAAGATCCAATCTTTGCATTTAACAAGGCCATCATTGACGCTACAGCTCCTTACTGTATCGCTTACAAACCAAACTTGGCTTTCTATGAAAGCATGGGTGTAAAGGGATGGATTTCTTTCGAGAAGACTATTGAATACATCAAGAAAAATTACCCTGAACAGTTTATCATCGCTGATGCTAAACGTGGTGACATCGGTAATACATCTGCCATGTATGCTCGTACTTTCTTCGAAGAATTAGACATCGACTCTGTTACTGTAGCTCCTTACATGGGTGAAGACAGCGTAACTCCGTTCTTGACTTATGAAAACAAATGGGTGATTTTATTGGCTTTGACTTCTAACAAAGGTTCACACGATTTCCAGTTGACAGCTGATACTGAAGGCGAACGTTTGTTTGAAAAAGTATTGCGCAAATCGCAGGAATGGGCAAACGATGAAAACATGATGTATGTAGTAGGTGCAACCCAAGGACGTATGTTTGAAGACATCCGTAAGATTGTTCCTAACCATTTCTTGTTGGTTCCTGGTATCGGTGCTCAGGGTGGTTCTTTGGAAGAAGTCTGCAAATATGGTATGACCAAAGAATGTGGTCTGATTGTCAACTCAAGCCGTGCCATCATTTACGCTGACAAGACTGAAAACTTTGCACAGGCTGCAGGCGAAGCTGCTCACAAAGTACAGCAACAAATGGAAGAGCAATTGAAAGCTATTTTATAATTTTACTCCCATACCGTTCATCGGTAAAGTACCGGCAGTAAATCATTGAAAAATCTGCAAGAAGTGAATTCGTTAAGGATTCTTTCTTGCAGATTTTTGTTTTTCTCCCCACAAAATCTCTCCAAACGAAATATTTCAATTCACTATCTGGTAAAAAAAAGATAGAAAAACTTCATGACAACAAGAAACAGCTTAACCGTATAAAGCAAAACAAGATAAAAAGAAAGAATGTCTACAAAATCCAGATTCACGACAAGCTAAGGATATGAATTTCAATCAAGTGCACCCCTCTCCTCAAGGAAGAAAAACAAATTTCTACTGAAAGAGAAAGTCTCCATCAAATACTTCCATAAAATACGGACTTTTTTTTTACATTTCCAGCGACATAAAATGCGTTAAAAAGAGGAGATTTACAAATAATTCATATTTTATACGGATATATAAAAAAAAAATACGTAATTTGCATAATTAATATAACGAGCTATTTACATCGTATATATTAACAAATAATAATAGAAACACTAAGGAAATAAAAGATAGTAATTATGGAGTTCTCAGCTAAACAAATTGCAGAATATATCCAAGGAGTAATCGTAGGAGACGAAAATGCAACCGTTCATACCTTTGCAAAAATAGAGGAAGGCATCCCGGGCGCATTGTCATTTCTGTCAAATCCCAAATACACTCATTACATCTACGATACCCAGTCGTCTATTGTACTAGTAAATAAAGATTTCGAGCCAGAACATGAAGTTAAGGCTACTTTAATCAAGGTTGACAACGCTTATGAAAGTTTGGCGAAACTGATGACTCTTTACGAAGCTAGTATTCCTAAAAAGACAGGAATCGATCCGCTAGCATCTATTGCAAAAAATGTAAAATTGGGAGAAAATGTTTACGTAGGTCCGTTCGCCTGCATAGAAGAAGGTGCAGAAATCGGTGACAATGCGTACATTCATCCGCACGTTACAATAGGTTACAATGCCAAAGTTGGCGAAAATTCTATTCTATATCCTCATGTAACCATTTACCATGACTGCCGAGTTGGCAAGAATTGTATTCTTCATGCTGGTTCAGTAGTAGGAGCTGACGGTTTCGGATTCGCTCCTTCCCCAGCAGGTTACGAAAAGATTCCTCAAATCGGTATTGCCATCTTAGAAGATGATGTAGAAATCGGTGCAAACACTTGCGTTGACCGTGCTACAATGGGTGCCACTGTTGTCCATAAAGGAGTGAAGTTGGATAATCTCATCCAGATAGCCCACAATGTGGAAGTCGGCAGCCATACCGTAATGGCTTCACAAGTAGGTGTAGCCGGTTCTGCTAAAATAGGTGAATGGTGTATGTTCGGTGGCCAAGTAGGTATAGCCGGACACATTAAAGTAGGTGACCGTGTAAATATCGGTGCACAATCCGGTATTCCTGGAAACATTAAATCTGGAGTTTCATTGATGGGATATCCCGCAATAGACCCAAGACAGTTCGCACGTTCAGCAGCCATTTACAAGAAGTTGCCTGAAATGTACTCAGAACTTGGACGACTCCAAAAAGAAATTGAAGAACTAAAAAAATTAACAAATAAATAACCCATGTTGAAACAAAGAACCTTAAAAGGCAGCTTTTCATTGAATGGAAAGGGACTTCATACCGGAGTCAATCTAACCGTAACATTCAATCCTGCCCCAGAGCATCACGGGTATAAAATCCAGCGCATTGACCTTGATGACCAGCCCATCATTGATGCTGTAGCAGAAAACGTAGTAGAAACTACTCGCGGCACTGTTTTAGCTAAGAATGAGGTAAAAGTCAGCACTGTAGAACATGCAATGGCAGCATTGTATGCAGCAGGTATCGACAACTGTCTGATTCAGGTAAACGGACCAGAATTTCCTATCTTAGACGGTAGCGCCAAGGCCTATGTGGAATGCATTGCAAGAGTAGGAATCGAAGAGCAGTCTGCTCCCAAAGATTACTACATCATCAAAAAGAAAATTGAATTCCGTGACGATAAAACCGGTTCTTCCATCATCGTTCTTCCAGATGACAGATTCAGTATCAACACGTTGATTTCGTATGACTCTGCCATTTTGAGCAATCAGTTTGCTACCTTGGAGAACATGGAAGACTTCCCTAATGAAATAGCTTGTGCACGTACCTTCGTTTTTGTCCGTGAAATCGAACCCCTTCTGGGTTACGGCTTAATCAAGGGTGGCGACTTGGACAATGCCATCGTTATCTACGAAAAGCAGATGACCCAAGAAAACTACGACAAGTTGGCCGACATCATGAATGTACCGCACATGGACGCAAGCAAATTAGGCTACATCAACCATATACCTTTGGTTTGGCCTAATGAACCTGCCCGCCACAAGCTGCTGGACATTATCGGTGACTTGGCCCTCATCGGCAAGCCTATCAAGGGACGCATCATCGCCACTCGTCCAGGACATACCATCAACAACAAATTTGCACGCCAGATACGTAAGGAAATCAAAATCCATGAAATCCAAGCACCGGTATACAACTGCAACGAACCTCCTTTGATGGACGTAAACCGCATCCGCGAACTGCTTCCTCATCGCTATCCGTTCCAGTTGGTCGACAAGGTAATCGAGATGGGTGCAAACTACATCATCGGTGTAAAGAACGTAACGTCGAACGAACCATTCTTCCAAGGACACTTCCCTGAAGAACCTGTCATGCCAGGCGTTCTGCAGATTGAAGCAATGGCTCAGGTAGGCGGACTGCTCGTTTTAAATTCTATCAGCGAACCAGAAAAGTATTCAACTTACTTCTTGAAGATCGACAATGTAAAATTCCGTCAGAAAGTAGTTCCAGGTGATACTTTATTATTCCGAGTAGAAATGATTGACCCAATTCGTCGTGGCATCTCAACCATGAGAGGCTATGTATTCGTGGGAGAAAAAATTGTCTGTGAAGCCGAATTCATGGCACAAATTGTAAAAAACAAATAAGTAACTATGATAAGTCCACTAGCACATATTCATCCTGAGGCTAAAATTGGAAACAATGTTGAAATAGGTCCTTTCGTTTACATCGACAAGAATGTAGTAATAGGCGACAACAATGTCATCATGCCCAATGCAACAATCCTTTATGGAGCACGCATCGGCAATGGCAACACCATTTTCCCCAATGCAGTCATTTCAGCCATCCCTCAAGATTTGAAATTTAGAGGCGAAGAATCAACCGCTGAAATCGGAGACAACAACACCATCCGTGAAAACGTTACCATCAACCGCGGAACCGCAGCCAAAGGAAAGACGATAGTAGGCAACAACAACCTTCTTATGGAAGGCGTACACGTTGCTCACGATGCCATCATCGGAAACGGTTGCATCATTGGAAATGCCACTAAGTTTGCCGGAGAAACAGTTATTGACGACTTCTCTATCATCAGTGCCAGCGTATTGATGCATCAGTTCTGCCGTGTAGGTGGATACGGCATGCTTCAAGGTGGAAGCCGCTTCAGCAAGGATATTCCTCCGTTCATTATTGCAGGACGTGACCCTATCACTTATTGCGGAATCAACATTGTAGGCCTTCGCCGTCGCGGTTTTTCAAACGAGCTCATCGAGAACATTCACAACGCTTACCGTATCATCTACAGCAGCGGAAAGAATGTAAGTGAAGCACTGGAACAAGTTAAACAGGAGGTACCGATGTCACCTGAGATTGAATATATCATTCAGTTCATCGAATCTTCTAAGCGAGGTATTATCCGATAAATATTTTTTGTGTATCTTTACCGAATCAACAGAAACTAAAAAATAAGCAAAATGGTATATAAATTTAGAATTATATCCGATGAAGTTGACGACTTCTTGCGCGAAATCAAGATCGACTCTGAAGCTTCATTCTATGAACTGCATGAAGCAATTCTTAAATGCTGTGGTTATTCCAATGACCAGATGACTTCTTTCTTTACTTGTGACGATGACTGGGAAAAAGAAACTGAAATCACCCTGGAAGATATGGGTAATGACAGTTCTGAAGAAGATTCTTACATCATGAAAGATACACCGCTGAGCGAACTTCTTGAAGATGAAAAACAGAAAATGATTTATGTCTTCGACCCATTGGCTGAACGTGTATTCTTCATTGAATTATCTGAAATCATTACAGGAAAGGACTTGGCTAAAGCCGTATGTTCTCGTAAGGAAGGACAAGCTCCTGCTCAGACTATCGACTTTGACGAACAAATGGTTACCAACCCTTCTATCGACTTAGATGAAAACTTCTATGGAGATGAAGACTTTAATATGGACGACTTCGATACCGAAGGATTCGATATTGGCAATGGTAATCCTTACGATAAAGAATAATATTGTATATCAGAGAATATAACGAAGGACCTTGTCCGCTTCTTTTCCCTCAGAAAAGTCACGGCAAGGTCCTTCGTCGTTTTTATTTATCCACATGCTTATGAACAAACCTTCTTTAATCGTCCTTATAGGCCCTACAGGGGTGGGAAAAACCGAACTGAGTCTCTCCATAGCCGAGAAATATCATACTTCCATCATTTCAGCCGACTCCCGACAGCTTTACGGCGACTTAAAAATCGGTACTGCCGCTCCTACTCCCGAACAACTGGCACGAGTCACACATTACTTTGTCGGTACCTTAAAACTGACCGATTACTACAGTGCAGCCCAATATGAGGCTGAAGTAATGAAAAAGCTGGACGAACTTTTTAAAGTGCAGAATGTGGTACTGCTTACGGGAGGCTCCATGATGTATGTAGACGCGGTTTGCAAAGGAATCGATGATATTCCTACGGTAGATAAAGAAACGCGTGAAATGATGATGAAACGCTACGAGGAGAAAGGACTGGAACAATTGTGTGGAGAACTCAAAGTACTGGATCCAGAATACTACGCGACAGTCGACTTGAAAAACCCCAAAAGAGTGATTCATGCACTGGAAATTTGCTACATGACCGGAAAAACATATACTTCTTTCCGCACACAAAGCAAAAAAGAACGTCCGTTCAACATCATCAAAATCGGATTGAAAAGAGAACGAGAAGAATTATATGACCGAATCAACCGAAGAGTGGACATCATGATGGAAGAAGGACTCTTAGAAGAAGCCAAGCGTGTATATCCGTACAAGGAATTGAACTCGCTGAATACAGTCGGCTACAAAGAGATGTTCAACTATTTGGATGGAATATGGGACCTACCTTTTGCTATTGAAAAGATAAAGCAGAATTCGCGCATTTATTCACGCAAACAAATGACCTGGTTCAAACGTGATGAAGAAATCACTTGGTTTCACCCAGACGAAAAAGATGCAATCCTATCACACATTGATGCCTGCTTGCAGAAAATATAAGCAATTCTTCAATGCAAAGATAAGACTTCAGCAAGATTCCTCAGAAAAGACATTATCCCTCGAATCAGAGGAAATAAAAAACGTCAAGGCACTTCTATAAAATGCCTTGACGTTTTTTATTTCCTTTCTATAGCTTTTACTTCGGCAAGAAAACTTATACATTCTTCCTGAAACCAATGTATTGAAATTATAAATCAGAATAAGTCTTCTTACCTCTTACTTTCGATTTCCAAAGGATACTGAAAGAAGTACGTTCCGGAATATGCTGATTAACGGCTCGTTTCAGATTCTCACGGCGGCTTTCTTCAAAACGTGAACGCAGACGCTTAAACTGTCTGCGGGCACGAAATACAGCCCTGCAATCACCGAAATTTCCTTTCAAGAAGAAGACTGAAGCGGCCATAAAATCCAGGATGGAACGTTTGAACAAAACAGACTTCAATTCTTTTTCAGGAAGATTCTTATAAAGCATCAACAAATTGTTCCGAAAATTCAAGAAGGTCTTTCTCGGATTCTCTTTCTTCAATGTGGCTCCCCCTACATGATAAACCATACTCTGAGGAACGCAATAGATTCCATATCCCCTACTGTGCAATCGCCAGCAAAGATCGATTTCCTCCATGTGTGCAAAAAAACGTCCATCCAATCCACCTACCTGTTGATAGATGTCCGCACGAATCATCAAAGCTGCACCAGTTGCCCAGAATACCGGCAGAATAGTATCATACTGACCTTCGTCCTTTTCCACTACATCAAAGATACGTCCTCGACAATATGGATAGCCCAACTTATCAATGAATCCTCCGGCTGCACCCGCATACTCGAAGCTTTCACGATGCCGATGACTCAATATCTTAGGTTGGCAAGCCGCCGCTTCCGGATGACTGTCCATAAAATCCACCAAAGGATTCAGCCAGTCAGGAGTAACCTCCACGTCACTATTAAGCAAAACGACATATTCAGCCTCAACCTGTGCAAGAGCACGGTTATACCCCTCAGCAAAGCCGTAATTCTCGTCAAGACGAATGATACGTACGGTAGGGAACTCCTCTTCCAACATCTTGCAAGAACCATCTGTAGAGCCATTGTCGGCTACACAAACTTCCACATCGTGTCCGGTTGAGCAGACTAAAACAGAAGGAAGAAATGCGCGCAGCATTTCTTCCCCATTCCAGTTCAGTATAACTATTGATATCTTTTTCATTTTATTTCTCCTTTCAAGGAGTTTCCATCCTCATTGAAATCCCCCATAACCACATGTACCAGATGATTGTCCAAGTTGTCGTTATGAGCTAATTCCACACGAATATAATTATCTGTAAAGCCATGCATTGGCACTCCAGCTTTTGATTTCTCCATCAATACAACGGCCTCTTTTCCGATATGTCGAGCATAGAATGCCTTCGTCTTTTCTTCTGACAAAGCAAGCAATCGCTGGCTACGTTCATGCTTTTCTTCCGGAGAAACCACATAATCGATTTTAAGTGCCTGGGTACCCGGACGTTCCGAATAGCTAAACACATGCAGCTGTGTTACATCCAATGACTTGATGAAGTCATACGCTTTCTCGAAATATTCAGCCGTTTCACCACGTGTACCTACAATCACATCCACGCCAATAAAAGCATCCGGCATCAATTCCTTTATCTTCTTCACCTTTGACGCAAAAAGATCGGTCGTATATCGACGACGCATCAGTTTCAGCACTTCATCGCATCCAGACTGCAATGGAATGTGGAAATGCGGCATAAAGGCACGTGAATGAGCTACATACTCTATGATTTCATCGGTAAGCAGATTAGGTTCGATAGACGAAATACGGTAACGTTCGATTCCTTCCACCTGATCTAAAGCCTTTACCAAATCAAAGAAAGTTTCTCCGGTCGTCTTGCCGAAGTCACCAATATTCACTCCGGTGATAACAATTTCTTTTCCTCCTTCAGCAGCAGCCTGTCGAGCTTGAGCAACCAAATCTTCGATTTTTCCGTTGCGGCTTCTTCCTCGTGCAAAAGGAATGGTACAATAAGAACAGAAGTAGTCACATCCATCCTGTACTTTCAGGAAGTAACGGGTACGATCCCCTCGAGAGCAAGAAGCTGAAAACGTCCGAATGTCTTTAACAGCTGATGTAACCGCCTGTCCATGCTCCTTTTTGTGCAAATCACCTAAATAGTTGATCAGTTCTCCTTTCTGTTCGGCTCCGAGCACCAAATCAACGCCTTCGATATCCGCTACCTGCTCGGGCTTCAATTGTGCATAACAACCAATAACCACGACAAATGCACCGGGATGGTTCTTTACCAAACGATGAATAGCCTGACGACATTTCTTGTCTGCCACTTCCGTTACCGAGCAAGTATTGACTACACAAATGTCGGCGACTTCACCTTTTCTCGCTTTTCGAACTCCCATCTCTTTCAAGGTTTTCCCCAAAGAGGAAGTCTCAGCAAAATTCAGTTTGCATCCTAATGTATAATAAACAGCTTTTTTATCTTGAAATACGGTAGTATCTATCATAATGAATTTATTTTGTGCAAATTTACTGATAATTTCGGTATTAATAAAACAGCGACTTATCATTCAATGTTTGGAAAGGAATTAAAAAAATACAAAATTCCTTCAAACAACCAGCATATACCGACCGACATCGAAATACCGAACACTTGATTTGAATAGGAAAGAACATAAAAAGAAACGCCCCGACAAGTTAGGACCTGTCGGGGCGTCTTTATAAAGTATTTACAGATAGCGAATTAAGCTTCTTCTGCTACTACTTCGAAAGGAATTTCAACTGAAACTTCCTTGTGAAGTTTAACAACTGCTGTGTACTGACCAACTTCTTTAACGTCTTTTACAACGATGATCTTACGATCGATGTTGTGACCCAATTTAGCCAATTCTTCAGCAATCTGAATATTACCTACAGAACCGTAGATAACACCTGTAGCACTGACCTTAGTAGCGATCTTCAAAGATACATCCTTCAAAGATTCTGCAATAGCTTCAGCATCTTTCTTAATCTTTTCCAATTTGTGAGCACGCTGTTTCAAATCTTCTGCCAACACTTTTTTTGCAGCTGGAGAAGCGATTACAGCCTTGCCAGTCGGAATAAGATAGTTACGTCCGTAACCTGCCTTAACGGTTACAATATCATTCTTGTAGCCCAAGTTAACTACGTCTTCTTTCAAAATAATTTCCATACTTATTCCTCCTTTTTTTATTTCATCATATCAGTTACGAAAGGCAATAAAGCCAAGTGACGAGCTCTCTTAACAGCCTGCGCAATACGACGCTGGAACTTCAATGAAGTACCGGTAATGCGACGAGGAAGGATTTTACCCTGTTCGTTCAAGAATTTCTTCAAGAATTCAGGATCTTTGTAGTCAATGTACTTAATACCACTCTTTTTAAAACGGCAGTATTTTTTCTTTTTAACGTCTACTGAAGGCGGAGTTAAATATCTGATTTCTGATTGTTGCTGTGCCATGATTAGTTTTCCTCCTTTTTAGTTGATTTAACA
>RCNI01001292.1_pt1 | contig 21921 bp, 16 predicted proteins | sample 2041151 | NCBI WGS metagenome assembly RCNI01 (sample SAMN09708214, study PRJNA481090) | feces metagenome | isolation source: feces | place: Antarctica: Albino Rookery | reverse complement strand
TTTACAAAAATGATGGTCAGCTAGAATTGGATTTTACATCATGATGTGCCATATTGAGATGTTTTACATTTTTTAAGAGACACTAGTGTCAAAATATATATTGGGATGCTTGCACTATTCACTCTTTATCACTTCCGCAGGGTTGATATTAGCAATCTTCCAGATTTTCCCTCCGATAGTCAGTCCCACTACCAATATAGTGATAAGCAAAGGCAGCGTGAAGATACTTATAGTAGCCACATCAAGCTTGAAGCTATAATTACTGAGAAGTAAGATGAAATAGCATACCCCCAACGACAATACATAAGCTATAGCCAGCAAAACAATGTATCTATGTCCGAACAAGCGATAAATGACCATTTTCTTTGCCCCATTAATCTTGCGGATAGCCACCTCCTTTTGCCTGCGTTCCGTATCAAGGCTGATAGACTGATACAACCCCAACAAAGTAATCAGTAAAGCCAATACAGTACATACTACAAACAGATTCTTCATTAAAATGAATCCTGTCATTTCTCTGTGGAATAAAGATTCTGCTTCATATGGTTCATTCACCGGATAATACTTATTCAGAATTGCCCTTATCTCCTTTAAAGATTCTGCACGATTGCAGCCCTCTTTTAGTTTGATATATCCATAAGTATGCTTTATGTTATGAGGTAAAGGCAGTAATACCAATTTGTCATTATAAGAGACATAATGCTGATGACATCCTACAATAGGATAGTCAACTCCATCGTACCACACCTTGTGGAATGTACTGTCACGACGGTAATGGTCATCAAATTCTTTGGTGACATAGGCAAAAACGTCTCCTTGATGATGCTTGCTCTTTACATGTATTTGGTTAAGGAAAGTTTCGTCTACCAACAAAGTTGTAGCTTCTCCAGGTTTCATATCTATAATATGTCCATAAATATATTCGGAAACAGATTCACACCATGAACCTTGTTTCAATGCTTGAATAATCTCTTCCCGATGCTTCTGCATGTCTTCAGATCTTGAACCAATAGAAAATGGGATGAGGTTTTTCTGGTCTTCTTCTGTGAGAACAGGGAATTTTTTATCGAAACTGCTGTTCATGACAGCTGATATGGCAATAATGCCTGATAAGAACCCCAATGAAATAAATAATTGGAAAGTTTGAATTACATTATGCAACATCAGATTGCCACGACTCTGACGACCGCTCAGGCCATTGACTTGCAGATGTTTCATCAGTCGACATACCGTTACTGCATTTATTACTATCGGAAAGATGAACAAACAACTCCCAATTCGTATTTGTACACCAACCAAAGTATTTATATCAACATAAAACTCATTTTGTACAAAAGAAGAGAAACTACTCATCACTATAGGGAAGATACTCTCGGTCACTGCAATAGCTAGCAACAAACTGATGAAAATGATAATACATTGTTCACCGCACATCCATCCCCATAGATGTAAAGCATTACCTCCCAAACTCTGACATAGCCGAATGGCGTTTATTCGGTTGACAAAATTCCCCACGCTTAATGAGAAATAATTGATGAGTGCAATCAATAAGATAAACATACCCAAGATAGCAAGATACATAGGGAGGGGATTTGTAATATTGTTTTCACTTCTCCAATAAAAACATGGAGTCAATTCGGCTGAATCATCCCATTTCACGGCTTTTAGTCGTTCGTTCAACACTTTCAAATCAGTATCGGGTTTCATCAAAAAAGTTAGATTGACATCTCTAAATCTTTCTTTTACCCAAGGAGCTGTAAGAAATACTTTGTTGGGAACCAAATTGACATTTACCCCTGTTGGATAAGGTTTTACAATAGCTACAATTTGATAATCTATATCAGACAATCGAATAGTACTGCCAATCTTCACATCTTTATCGGCATACTTATTCATAAACTCTGTAGTAACCACAGCCTGATTGAATTTCTCATTAAAATCTTCCCATCTGCCTTCTAATAACTGGGTAGGGTAAAGTTTGAAATAATCGGAGGTAGTAATAGTTCCACTTACAGAATATCTGTTATTGGAGGACGTAACGTAGATACCTTTAAAATCTTGAGCATTATTTTTTGCTTCTATAGCATCACCTGCAATATCTTCTATTTTCTTTAGCTTCTCATCAGACAATCCAATACGAGAACGTATACTATACTGCGAACGGACCACTGCAAGACGGTCGTAAGTGGATAATGATTTATCTGCATAGGTAAATACAAAGTAATAATAGCTGCATAGGCTGAAACAAATTATTCCAGCTGTAATGCAGAGGGAAGAAAGTATACTACGACTTTTTTGCTGTAGCATAGTTCGAAAGATAATGATAAAATAATGTTTAATCATATTTCTATTATTTCGTATTTATTTGATAATTAGTCGTTTTATATTTTATTCAAAATCGACGAGCTATTCGCTCTTTATAACTTCCGTAGGGTTGATGTGAAGTTTTCCAAACTCTCCAACCTATACAGAGACTTATCAGCAAGGCGATACCAAGGAAGATAACTACATAAATCCAGAAAGAAATCGGAGTCTGACGAACGTAAGTAACAAGCCATTGCTTCATCAAGACATACCCTACAGGGAAGGCAATTACCGATGCCGCAACCAAAAGGACAACATACTCACGAATGAAGATGAACAAGATATCTTTCACTTTCGCTCCATTTACCTTACGTACGGCTATCTCCTTACGGCGACGTTCGCAACTCAACGTGATGAGCGAATAAATACCAAAGGCGGCAATCAAGACACAGACGATTGAAACGGCAGTGAGCAGCTTAACTAACAAGTGTTCTGAATAAAGGAATTCATCATACCATTTCTCCGTATTAATTAATTCATATTGTGCGTCTGGATAATCGGTGGCAAATAGCTGATGTACCCTCGCTTCAAAATCGTCCCACTGACCTTCTTTCACACGAATAAGCATCTGATCAGGATTATCTACTTTTTCGTTAGCAAATACAGTGGGAGCAGCAGGCAATGTAGGTGGTTTAATGTAACTATTCTGCACCACGCCGGCAATCACCATATTCTTTTTTATCGTGCCAAAGTGCTTTCCAACAGGATCTACCATATTAAGCATTTTCACAAATGCTTCGTTCACCACAACCGATTTTTCATCTCCCTTCTTGGGGAGTGTTCCAGCTATCAGTTTAATATCGTAAAATGGAATCACAACATCGGCATTGTATTTCATTTCATAACTTAAGGTTACGTGAGTAGTATCTTCCTTACCATCCCAATCTGATACTGAATTACTCACACGCATACCTGAAGGTGCTAACGCGAGAGTTCTTGGAATAAGCGTATCCACCGCTGCAAAAGCAGACAAGCGCTGCGTGATTTCATCGACTTTGTCCTCGGGATAGATATAGCCGAATGTAGCTATGTTGCTACGGGTCCATCCCAAATCACCTTTTTGTAAGAAAGTAAGCTGCTTCATCAACACCGCCATGCAGAACATCATCAGCATACTGATGGTGAGCTGGAAGAACACAGCCAACTTGCGCGTCAAGCTTTCGCGAACTGATATACCTGACAAGGCGTAATGGCGAACCAGCAGGATGAGTACGAATAGGGATATCACTGCCACCACTGCCCAATAAAGCATAAAAGGTAGATACAGTGTACCGCTAACACCCGAAAGTTCTTCAAACGAAGGACGAATGACGAAGGTCAATACCAACGATACAAGGATGGAAATAACAAGAAACAGTCCATACTCAACGGAAAACATACTGTAAAGTTTCGCCCAATTGGCTCCACATACCTTACGTAACCCTATCTCCTTTCGACGTATTCCCAAACGAATGACAAAAATAGAAAGATAATTGAACAGTGCACAAAGAATAATTAACACACCTACTGCTGCAAACAGAATAAGATAATAAAACTGCAACTTGTTATTCGCGTTGAGCTCCGAGTGATGATAATCCGTTAACGGAAGCAATCCCGCAGAATTTACTTGATACATTGTTCTCGACTTATCGCTTTTATAGCTGTGCATCTTATCAAGGAGTTTCTCAGGGTCAACACCATTGTTTAAAATATAGATTCCTTCACTTATTCCGGCATATTCGTTTTTCTTCAAGCCTGCGAAATAGTTGCATTTTCCCCAGATATCAAACGAGTAGTTACTGTGGTTCAGGTCCTTAAATACCGCTCCGATAGTAATCATTCTCTTATCAAAATCTACTACTTCATATTGTTTACCTACTACATCAGTAGTCCCAAACAGACGCATGGCACACGATTCCGTGATAGCTGATTTTGTATCATCATGAAGGAAATCGAGTGAACCCTTCAGCAGCTTCAGTTCGAAGATATCGATGAAAGAAGAATCTGTCAGAAGATAATTCAACCCACTGTGTTTCACACCATCGACATTGACATCATCATTCCACATATTTAGGGCAACGACCGATTTAATCTCTGGAAAAGTCTTCTTTATATTCTGAAAGCCAACATAGGAATTTGAAAACGTATATCCTGTTATACTTATACTTGATGGAGCGTAGAGCAAATATCTTCTGTCAGCATCTTTATACTGACTATCAAAAGTGGATTCATACTGAATCCAAATGAGGGACAAGGCAAAGCAGACGAAGCCGACTGCAAGGCCGATGATACTGATGAGCGACTGCATCTTGTACTTCATCAGGTTACGAATACTGATTTTCAAGTAATGTGTGATCATATTGTAGTTATTTTTATTCTATTTGATATTGATTCGTCTCTTATATCGTCTTCTTTATTCAAAGTCAAGGCACTATTCACACTGCTACACGAAAGATACCATTTCACCCATTCCCATTGGGTCATCCTGACGAAGACAGAACACGCGGTCCTTATTGGGATTACTATGTTCGATGTTGTAATCGTGTACAAAGTAAGTCAGCAACAAATTAGTACAAGCCAAGCCTATGGATAGGCTAACGATTGCCACGAAGAAGAATAGTTTATTCCTCCACCAGTTGCGAACAATCATTTTGAGAAGATACTGATATTTCATAGTTTTATTCCTTTTATTCATTCTTAATCACCTTTACCGGATTGATGCGTGAGATGGTCCAAATACGCATATACACCAAGGAAGTCACAAGGACTACTATCATCAGGAAGATGCTACCATAGAACATGATGCCCGTTTCGATAAAGACATTATATGCATCCTTCATAAGCATCAAGATACCTCCAGACAAAGCAAAGGCTAAAACTGATGCAATGACTACAATACGGATATACAGGCGAGCAAAGAGCATGGCGATATCACGTACTTTCGCTCCATTTATCTTACGGATAGCCATTTCCTTCTGACGACGTTCAGTATCGAGTGTTATGGCCGAATAGATACCCAGTAAAGAAATCATCAGCGTAACGAGTCCCATGTACAGAACGATACCACGCATCTCAAACTCTAAAGCTTGTTCTGCCACAATCTCGTCCATCAGTGTTTTTGTTTCCGGCTCTATATTTTCCGGCAGGTAAACATTCATCACTTTCTCTATTCCACGAAGTGCTTCAGCATACTGGTCTGGATTACATTTCACGTAACAATAGCCAAAGTAGTCTGCAAAATCATCTACGATAAATAGGAAACCGTTCATATTCATATTACTACTGCTGAATTCATTGCAAACGCCTTTCACAGTAAATCCATGATCGGCTGTATCATAAAGTGTCATTCCTAACACATCCTTATTAAGTTGTCTGGCTAGTTCACGGTCGATAACAGCCTCATTCGAAGTCGGAATGGTACCCGATTCCATTTTAATATTCATGAAAGAAAAGAAATTCGGCGAAACACGATGGGTCATTGCGTCCATATATGATTCTCTGTTTCCTTTTTCGGTGTACATACCTGTACCTGAAACTCCTTTAGTATAAGCTATATCAGCCAAGACTATATCCTCCACTCCCGACTGTTGTTTGATTTTGTCGACAATCTCTCTACGTTGCTGCTGATTAAGGAAGGTATACTCTAACGATACACCCACAATGTGTTCTTTTTCATCGTTCGACAGGGTACCGAACATAGTACGAGTGGATAATGCTGACTGCTGATAAAGGGCTATGGTCAGAGTAATGAAGATGATTCCGATGAACAACTGAACTCCAAGAAGGAAGTTGCGAATACGATGCTTACCGTAACGCTCGGTGCCACCGAACAAGCCCGACTGAACTTTCACCTTACGCAACTTGAGTACCATGATAAGGGACAAGAAAGCGCATACCACTAACAAACCGATGAGATAGGTAAAAGTATGCCCCATCAAAATAGTCGGATTGACCATCAATGAGAATTTGTATAAATCAATGTGAAACCGAGGAGCAAGCAAATGGATCAATCCAAAGGTAACAAAGCCAGCTGTCACAATCGCCAAAACTGATTGGATAAATAATAAGATAAACTGTCTGCCGAATCCGGCTCCGTTCACTCTTCGGATATTGAATTCACGAATACGAGTTAGGAACGAGCCAATCAAGAAATAGAAGAAATTGAGAAGGCTCACCAATAGTACCAAAGAACCTGCAACCAACGTAATCGTAGAAAAAATAGAAGCAGGCGATTGTCTCCAGAACACGTCTCCAAAAGTATTAAAAAGGATTGACATATCTTGATCCCAAAACGAATAAGTCATCTTCCGTGCTTTCAGTTCCTGATTACACTGAGCGATGGTTTTCTTTCCTGGCATCATGTAAATCCAGCAACCAGTCATTCCTTTGCGAACATGATTTTGTAATCGTCCTTCACTATCATTCACGGTCAATGCGTGAATCTGACCTAAGAATTCAAAGCTCGTATTCGATGGAATATCTTTCATAACCGCCTGAACAGCATAAGCTATACCTCCCTCTTTAGGAGTGCTTTGAGGTGAAGTGTGCAATCGGCGTCCCAACACCAAGCGTTTACCCACTGCTTTTTCAGGTGTTCCAAACATACGTGTAGCGGTACTTTCACAAAGAATGACTGCATTCGGCACATAAGCAGCCTGTTGCCAGGTACCAACCAGAATTTGCGGAGTAAAGAATTGCTGATAGGTAGTATCCACTTCCATACAGTTGAGCTTATAAGGTAGGAATTTTTCTGCTTCCACTTCTACATTATACTCTCTATCATCAGGATACACCACCACACAGGTTGGGAAATCCATTCCTTCATTCTTTAATTTGAGAGCTAATTCTGCTGGCACACCAGCTATATCTCGACCCGTACCATTCTGCTGCAACGTGACCTGCGCAATTTCATTTCTTCGTTCGAAACATTCGTCGGTTGCATTGATGAAACGACTGATATAAAGGCATACGCTAAAACATAACAAGGCTAGTCCCACACCAACGATGGCAATGAGGTTCTGTGTTTTGTATTTCATTAACTGACGAACAACTGTGGTTATATAGTGCAGTATCATAGTTTGTGGTTATATTATGTCCTAAGTAAGAGACTCTTTATGTAATATTCTAATCATTAGGACCTTAATGTATTATCCTAACTCGTTTAATAATCTGTTCTTTCTTTTGTAAATAAGCACCCGTCGACAGCTATTTTCTGCCAACGGGTAGCTTCTTCATCCAGTTCTTTACATTTTAACTTCGCTCACTACTTCACCATCAAATAAGTTGATGGTGCGCTGAGCATAACCCGCATCGTGCTGTGAGTGTGTCACCATCACGATGGTAGTACCTTCTTTATTGAGTTCGGTAAGCAGTTCCATTACTTCTTTACCGTTCTTTGAGTCCAAATTACCGGTAGGCTCATCGGCGAGGATCAACTTCGGATTAGCAACTACGGCACGGGCAATGGCAACACGCTGCTGCTGACCACCCGACAACTGCTGTGGGAAGTGTTTTGAACGATGGGCAATGGCCATACGGTCCATCACTTCTTCTACGTTTGCGTTCCTTAGCTGGTACATTCATGTAGAGCAATGGCAATTCTATGTTTTCATAGACATTCAATTCATCAATCAGGTTGAAGTTCTGGAATACAAATCCAATGACACCTTTACGCAAATCGGTACGTTGTGATTCGGTGAGCTGAGCCACTTCGGTTCCGTTCAACTTATAAGAGCCGTTACTTGGATTATCAAGCAAACCAAGGATGTTCAACAAAGTTGATTTACCACAACCTGAAGGACCCATAATGGCAACAAATTCGCCCTGTTTCACTTCAATACTTACATTGTTTAATGCCCATGTTTCTACTTCTTCAGTACGGAATACTTTCTGTAGATTTTCTACTTTAATCATATTACTTTGTTTTTTTTGTTATTTCTATTTATCGTTTAGCAAATACTATGCCATATTGATAATGATTTACTAATCAGTCATTTGCTATATTTTACTCTTCCTATTGCTGTGCGAATATGCACTTTTTGTGTGCAAATTCGCACACTGTGCATAAACTTCTCATTTATTCGTTTTTAATAATCACCGAAGGATTGATTCGGGCTATGTTACGTATGCGTACATAAAGTGCCATACCTACCAACACAGATACCAGTAGGAAAACTCCTAAGTAGAAGAAGAACCCGAAAGATACAGCCGATACATAGAAGGAACTGACTGTGCTGATAATAAGTCCTACTATAGGTAAGGCAATCAGTGCACATACAACGAGTAGTTTTAGGTATAGACGCGCAAATATAAGTACTATATGATACATCTTGGCTCCATTTATCTTGCGGATTGCCATTTCCTTTTGCCGGTGTTCGGTATCGAGGGTTATGGATGAATATATGCCGAGAATGGAAATCAGCATGGCTACAATGGCCATAAAGAAGATGATGTCGCGCAATTTGAATTCTAAAGCTTGAACTTTCTCTATGGTTTCTATAAAGGTAGACACTTCTGGCTCGATATTCTCGGGAAGGATATCGCGAAGGATGGCTTCAACGGCTTGCTTCACATCGGCTGTACGTCCGGGTGCAGCTTTCACGTAGCAGTGGCCAAACTGCCCCTTAAAGTCATATACCCAATATAGTTCGCCCAATGCTTCTCTGCCAGGATTATACATTTCAAAGAGTGGTTTCTCACATACTCCTGTTACTATATAGGAATTGCGATCGTAATCAAATAATTGGGTACCCAATGCTTTTTCGCCTAAACGCTTGGCTAATACAGGGTCAACCATCAGTTGTCCGGGTTCTTTCGATAAACTACCAGATAGCAACGGGATATGGAAGAAATCAAAGAAATCGGCATCTACTCTTAAGAAGTAAAGGGATATAGCGTTGTCGCGTGTTTGTTCTCCTTTAAAGAAAGTTGTATGCCACCAACCGCTTCCCGCAATATTTTCTTCCGAACGTATCAGCAGTTCTACTCCGCTGACATGCTGAATACGATTTACAATTTCTTCTTTCTGTACATCAGAAAGAAAACGATATTCAAGCGATACACTGAGGGTACGTTCTTTTTCCTCCGTACTTAAGGAAGAGAAAATAGCCTTACTAACATGGTCGGACTGTATGAAGAGTGCCACGGTAAGTGAGAGAAATATCCAAGCGATAACCAGTTGGACTCCCATCATGAGTGTACGCAGACGATGCTTGCTGGTTCCGCCGAGGGCACCGAACAAACCAACGCTGATATTAATTTTACGAACTTTGTAGATGAGAACTACTGCAACTGTCATACAGATGAGCAGCAAAGCAAACAGGTAAGAGAAGGTCTGTTGCAACAAGACATTCATCTGGAAGCTAAAGTGTACACCGGAAAAATCTAATTGCCATCCATTGATAAGCCATTCCATGGCGATGAAGGTTACGATACCCACCAAAGCTACATAAAGAGCCGACTGGGTAAAGAGCATCAGTTGCAAGGATCCGAAACCAGCACCATGGGCACGGCGAATGTTGTATTCTTTGATACGAATCAGAAAGGAACCTATGAGGAAGTAGAAGAAATTGAGCAATCCTGCTAAGAGTACGAGGGTTCCTGCTACCGCAATGGTTATAGAGAGTATAAGGTAGAATTCGTTGAAACTCAAATCCTTCTCAAATGGAACTGCTACCACCGAATAATTATCATAAAGTTGTTCCACGATAAGTTGCTGGCGGTCCAGCTGGCTGATAAAATCGGATACGCTCTGTCCTTTCCCTGCCATAGCAAAGGTCTGGGTTCCCAACATAGGAAGCGGATTCAGAAGCACTCCCTCGCTATCATTGAGTACAAGCGAATCGAAAGTACGCATGAAGTGAACGGTAGTATTGGTAGGGAAATCCTCCATCACGGCTGTAATGGTATACGTTATGCCACCAGTAGATGGAGCTTTTCTGGAAGAGCCTTCAAACGGATGGGTAGAAATAAGATGCTTACCCACGGCTTCGGCAGGATTACCGAAGATTTGTCTGGCTTTCTGCAACGTAAGAACCACGGCATTGGGTGTACGTGAAGTAGCAGCCCATGAGCCATAGAGTATTTGGGGATTGAAGAACTTATAGAAAAGCGAATCGGTTTCTAAGCCTGAAATCTTGTAGGGCAACAGGCGGTTATCGCTGAACACTACATTGTACTCGCGGTCGTCATTATTATACACGGCACAGAAATCCACATTATGCAGTCCCTTGGTGCGAAGTTCGGCAGCAAGCTGACCGGAAGTCATGCTCAAGACTTCGTCATTTTCTACCTGCTTCACCTTGACTCTGGCTATCCGGTCTCTGTTTTCTATACTTTCATTCACATTGAACATGTAGCGACTCACATGCAGGCATACACTGAAACAAAGCAGTGCCAAGCCCAAGCCTAAAAGAGCAATCAAGTTCTGCGCCTTGTATTTCATCAATTGGCGCCAGGCTGTAGTTAAATAATGCTGTATCATGAGTTTAGTCGTATTTTATTTTAGAATCAGTTCTTCTGCATCTCCAAAGGTATCATATCCAGTTGTAATGACCAAATCGCCTGGCTGGAGACCTTCCATCACTTCGTACTGTTTAGGGTTCTGACGACCGATGGTGATAGGTACTTTCACGGCTTTGGTCTTATCAGCATTGACCTTGAAAATCCACTGTCCTCCGGTCTGTTGATAGAAGTTGCCACGAGGCATTACAAGGGCTTTTTCGGCCTGACCAAGTTCAATCTGAACTCGGAAACTCTTACCTACGCGAACATTCTCTGGAATTTCATCGGTAAAGACCAAATCTACATCAAACATGCGGTCCTTTACTTCGGGAACTACCTTGGTAATCTTCAAGCTAAAGCGCTTGCCTTGGTAAGTCACGGTAGCCGGCAGTCCGGTAGTGATACGGTCGATGTAATATTCGCTAAGTTGCGTATGAATCTTATAAGCGTCAAGCACTTTTACCTCCGCCATACTCTCGCCTGCCGATACCTGCTGTCCTGGAGTGACACGAACAAAACTCAATTGTCCGTCAATAGGGGCTTTCACCACCAAGTTTTCCAAGCGAAGAATAGAACGTTCGTATTTTTTCTGCTCACGAACCAGCTCGTTCCGCAAAAGTTCCTTTCTTATCATAGTCATTACAGAGTCATGCTGTAAACTCTCCATTTCAAGAGCCGTTTTTTTCAGTTTGAAATCAAATTCGTCTTGAGCCACTTCCAGCTGAGCCTTACTTTTTATGCCCATCTGATACTCTTCCTTTTCCAGTTCCATTTTTTTCTTCAGACTATTCATTTCATATTGCGACTGAAGCGACTGTTGTTTTAATATCAGTGTTTTTTGTTCCATTTCTATCTCACGTTCACGGAATGTATATCGTTGTTTTTCCCATTCATCACGCTGATCATCAATGCTACGGTTCAGTTCAGGATTGTCAAGAACCAACAAAGTATCCCCTTTTTTCACCAACGAACCTTCATCCTTTACAATACGCTGTACACTACCTGCCTCACGGGTATTCACTTTAATGGTAAGAATAGGCTGAACCAATCCTTCCACATCTACATATTCCATGAATTTATCATCTTTCACTTCAGCAATCTGAACACGCTCCGTATCTACCCTAAAACGGCTCGGACCAAGGCTTAAAACTATTACATAGATAAAAAACACTACAAAAGCACCCCCACACACTATCGTCAAACGGTGACGTATATACCACGGCTTCTTTTCCAACTTAATATCCATAGTCTAATCAATTTATCAAATATTCACAATAACAATCATCATATTTCTGGAAAATGGTCTTCCAGTTTGCGGTTATTTTCAAAGTCATATCCGGTCATACTGCGTAACCCATAATATAAACTCCAATAGGTTTTCAGCGTAAGCATATAGTTGCGTCGGGCAGCATCTTTTTCCGAGATAGCCGAATTTAAGTCAAGTACCGTTGACTTTCCTAATAGATACAACCGCTTTGCCACTTCATAGCGACGTTCTGCCGTGCGACTGGTCTTTGCAGCTACTGCCACACATTTGGCCTGAAGGTTAAACTGACGCACCATCTTACTTACATTCAATTCAAAATCCTTCATCCCCTGCTCTACCTGTGTGTCTACCAGGTCAACATTAGAACGAGCAATGCGTATACGGCCCTTCCCTCTCCCCCAATCCAATATAGGTAATGCAACTGTAACACTGGCATACAATTGATTCATCGGGTCATGATAAACCTGATGCAACTCCTTTCCTGTCTGAGATAATCCAAAACGCACATAAAGATCTGCCTTCAGCCCGGCATCAGCCTTGGCACGTGCCAGTTTATCCCGACTCTCCAACCTTCTTCGCTCAAACATTTCCGGCTCCGGACTATTTTCATAAGCATATTCCAAAGCCTTACCCAATGGAATTTCAAACTGAGGCACCCATTCATCAGGAACTACCCTCAACTCTTCTTCATGGCTCAGCCCTAAAAAAGAGCGAAAAGCCTGCATTTTATCTTCTACCTCTATCTGGGCATTCATCATGTTTGTCTCTTCTGTCAGCTTGTTAATTTCCAGCTGCAACATCTCATTTTCCGTAATAGTTCCTATCCGATAACGTCCTTCGGCATATCTGTACAAAGTATCAGCCGAAGCATAATTATAAGAAGCGATATCTAAATTTGTCTGAGCAGTAGCCAAATTAAAAAACAGGCTACTCGCCTCCGAAGCTACCAGTTCTAAAGTTTCATTATATACTTTCTGCGATTCACGAAACCGGACAGGTTCTATCCTGCGGTCCCACTTCAACCCATTATACCCAAACAGCGACTGCTCATAGCCTATCTCTACTGGCGAAGAGCTATAGGCTCGGGTATCATGTTCAAAATCATCTAAACGCTGTAAATTGGTATTCAAAAAAATACTTCCTCCAGTAAACCAGATATTCTGATTTACTTTCAGTCTTACTTCACTGTTCAACTGGTCTTGCTTCAAGAAGAGATTTGTTCCATCTGGCTGCGTAATCTTATTGATAGACTTGGTTAACGATGGAGTAGCGTTCAATGTCAACGACGGCAAATAATTGGCCTTATAAAACCGATAGTTCCAATAAGCAGCACAATAAGAATGACGGGCCGCCACTGCTTCCGGAGAATACTCCTGAGCTATCCGAATGGCATCGGAAAGTGTAAAACTGACCTTTTCTTGTAGCTGTGCCGATAATACCGACACAGATGTTCCTACAACCCATATACTGCACCAAATTTGTTTCATCATATAGCTTAATCTTTATTCCTTAAATTGATTTCTCCATTTGACTGTCGTCTCTATTCCTAACTAGATTGAAGAATCCAACATTTTTCATTACAAGATTCGTGCCAATACAATAATTCTCTATTTATTAACAACTTAACAAATACACTTCTTAATTAACCCGTGCGTTTTCGCACTTTTTACGTGCGAAAACGCACATACAACCAAACAAAATAATACGTATCTTTGCCGCTATGGAAAAAGAAGGAAAAATATTAATTGTAGACGACAACGAAGATGTTTTATTTGCATTAAACCTGTTGTTGAAACCACATGTGGAAAAAGTAAAGGTGAGTACTCAGCCTAGCCAAATCACACGCTTCATGAAAGAATTTGAACCGGATGTCATCCTGCTCGACATGAACTTCAAACAAGATGCCATCAGCGGGAAAGAAGGATTTGACTGCCTGGAACAAATACTGCAAACAGACAAACAAGCAGTAGTGATATTCATGACCGCCTATGCCGATACCGACAAAGCCGTGAAAGCCATCAAAACTGGAGCTACCGACTTTATCTCCAAACCTTGGGAAAAAGAGAAGATTTTAGCCACCCTGTCCACAGCTATCAAACTCCGACAGTCACGCCGCGAAATCAACCAACTGAAAAGCCAAATGACAGCCTTGAACGCCACACTAGAAATGCCGGTGATAATCGGGCAGTCGCCTGCTATGAAAGAACTGGAAAAAACCATCACCCAACTGGCCGAAATAGATGCCAATATACTTATCTTAGGAGAAAATGGCACCGGAAAAGACCTTGTGGCACGCGCTCTCCACTACCATTCGCTACGACAAGACAAACCGTTTGTCACCATTGATTTGGGAAGTATCCCCGAAGCACTCTTCGAAGGGGAAATATTCGGTTTCGAAAAAGGAGCTTTCACCGATGCACATCAAGCCAAAGCCGGACGCATGGAAGTGGCTACAGGAGGAACACTCTTTCTGGACGAGATAGGCAACCTCTCTCTGCCGATGCAAAGCAAACTGCTCACTGCCATTGAAAAGAAACAGATTTCAAGGTTAGGGTCGACCAAGATTACTCCCATTGACATCCGCCTTATTTGCGCCACCAACTCCCCTATCCATCAGTTGGTAGAGGAAGGACGATTCCGCCAAGACTTGCTTTACCGTATCAATACGATCGAAATTCACATTCCGCCTCTTCGAGAACGAGGGGAAGATATCCTATTGCTAGCCGAACATTTTATGCAAATCTTTGCTCGTAAATACAAGAAAAGCCAAAAAGGATTCAGTAAAGAAGCCCGACAGAAACTGATGATGTATTCTTGGCCGGGAAATGTACGCGAACTGCAACATGCCATCGAACGGGCAGTCATCTTGAGCCACACCCCTCTCTTGAAAGCGGATGACTTCATCCTGACCCCACAACCTGAAAAAAGGATGGAAGAAAACGAGAGCCTCAACTTGCACGAACTGGAGCAAAATGCCATAGAAAGAGCTATCAGACGCTGCAACGGGAACCTCACTCAAGCGGCCGAACTACTTGGCATCAGCCGATATGCACTATACCGGAAATTAGAAAAATTATAACCATGAAACACTCTTCACTGCTACATATGTCCTTCATGCTGCTAGTCTTGACAGGAAGCACCGTCCTTGTCACCTATTACTTTCTGCACCAACAGCACTTTATGATGACCTGTCTCGCCCTGGTCGTCGGGTGGTCGTACATACGTATTGTACAAATCCACCAGCAAAAAAAACGTATGCTACTGCAAATGTTGAAAGATATCCATGCACACGACTTTTCATCGCACTATTCTTACCACGGGAAATCAAAGACCGAACAGCAGATAACCGAACTCGTCAACGAGACTATCCAGAAACTAAAAACCACCTACCTGCAACATGAAGAAGAAAGCGACTACTACAAGACCCTGCTTAATACCATTGACAGCTGCATTCTGGTATGCAATCCGGAGGGAGAAGTAATCTGGAGCAACCGGTGTGCCGAGACGCAATTATGCGGATATGCCATCCATCATATCAAGGAACTGGAAAAACAGAACCCGCAGTTTCCGGATATATTATCTCATATAAAACCTGGTGAAATCAAGACTATCCGCATCTATAACGATGAAGTGGCCATTGACTGGGCAGTCACAGAAACACGGTACATCCAAAAGGGCACCCGCTACCGCCTGTTTCATCTGCGCAACATCCGAACTTTACTTGAAAAAAACGAAATGGAAGCTTGGCAAAAACTGGTCAGAGTGTTGACACACGAAATTATGAACTCCATCGCACCCATCATCTCGCTGAGCGATACACTTACCGACTACCTCCCTTCGACAGAAACACCACCGGCATATTCCATAGAAGAACAGGAGCAGCAAGACTACGACATCATCCGGCAAGGATTGGAAACAATCCACCGCCGGAGTAAAGGATTGCTAGGGTTTGTAGAAAACTACCGCAAACTAACCCGAATAGGTACACCCGTAATTTCTCCAGTAAAAGTAAGTGTTCTTATGGATACTATACAACGGCTTTTCACAAAACTCCCCATCTGCTTTCATACCAGACAGACCGACTATACGCTCCTTATCGACAATGCACAGATAGAGCAGGTATTCATCAACCTGCTGAAAAACGCTTACGAATCATGTGAGGACAACGATAACCCACAGATTACCATAAGCAGCCACTACGATGAAAGCCGCCGGATTTATCTCATATCCATAACCGACAACGGAAAAGGCATCTTGCCAGAAGTGCAGGACAAAATCTTTGTGCCGTTTTTCACGACCAAAAAGAACGGCTCCGGTATCGGCCTCAGCATCTGCAAACAGATAATGGCACTACATGGAGGCAACATCAATGTAGTAAGTATTCCAAACTCAACAACTACCTTTACCCTAAAATTTGTCAATATAAAAGAACATTGAGAAAAGAGCCGAAAAAAGAGATAAAAAGGCTAATTTAAAATCGTCGGCATATTTTCAGCAAATCGTCAATATATTTTAGGTGAATCGTCGGCATATTTTCAGCGAAACGTCGGTATATTTCACAAAAAATGCCGATATATTCTTATAAAAATGACAGCATAATTTCAACAGGCAGACCAAAAACCAAAAAGAAACCGTTTTTTCTGCCCTCAGGTTTTCATATTTGCAAAAAAAAAGCGAAATTTGCATCAACTAGTGAATTTATACACCTTTATAAATATAAAAACAACTATGACAAAAAGTGCATTACAAATTGCAAGAGCTGCTTACCAGCCAAAATTGCCTAAAGCATTGCAGGGCGCTGTAGCAGTAAAAGAAGGAGAAGCTACTCAGTCAGTAGCAGACCAGGAAGCTATCCAGAAACTGTTCCCTAACACTTACGGCATGCCGCTGATTCAGTTCGTAGAAGGTGCTGACAGCGAACACGCACCAATGAACGTAGGTGTTATCTTGTCTGGTGGTCAGGCTCCAGGTGGGCACAACGTAATCTCTGGTTTGTTTGACGGTATCAAAAAACTGAACCCAGCAAACAAATTATACGGTTTCATCTTGGGTCCTGGTGGCTTGGTAGACCACAAATACAAAGAACTGACAGCTGATATCATCGACGAATATCGCAATACAGGTGGTTTCGATATCATCGGTTCAGGACGTACTAAACTGGAAACAGTAGAACAGTTCGAAAAAGGTTACGAAATCTTGAAAGAATTGGGTATCAAAGCATTGGTTATTATCGGTGGTGACGACTCTAATACTAACGCTTGCGTTTTGGCTGAATATTATGCAGCTAAAAACTATGGCATCCAGGTAATCGGTTGTCCTAAGACTATCGACGGTGACTTGAAGAACGAAATGATTGAAACATCATTCGGTTTCGATACAGCTTGCAAAACTTATTCAGAAGTTATCGGTAACATCCAGCGCGACTGTAACTCAGCTCGTAAATACTGGCACTTCATCAAATTGATGGGCCGTTCAGCATCTCACATCGCTTTGGAATGTGCTTTGCAGGTTCAGCCAAACGTATGTATCGTATCTGAAGAAGTAGAAGAAAAGAACATGTCACTTGACGACGTAGTTACTTACATCGCTCAGGTAGTAGCCAACCGTGCTGCTGACGGAAACAACTTCGGTACTGTATTGATTCCTGAAGGATTGATTGAATTCATCCCTGCTATGAAGAGCTTGATTGCTGAGCTGAACGACTTCTTGGCTCACAACGGTGAAGAGTTCAACAACATCAAACGCTCAAAACAGCGTGAATACATCATCAGCAAATTGTCTGAAGCTAACTCAGCAATCTATGCATCTCTTCCAGAAGGTGTAGCTCGCCAGTTGTCTTTGGATCGCGACCCACACGGAAACGTTCAGGTTTCTTTGATTGAAACTGAAAAATTGCTGTCTGAAATGGTAGCTACTAAATTGGCTGCTTGGAAAGAAGAAGGCAAATTTGTAGGTAAGTTTGCTGCTCAGCACCACTTCTTCGGTTACGAAGGACGTTGCGCTGCTCCTTCTAACTTCGATGCAGACTACTGCTACTCTTTGGGTTACACTGCTTCTATGTTGATGGCTGCAGGCAAGACTGGTTATATGTCTTCTGTACGCAACACTACTGCTCCTGCTGCTGAATGGATTGCAGGTGGTGTGCCTATCACTATGATGATGAATATGGAACGTCGTCACGGTGAAATGAAGCCAGTTATCCAGAAAGCATTGGTTAAACTGGACGGTGCTCCTTTCAAAGCTTTCGCTGCACAGCGTGAAACTTGGGCTAAGGAAACTGCTTACGTTTATCCAGGTCCTATCCAGTACTTCGGTCCTAGCGAAGTATGCGACCAGCCTACCAAGACTTTGCAGTTGGAACAAGGTAAATAATTCTGTTCTCTGAACTGAAATAAACCCAAAAGGCTGTTTTGAAATAATTCTCTTTATTTTGAAACAGCCTTTTACAATATAAATGCACCAAATATCTTCCAGACTCTGTATTAAGAAAGATATTACTCTATTCTGATTCAAACATATAAAGGACTCTATATCATGAAAAAAGAATCTCCCGTAAAAAAGGTAGCAGAAAAGCCTTCGAGCACTACAACTACCCGTAAACGAAAAACCACGGGAGCGTCTTCTGCCACCCCAAGGCACAGAAGCGGCCCCAAACAAAAAAGGAAAAAGGAAAGGAAAAGTGCCCCTTCTAAAATTGCTAAAACTGCCTCTTCCCATCATTTTCCCGACTGGGTGTACTATCTGCTTATGGGTGTCACAGCTGTCTGCTTTATAGCAGGTTTCTACTATTTCTTTATACGTCCTTATGCCTACCGGTGGAAACCATGCTACGGTGCAAAAGCCTATGGCGTATGCATACCTTACGGATATCCCATTCACGGATTCGACCTCTCGCACCATCAAGGCACAGTCAACTGGAGTGAATTGGAAAAAACTCAATATTCCCCCTATCCGATACAATTTGTATTCATGAAAGCATCTGAAGGTGGAGATTTCAGCGACACCACTTTCAAAACGAATTTCAGCAAAGCCCGAGAGTATGGATTTATAAGGGGAGCTTACCACTTCTATAATCCTAATTCGGACCCGATACGGCAAGCTGATTTCTTTATTAACTCTGTACAACTTACTGCAGGTGACCTTCCACCTGTGCTCGACATTGAAAAGAAGGGGAAAAATATCAATCAGTTAAAAGCTGATTTGAAAATATGGCTTGACAAGATAGAATCACACTATCGGGTGAAACCTATCTTATATACATCTTACAAATTCAAAACCAAATACCTGAACGACTCTATCTTCAACACCTACCCCTACTGGATTGCCCACTACTATGTAGATTCCGTAAGGTACGAAGGCCAATGGAAATTCTGGCAACATACTGATGTGGGTCTGCTCCCTGGCATCAACAAAAGGGTGGACCTAAATGTTTTCAACGGGACAATGGAGGAGCTGAAACAACTCACCATCCCTACCACTAAAGACAAGTCAACTAGTAAACAAGTATCTATCAACAATTAAATCATAAGAAGATGAATCTATTAATGAATATTTTATGGCTTCTCTTGGGAGGCCTAGTCGTAGCTCTTGAATATATGTTATCAAGTCTGCTGTTGATGATTACCATCGTCGGCATCCCTTTCGGCATACAAACCTTCAAGCTCGGTTTGCTAGCACTTTTCCCGTTTGGCAAAAAGATTGTCAACCAAGAGTCTGAAATAGGATGTCTGAGCACCGTAATGAATCTAATATGGATACTTATAGGTGGGATATGGATTGCACTGACTCATCTGATAACCGGAGTCGTCTTATGTATTACCATCATCGGCATCCCCTTCGGCATGCAACATTTCAAAATGGCCGGCCTTGCTCTGACTCCATTTGGAAAAACCATCCAATAACCTATTGATTTTCTACCATGAAACAAAACAAATTGCTCTGTGCTGCATTCCTTATCTACAGCCTAAATCTCCAAGCACAAAGTTTGGAGCAGAACGTGGAACAAAGACTGGATGGATTTCTAAAAGAATACCAGACTTCTTATGCCCAAATAGGCAGATGCAAACTGGACCATATCGAAATAGACCATCAAAACAAATCACTTAAAGTGTATACTAACCCTAATTTCGGATATCAACCATTTACAGAAGAAAATGTAAAGGCTATCTACCGTTCTGTTAAACAAGTCCTTCCAGGACCGGTCAATTATTACAAAATAACACTCTATGCCGACAGTCGACCGATTGAGGATCTCATCCCCAATGCATTCCGCCAAAAGACTCCGAAAGACAAATCCCGTCTTTATCCCACAGAATACCAGGGAGCACCGTGGGTAGAAAATATCTCCCGCCCGTATAATATCAGCCAAGGAATGCAAAACCGACATATTGCACTCTGGCAAAGCCACGGCAAATATTACAAGAATAAGGTAGGCCAATGGAAATGGCAACGCCCACGACTCTTTGCCACTACAGAAGACCTTTTTACTCAATCAATCGTAGTGCCTTACCTCATCCCGATGCTTGAAAATGCCGGGGCCATTGTCTACACCCCCCGTGAACGTGACTGGCAAACCAACGAAGTGATTGTGGACAACAATTCTTCTTCACACAAAGGAAGTCTTTATCTGGAAGAAAACTACAAGCGTAAATATAGATGGAAAGAGACTAACCAGCCTGGATTTGCCATAAAGCATTCACAATATACTGATGGACAGAATCCTTTTATCGACGGAACGGCACGCTTCATACCAACCATTTCAAAAGCAGAAAAAGCTTTTGCCGAATGGATTCCAAACATTCCGGCTACGGGGAAATATGCTGTATATGTAAGCTATCTGACCCTTCCCAACAGTATTACTGATGCCAAATATTTAGTCTACCACAAAGGTGGAGTAACCGAATTTAAGGTTAACCAACAGATTGGAGGCGCCACATGGGTTTATCTGGGCACCTTTGAATTTGATAAAGGAAACAACGAATATGGCATGGTGGTATTGAGTAACGAAAGTGAACAGTCGGGGGTAGTATGCGCCGATGCTGTACGCTTTGGAGGAGGTATGGGAAATATTGTACGCGGAGGAAAGACAAGCGGCCTGCCCCGGTACCTGGAAGGAGCACGATACTGGTCACAATGGGCTGGAATGCCATACAAAGTATATAGTAAAAGTAAAGGAGAAAATGATTATGCCGACGATATCAATGTACGTTCCCTGGCAACAAACTACTTGAGTGGAGGCTCGGTCTACAACCCATCGGAAAAAGGGATTGGCGTTCCTCTAGAACTGACTCTTGGCGTACACAGTGATGCTGGGTTCACCCAAGACAACAGTCTGGTAGGCTCGCTGGGTATCTATACCACTCAATATAATGACGGAAAGCTGAACTGCGGCATTCAAGATATGCATCGAGAGATTTAGTGGATATGGTGCTGACCGGAATACAGAAAGATATCTCTGCACAATTTGGCATCCAATGGAACCGTAGAGGAATGTGGAACAAAAACTATAGTGAAACACGGCTCCCTGCCATTCCTTCGATGATATTGGAAACACTTTCTCATCAGAACTTTCCAGACTTAAAACTGGGACATGACCCTCAGTTCAAGTTTACTCTAGCTCGTTCTGTCTACAAGTCGCTGCTAAGATATACTGCTACGATGCACGATAAAGATTATGTAGTGCAACCTCTACCTGTAGAGCGCTTCTCTATTACAGAAGGGAAAAAGAAAAATACATTTGAACTGAATTGGAGTCCGGTAGACGATCCTGCCGAACCAACAGCTACTCCATCGGGATATGTGGTATATAC
>RCNI01001755.1_pt1 | contig 21953 bp, 22 predicted proteins | sample 2041151 | NCBI WGS metagenome assembly RCNI01 (sample SAMN09708214, study PRJNA481090) | feces metagenome | isolation source: feces | place: Antarctica: Albino Rookery | reverse complement strand
GAGAATAAGCGCAATCGTGCCGACTTCGTGCTGTGGTTCACTAAGTCCAAGTTTGAGGATCAGGCGCTCAAGTGGGATTCCCCTTGGGGCGTTGGTTATCCCGGCTGGCATATCGAGTGCTCCTGCATCAGCATGAAGTATCTGGGCGAAAAGCTGGATATCCACTGCGGCGGCATTGATAATGCCTTCCCCCATCACACCAATGAAATCGCCCAGAGCGAGGCTTATCTGGGTCATAAGTGGTGCAACTATTGGTTCCATGTCCATCACCTGAACACCAACAGCGGCAAGATGTCCAAGTCCAAGGGCGAGTTCCTCACCGTTTCTCTGCTGGAGGAGAAGGGTTATAATCCGCTGGTGTACCGCCTGTTCTGCCTCCAGAGCCATTATCGCAAGGCCTTGGTGTTTACCTATGAGAATCTGGATAACGCCGCTACGGCCTATCGTAAGCTGGTGGACCGTGTTGCCAATCTGGACCCCAAGGACGCAGCTCCCATTGATGAGGAGGCTGCTGCCGCACTGAAGCAGAAGTTTGCCGATGCTCTGGACAACGACCTGAACACCTCTCTGGCCGTCACCGTGCTCTATGATGTGCTGAAGGCAAAGACCACCCCCGCCACCAAGCTGTCCCTCATCGGCAAGTTTGACGAGGTGCTGGGTCTGGATCTGCTGAAGGCAGCGGACACGGTCCGTGCCGAGAAGGCCAAGAAGGCTGCGGTCGCTGCGGACGCCGATCAGGCCGTCTTTGGCGAGGGCGATCCGGAGATCGACGCACTGGTGCTGGCCCGTCAGCAGGCCCGCAAGGAGAAGAACTGGGCAGAAGCCGACCGCATCCGTGATGAACTGACGGCAATGGGCATCACGCTGGTGGACACCAAAGAGGGCGTTCACTGGAGCCGTGGTTAATGGGAGGTTTTCTTCACATCCATGTTACCCGAAAATGAAAAACGCCTGCGCCAGCTCTGCCAGAACGATGCGCTGGCAGACCAAATTATAGAGTTGATTGAAGAGGATACCCGCTGCCGCCGGGCGGAGATCGCCCAGCGGCAGACGGAGGGCCTGAAACGGGCGAGAGAGATGGGAACCCAATTGGGCAGACCTCCCATCAAGCGCCCCAGAAAGTTCTCCAGTGTCTATCTGGCTTTCTCCAACCACGAAATCAGCGCCAGAGCTGCCTCACAGCGGCTGGGAGTCTCTCCCGGTACCTTTAAGCGCTGGGTGGTGGAAGAGGAGCAGGAGAACGCCTGAGCCGAAATAAAGCAAAAAAATGATCCCGTCCCCATAAGGGACGGGATCGTTTTTGTTATCAGGTGATTGTGTCGGGAGATTAGGACTCCACCTTGAGGGCGTACTCAGCGCCAGCCTCCACGGGAGTGTCGCTTACGCCGACAGTGGCATATTCGCCGTTGACGTAGAAGGCCCAGTAGGACTGATCCTCTTCATAGCTGACCGTGGTTCCGTTGACGGTGTCAATGAAAAGTCCGTATTCGCCAACCTCACCGGAGGCCACGCTGCACTCGGTGAGAGCGTCGCCTACAGTTTCTGCGTCAGTGAGAATGGTAAAGGTACGCTCGTCCTCGGTGTTGTCCACCACCAGGGTAAATTCCGTGCTGCCTTCACCGATGACGGCGCCATCCTCATAAATGATGGCATCGTTGCTGCCGGGAGCCTGACTGCTCTGCACATCCTTATCACCGCATCCGACCAGCATCAGGCAGAGGGTGGCGGTAAGAAGCAGGCAGAATGCCTGCAGGGACTTGGTAATGTTACGATTCTTCTGGTTCATAGAAATACCTCTTTCGTGTGTTCTGAAATTAAAGGATACATGAAAATGGATGAAAAGTCAATCCGGTGGAAAACAGGCGAACGCTGCGGTAGTCGGGGAGTGAATCTCTGGGTAGGCAGTCGAAACCAGATTCTAAAAAAGGATAGATCATATCGGTGAAACGCAAAAAGAAACGCACGGTGTAACTTTGGTCACACCGTGCGTGTTTTGTTTGGTTGGAACCGATCAATCAAAGATGCGGCGAATGGAGAGGATGTTCTTGTAGTTGACATCCGTGTAGGTGATGCCCCACTGAGCGCCCAGAGCGTTGATGATCTGACCGTTGCCGGCGTAGATGCCCACATGACCGCTGTAACAGACGATGTCACCGGGCTGCATCTCGCTGTAGCTGACGCCTCGACCGCAGCTGCGCATACCGGAGGAGGAGTGGGGGAGAGAGACGCCGAAGTTCTGATAGACCTTCATGACGAAGCCGGAGCAGTCCGCACCGCGGGTCAGGCTGGTGCCGCCCCAAGCGTAGGGGTTGCCATTGAACTGGCAGGCATATGCGGCGATTTCCTCACCCATGGTGGAGTACACAGAGCCGACACGGTAGCCACGCTCGGTGGTAGCAGAAAGGTCTCGGCAGGGCAGGAAGCCCATCACGGACTCGTTTTTGACCATCAGCCAGTCACCCAGATTGCCCACCACATTGAGCAGCTCGCCTTCCGGCAGTTCCGAAATCACATCGAAGGACTCACCGGCGCCGGAGCGGAGCTGAGCGGTCTCAGAAATGACCTGAACGGAACCGTGGGAGATGGAATCGGAGAGGGTCACATAGTCGGCGCTGAGGTAGCCGTCCTGACCGTTGTAGCGCACAGCGTACCAGCCGTCAGACTCGGAGAAGATCTGGACGGAAGTGTTCTTGGGCAGACGGACAATGCCCTTGGAATCGGAAGATGCCTCGCTGCGGAGCCAAAGGTTCTTGGTGTCCACCACGCCAAAGCCCAGCAGAGGCTCAGAGGTGGTGTCGACGATGAGGCTGCGGCTCACAAAGCCCTGAGTCTCGCCGGAGCGAACCAGATACCAGCCGTCCCAGATGCCGAGGATCTCGACTTCCGTGCCGGAGGAGAGAATACCGCTCACCGGAGAGAGCACATCGGTGGATTTGTACAGGGACACTTCCAGCTCGCCCACAGTGCCGTATCCAATGGCGTTGATATAGGCGGAGTCCGGAGCCAAATAGCCGTAGAAGGACCCGTCATCAGTGGTATGCATCACATACATCCAGCCTTCCTCGTTGACGGAGAGAAGAGTAACAGTGGTGCTGCCCACGATACGGGTGATGATCTGGCTATTGTCGTCTGCACCGGAGTACAGCAGGGTGCCGATTCCGGAAACGGAAGCGGTCTGGTGCAGGGTGTGGCTCTCCTCGACAGAGCCAAGGTAGCTGCCGAAGTAGGTCTGCTCACGGTTGATATAACCCTCAACGACAACGCCGTCGCCGTTGGTGTAACGAACCGGGAGCCAAGCCTCGGCGTTTTCATCCAACACTTCAAGCGCATCGCCCTCGGAGAGAACGGCGACAGTGTCGCTGGACTCAGCGGGGGCGGCTTTCAGAAGAGTTTCGTCGTCAGAAACGCTGCCGTAGGATACGGCGCCTGCTCCGAAGATGGAGAGGGAAACGAGAGAGACAACGGTAATTGTCAGAAAACATACGCGCTTGAAGCTGCGATGAAGTGAAACCATTGGATGGGACCTCCTAGCGATCAGGAGGTAAAGGAAACTCCGTTACTTAGCAGAGAGTGCACGCTGCAGCCAGACATCTGCAAGATCCATAGCAGAATAGAGACTGGACTTTTCGCTTTTGCGCACGACACGATCACGGCTCTTCAGGTCGGGATCGGTGAGCTGGAGCTGGATGGAGACTTTGTCTGCCACATCCAAATCCTTTACCTTGGTGGTGGATAGGATCTGGAGCATGATGATATAGGGATCAGCCATGCTTCCAAAATAAATCATATTGTCCTTCCGACGAAGGGGATGACCTTTATAGGTCAGGGACTGCTTCTTGGACTGAGCCATAGAAATACCTCCTGGAATTGTTACTAATTGTAACAGATTGTTTCAATGTTGTCAACACCCTGAAATCAGAGTGTAATGAACTGGAAAAAGTTGTAAAAAACGGTGAAAAGGGTCGTCCATGAGGGACGACCCTATTTTGACATAAGTTCGATCAGACGCCCAGATAATGACGCACCAATTCCTGCAGAAGCTCGTCCCGATCCAGTTTACGGATGAGAGTACGGGCGTTGTTGAAGTTGGTGATATAGGTCGGATCCTCAGATAAAATGTAACCGACGATCTGATTGATGGGGTTATAACCCTTCTGCTGAAGGGCGGTATAGACCTGCGTCAGGATTTCCTTGGTATCGACAGTATCGTCAGAGGAAAGATCGAATCTACGGGTGTAGTCAGACATTGGTGACACCTCCTCATGCCGTCCGAAGACAACATCATACTATAAGCTTAGACTATTCTACATCAAAAAGGAAGAAATGTAAAGGAGAAAGTAGCGTTCGTCTCCGGAAACAAGGAAATCATAAGAGTGGAAACGGTGTGTAAAAAGTATGTTTCGAAGGAAGTCATTTATGCAGGAAATAAGAGGGAAAACGGCGGCGATTCCAAGAACCGCCGCCGTTTTGACTTGTTACAAATTCAAATGCTGCCCAAAGGCGTTCGCTCAGCGGAGCACAGCGCCGAACTGGGTTTCCAGAGCGGCAAGGACTGCCTTCACATCGTCATCGGCCTCGTTGTCGGTGAGGGTGTGATCTTCAGCACGGAGCTTCAGGGAGAAGGCCACGCTCTTCTTGCCGGCAGGGATGGGGTTGCCGGTGTAGATGTCGAAGAGAGCCACCTCAGAGATCAAACCGGCGCCTGCCTTGGAGATGCAGGAGCGCAGGCTGCCCACGGGAATGTCCGCATCGCAGACCACAGCAATATCACGGGTCGTTGCGGGGTACTTGGGCAGGGGGCGGTAGACGATCTTGGTGTTCTGCAGGGTGAGCAGCGTGGTGAAGTCCACCTGAGCCACATACATCCGGCTGTCCACATCGTAGTTCTTTGCAACCAGAGGATGAATCTCGCCGATGGTGGCGATGGCCTGATCGCCCACCAGCACCGTGGCGCAGCGGCCGGGATGGAAGGTGGGGTTGGTGGTGTTGGCTGCATAGGTGATCTCGCCGGGATGGAAGGCGTTCAGCAGTGCCTCCACATCGCCCTTGAGCTGGAAGAAGTCCATTTCCTCGCCATAAGCGCCCAGAATCAGCTCCTGACGCTCGTCAGCCATGGCGGTATCCTCCTGCTTGCCGTAGGTGCGGGCCAGCTCGTAGAGGTAAGCCTTCTTGTTGTGGAAGTGCTCGTTGCGGGCCAGAACCTCCAGCATGGAGGGGATAGCGGTGGTGCGCATGATAGAGGTGTCCTCACCCAGAGGATTCAGGATGCGGATGCTCTGACGCAGGGCGCTGTCCTCGGGCAGACGGATCTTGTCGTAGTAGGAGGGGGAGATGAAGGAGTAGGTCATGATCTCGCTGTAACCCAGACTACGGCAGGAAGCGGTGATCAGCTGTTCTGCCTTCTGCTTGGGGGAGAAGCCGCCGCGGGTGGTCTCACCACGCATCAGGGTGGTGGGCAGGTTGTTGTAGCCGTAGAAACGGGCCACTTCCTCGGCAATGTCGGAGTAGTGCTCCACATCGCTTCTCCAAGAGGGGACAATGATGGTATCGCCGTCCAGAGTGAAGCCCAGACGCAGCAGAATGTCCTCCATGACCTCTCTGGAAATGTCGGTGCCCAGCAGGGCGTTGACCTTCTCCGGCTCCAGCTTCACAGTGACGGGGTTGCGGTCAGCGGCAATCACATCAATGACGCCGTCCACGACCTCACCGGCACCCAGCAGCTCCACCAGTTCGCAGGCACGCTGCACGCCCAGATAGGTGTTCATGGGGTCCAGACCCTTTTCGTAGCGGCCGGAGGATTCAGTGCGCATACCCAGAGCGGTGGCAGTGCGGCGGACGGAAACGCCGTTGAAGTTAGCGGATTCAAAGACCACGCAGGCGGTGTCGCCCACGATCTCGGAGTTGGCGCCGCCCATAACGCCGGCGACGCAGACGGGCTTGTTCACATCGCAGATGCACAGCATGGAGGGGGTCAGTTCACGCTCGGTGCCGTCCAGCGTCTGCACGGTTTCACCCTCGCGGGCGGTGCGGATGACCAGCTTGCCGCCTTCCACACAGCTGAAGTCGAAGGCATGCATGGGCTGACCGTACTCCAGCATGACATAGTTGGTGATGTCCACAATGTTGTTGATGGGACGGACGCCGCTGGCACGCAGACGCTCACGCATCCACTTGGGAGAGGGAGCGATCTTGACATTCTTCACCATACGGGCGGTGTAACGGGGGCAGAGTTCGGGGTTCTCGATCTCCACATCCATTTCCTCCATCACGCTGCCGCCGCAGCCTTCCACCTCGGGGGTGTGAAGCTTCAGGGGCTGCTTGAAGGTGGCGGATGCCTCACGGGCCAGACCAATCACAGACAGGCAGTCGGCACGGTTAGGAGTGATTTCAAACTCCACCACATGGTCATCCATGCCGATGATGGGCTTGATGTCGTCGCCGGGAGCGATACCTTCCTCGTTCAGCACAAAAATGCCGTCGGGAATGCAGTTGGGGAACTCCTTCTGCTCGGCGTGCAGGTCAGCCAGCGTGCAGATGGAGTTGGAAGCGGTGTTCAGAGCCACCAGATCGCCCTCGTGGAGGTTGCGGCACAGGGTGGTCAGTTCCACTTCGCCGGCGCCGGTGTCCGCCTTCACGGTGTAGGTGCCGAAGGAGACGGTTTCCACGCTGGTGAGCTTTGCAGCAATCACCTTGCCGAAAATCTTGTCGCCGGCGGCAATGTCGGGAGCGATGGAGGGCTTCTTGGGGTCGATGGGGTGATAGTTGTTCAGCACGGCGGCAGCGGTGATCTCGCCGTAGGGGAAATCACGCTCGTCCAGACCCAGCTCAGCCAGACCGCAGAGCATACCCTGAGACAGCTCGCCGCGGAGCTTGCCCTTGGTGATCTTCACACCGCCGGGCAGGGTGGACTTGTCCTTGGCCACGGGGACCAGATCGCCCACATGGACATTCCATGCGCCGGTGACGATCTGCACGGTTTCCGTGCCCACATCAATCTGGCAAATCCACATGTGGTCGGAATTGGGATGACGGGTCAGCTCAGTGATGCGGCCCACCACCACATTGGAAATCTCGGCACCCAGCTCCTCAAACGTCTCCACCTTGGAGCCGGAGATGGTCAGTGCCTCACAAAAAGTTTTATCGTCGATATCAGCCACGCTGACATTGGGAACGAATTCGTTCAGCCAGTTACGGGAAAGAATCATGTTGTTAAGCCTCCATCACTTAGAACTGTTCCAGGAAACGGACATCATTTTCGAAGCAGAGCTTGAGGTTGTTGATGCCGTAGCGCATCATGGCAAGACGCTCCACGCCCATGCCGAATGCCCAGCCGGAATACACATCGGTGTCGATGTTGCAGCCCTTGAGCACCTTGGGGTGAATCATGCCGGCGCCCAGCACCTCAATCCAGCCCTCGCCCTTGCACACGCTGCAGCCCTTGCCGTGGCAGGCGAAGCACTGCACGTCGACTTCGCAGGAAGGCTCGGTGAAGGGGAAGTGATGGGGACGGAAGCGGGTGACGGAGTCCTCACCGTACAGGCTCTTGATGACCTCGTTCAGAGTGCCCTTCAGGTCAGCCATGGTGATGCCCTTGTCCACAACCATGCCCTCGATCTGGTGGAACATGGGGGAGTGGGTGGCGTCGGCCTCGTCCTTGCGGTACACACGGCCGGGAGCGATGATGCGGATGGGAGGGTTCTGAGTCTCCATGGTGCGCACCTGCATGGGGCTGGTCTGGCTGCGCAGCAGAACGGCATCGTTCTTGGGGTCCTTATCACCGGGAGTGATGTAGAAGGTATCCGTCCACTCACGGCCGGGGTGTCCCTCTTCGGTGTTCAAACGGGTAAAGTTGTATTCTGCCAGCTCGACTTCGGGACCTTCCGCCACGGTAAAGCCCATGCCGAGGAAGATTTCCTTCAGCTCGTCGAGAATCAGATTGATGGGGTGACGGTGACCCTGCTCACGCTCAGCACCGGGGATGGTGACATCCAGAGCCTCTTCCGCCAGACGGCGTTCCAGAGCCAGAGTTTCAATGTCCTTGCTGCGCTGGGTGATGGCGTCGGTCACAGCGGCACGCACCTCGTTGGCCAGCTGACCCATGACAGGACGCTCCTCGGCAGACAGACCGCCCATCTGCTTCAAAACGCCGGTCAGCTCACCCTTCTTGCCCAGATACTTCACACGCAGAGCGTCCAGCTCAGCGGCGGTTTCCACACCGGAGATGGCTTCCAAAGCCTCGGCGCGGATCTGTGCCAGTTTTTCTTTCATAACAGAAAACTCCTTTTCGTGAAAATTACAAAAATAAAAGCCCTTCATCCCAAACCAACTGGGACGAAAGGCAAACCTTCCGCGGTACCACCCGCATTCAAAGCACAAAGCTTCGCACTTGTGATGGGGTAACGACCATCAATCGGCCCGGCATTTCCTCCGAGCTTGCTCCCGGGCGAACCAGTCCTGTTCCCTCCGCATCTGCTTTCAGCCGGTGACAGACGCTCTCTGATGGGGGAGTGGAAGACATTTTCCCGTTCGACGCAACTACTTCTTTTTATATCACAAACCGAAGTGATATGCAAGGGTTCCGAGGAGAAAAAGAGGAAAATCGGGCGGTGTGGAGCGTGAATGGAGGGAAAATAGCAGGAGAGTGCCGGAGAAGAGCAGGATTTGGCATTTCTTTTTTTGCGTTGCCGTGCTAAAATAGCGATGTATCAACTCCTGTGAAAGGAAGTGTGTGGAATGCTCATCGCAACGGCAGAGGAGATGCGCGGGTTGGATGCCGGCGCCATTCAGGGACGAAACATTCCGTCGACCCTGCTGATGGAGCGGGCCGCAGAGGGAATTTTGTGCGCTTGTCTTTCCCTGCTGGGTACGCCGGAGGGAAAACAGGCCGTTGTACTCTCCGGACCCGGAAATAACGGGGGCGACGGTGTGGCTGTGGCTCGGCTCCTTCGAGAGAAGGGCGTGCAGGTGCGGGCGTTCCTGGTCGGGAAACGGGAGAAGATGACGGAGGATTGCCGGGAGATGGAGCGGCGGCTGGAAGGCTGCGGCGGCCGACTGGAGCAATTCGACCCGGCGTCGGAGCAGCAGCGTCAGCTGATTTTGGATGCGGACCTGCTGGTGGATGCAATTTTCGGTATTGGGCTGCACTCGGATGTCCGGGGCGTGGCAGCGGATGCCATACATTATATAAATATGTCGACAGCCAAAGTCGTGGCGGCGGATATTGCCTCCGGTGTGGAGGCAGATACCGGACGAATCCTTGGCTGCGCCGCAAGTGCGGACCGAACCGTCACTTTTACCCTGCCGAAGGTGGGGCATTATGTGGGGGATGGCGGACTTGCCACGGGAACATTGACGGTTCACTCCATTGGTATCCCGGAGGATTTGGTGGAAGCATTGCCGGAACGAATCACCGCTGTGGATGCTGATTGGGTCAAAGCCCATCTGCCTACCCGTCCGGAGGACGGCCATAAGGGGACCTTCGGCAAGTGCTATCTGCTCTCCGGCAGTACAGGCTATACCGGTGCGCCGGTGCTGGCTTCTCATGGAGCGGTGCGCAGCGGTACCGGCTTGGTGTTTTTGGGCGTGCCGGAACCGATCTACCCCATTGCGGCAATGAAAACGCTGGAGGCCATGCCCCATCCGCTCCCTTCGGACGGAGAGGGAAGAGTCACCACGGCGGCACTGGAAACCATCTGCACGAAAGCAGCTCCTTGCGACGCTATGCTCATCGGCCCCGGCTTGGGCCGCTCGGAGGAAACAGAGCGGCTGACCGCAGAACTGCTGAAGCGGATTTCGCTGCCGGTGGTGCTGGATGCGGATGGTATAAATGCGCTGTCCGGGCATATGGATGTATTGGAAGAACGGACGGCACCGCTGGTGCTTACCCCGCATGACGGGGAGTTTGCCCGCTTGGGCGGCGATCTGTCCGAAAAAGATCGGGTGGGCACGGCAAGCGCCTTTGCCCGGAAGTACGGCTGCGTGCTGGTGCTCAAGGGCCATCGCACGGTGACGGCCTGTCCGGACGGAAGGGTGTTTGTGAATACCACCGGAAATTCCGGCATGGCAAAGGGTGGCAGCGGCGATACGCTGGCCGGACTCCTGACCGGCCTTGTGGCACAGGGCATGGAGATCGGGGAAGCGGCGGCTGCGGCGGTCTGGATTCACGGCAGAGCGGGTGACCTCTGCGCTGAGGAGCTGGGACAGCGTGCCATGACTCCGTCCGATCTGATCACAAAATTCAGTCAGGTATTTTTGGAATTGGAGTGAGCGGATGTGCGAAGGATTGCCTTCGTACCAATGATGATCCTCCTTCTGTTCACCCTTACCGGGTGCAGGGGAGCGGAGGCACCTCACGAACGATACCGCCGGGACTACCGGGACCTCACCGCTTATTCCGGGGAGGCCAAGGTTACGGCGGACTACGGAGATAAGGTCTATCAGTATTGCGTCACCATCGACGGCGATGCCAAAGGCGGTCAGATTCAGGTTACAGAGCCGGAATCCATAGCCGGAACCGGGTATCGCTGGGAGAAGGGGAGCGGCACTGCGACTTATGATGACCTTACCTTGGCTACGGGGCATATCTCCGGGGACGGACTTTCCCCGGCAGACGCCATGCCGGTTTTACTGGAAGCACTGGCCTCCGGGCGGGAAATCGCAGCCGAGGAGCAGGAATTGAACGGAAAGCAAGTGCTTTTCTTGGAATTGGGCAATCCCAATCATCCGCATCCGGAGGAAGTATCCCGGGTGCAGGTCTGGCTGGATCGAACCAGCGGCGCACTGTGCCGGGGAGAAATTCTCTGGCAGGATAAAACCGTGATTACCGTTGATTTTACCGCATTTTCGTATACAGCACAGCAAAGCGAGATAGAAGGTTAATTAAGATGAATAATCTGCAAAAGAGAACTTGGGCGGAGATCCATCTGGATCGTCTGGAGGCAAACTACAAGGCACTGCGTGCTTTGGCGCCGGAGAGTAAGTTTGCCGGACTGGTGAAAGCCAACGGCTACGGACACGGTGCGGTGGCGGTGGCAAAGAAGCTGGAAGAGCTGGGAGCGGACTATCTGGCAGTGGCCTGTCTGGACGAAGCCCGGCAGCTGCGTTCTGCCGGTATTCAGATGCCGATTTTGATTCTGGGCAACACCAATCCGGAGTACACGGAAGAACTGATTCTCCTTGAGGTGACGCAAACCGTCTATGAAGAGGAGCTGGCGGCAGAGTTTTCTCGCCGGGCTTCCAAACTGGGAAAACAGGTTCGCTGCCACCTGAAGGTGGACACGGGCATGTCCCGTCTGGGCATCCTGTGCAATGAGGACAGCGTGGAAAGCTGTGCCGATACACTGGAGCGGATGTACCGCCAGCCGGGACTGGACTGCGAGGGCATTTTCATGCACTTTGCCGATGCAGATACCTGCCCGGAGTACTCCCAGATGCAGATCCGCCGTTTTCAGTCCATTTTGGCTGAGCTGGAGCAGAGGGGCGTGACCTTCCGCATTCGCCATTGCTGTGCCGGAGCAGCCACAATTCTCTATCCTGAGGCCCATCTGGATATGATTCGTCCCGGTCTTCCGCTGTACGGACTCCACCCGGACCATTCCACCGAGGGCAAAATCGAATTGCAGCCGGTGATGGAACTGAAAAGCCGTGTAGTGTCTTTGAAGCGTATGCCCAAGGGAACCTGCATCAGCTATGGCCGCACCCATACGCTGGAGCGGGACAGCTTGGTGGCGGTGGTGCCTGTGGGCTATGCGGACGGACTGCACCGCTGCCTGAGCAACCGAATGGAAATGCTGGTTTGCGGTCAGCGTGTTCCTCAGATCGGACGCATCTGCATGGATATGTGCATGTTGGATGTGACCGATGTGGAAGGTGTGCAGGTGGGCGATGTGGTAACGGTGTTCGGTGACGGTGTGCCGCTGGACGATCTGGCGGAAACGGCCGGAACCATTACCTATGAGCTGATGTGTGCGGTGGCACCTCGAGTGCCCCGGATTTATCTCCACTGAGAACCGGACACGGCTTTGTCGCATAAGTTGTTATGGGAGACAAAGGTGTCGGGTGAAAAGGCGTCCTCGCACTTCGGCTGAAGTATAAAGAGGGCTGCCCCGGGGGAAAATGAAAGTGACCCGGGTACATAACACTGCCTGGGCTACTTTGACCGCGGAGTGTGAGTAAAGTGGATCACATTGTCAGACGAGGAGACATCTATTATGCCGACCTGAGCCCGGTTGTGGGCAGCGAGCAGGGCGGTATTCGCCCGGTATTGATTATTCAGAACGATATGGGCAATCGCCACAGTCCCACCGTGATTGCGGCGGCCATCACATCCCAGATGAACAAGGCAAAGCTGCCAACCCACATTGAATTGGTGGGGCAGCACTGCGGACTCACCCGGGACTCGGTGGTGCTGCTGGAGCAAATCCGCACGCTGGATAAGCGCCGTTTGCGGGAACACATGGGACGGCTGGAAGGTGCGCTGATGGACGATGTGGATCGTGCCATTGCAGTCAGCTTCGGCCTTGGCGGCCGAGAAAGAGAAGTATAAGGAAAAAGAGAGGGGATTTTCCCCTCCCTTTTCCCACGATTATTGCTTGGGCTGCTTGGAGGCAGGGGGGTCAAGGGCATCCTCCGCCATGCGCTTTGCATCGTCTGCCGCATTTTCTGCGGTTCGCTTAGCGCCTTCGGCTGCATCCTTCACCTTGCGTCCGGCATCGTCAGCGGCGTCCTTGACTTTTTCGCCGGCGTTGTCCATGCTGTCCTTGGCATCCTCCGCGGCGTCCATAGCTCCGTGTCTGGCATCCTCTACTGCATGGTCGGCCTGATCTTTCATGTCTTCGGCGTCCTCTTCCATCTGGTTCTTGACGGGGCCTTCCTCGCTGACAGAGCCGTCCGGTTGTTCGCTGCCTGCGGTGTAGTTGGAATCCACGCCGTTGACAGTCCCGGGATTGGGGTTGTCCTTGCCGCATGCGGACAAGACCGTAATCATGCTAAGCAGCAAAAGCCCGAGAATCTGTGATTTTCGCTTGTTCAATGAAATACCCTCCCTTATGCCGCTCCCTGAAGGGAACGGGTGAGGCTAGTATGCGGAGAAATACCACAAAAAATCGAAAAAACATTCGTAAATTTTTGGAAAAGCTCTTGCAAAGGGAAAAACGCTCTGTTATAATGCAGTCACACGAAAGTGAGAAAGATTATCATTACTGATAATCAAATTTACGATAAAGGAGTGTGGCCAATGGAGCGGAAGCGTTACTCCCGCCAGCGTGAGCTGATTTATAACTGCCTGCAGTCAACCAAGATGCATCCCACGGCAGAAACGATTTATCAGACACTGAAGCCGGAACACCCCAAATTGAGCTTGGGTACGGTGTACCGAAATCTGAATCAGATGGCCGAAGCGGGTCTGATTGCACGGATGCCGTTTCCCGTAGAGCGGTTTGATGCAGACATCAGCCCTCACGCACATTTTTGCTGTGAGAAGTGCGGACAAGTTGTTGATGTGCCGCTGCCGCAGTCCAGTGAGGACGAAGCGAGAAAGCTGTGCGGACAGATCGGCGGCTTGATGTACCGGGAAACCCGTTTGTTCTACGGTGTGTGTAAGGACTGCGGGAAGAAAACCGGTTCGGCACGGATGTAAGTGTGTTCCCACAAAACAGGGATAGGATATACACGAATATAAAGGAAAAGGAGATTTTACTATGGAATTGAAGGGTTCTAAGACGGAAGCTAACCTGTGGGCTGCCTTTGCCGGTGAGTCTCAGGCTCGCAACAAGTACACCTACTTTGCCTCCGCTGCAAAGAAGGCAGGCTATGAGCAGATCGCCGCTATTTTTGAAGCGACGGCCAACAACGAGAAGGAGCATGCCAAGATTTGGTTCAAGGAACTGGGCGGCATTTCCGATACCCCTTCCAACCTGCGTGCCGCTGCGGAGGGTGAGCATGATGAGTGGACCTCCATGTATCCTGAGATGGCAGCCACTGCTCGTGAGGAAGGCTTCACCCGTTTGGCCTACCTGTTCGATGCAGTCGCAGCCATTGAGAAGGAGCACGAAGAGCGCTACTTGGCTCTGCTGGCCAATGTGGAAGGCGATCTGGTCTTTAAGACCGACGACGAGAACACGGTTTGGATCTGCCGTAACTGCGGTCACATCCATGTAGGCAAGGAAGCTCCTACGGTTTGCCCTGTGTGCGCACATCCCCAGGCCTACTTTGAGCGCAGAGAGGTAAACTACTAAGATGGAAACCATTCAATATCGTCCCAAGGGAGTCTGCTCTCAGTACATGGAGATTGAGGTGGATCACGGCGTCATTCAGAGCTGCCGTGTCACCGGCGGCTGCAGTGGTAACCTGCAGGGTATCTCCAGTTTGATTAAGGGCATGCCCGTGGACGAAGCGATCTCTCGCATGGAGGGAATCCGCTGCGGAATGAAGAGCACCTCCTGTCCGGATCAGCTGGCACAGGCACTCAAAACCTACTGCGGTTAAATGTAACAAAGGCACTGTCTTCGGACAGTGCCTTTTTGTGCCTTGTGAACGGGAAAAATCCTTGACGCGGTGGGAAAAAACCAATAGAATAAAAAAGTTGGGACAAATTATGCATGGCAGGGGAAAAGAGCAAAAAAGTTTCTTTTTCTATGAAAATCATCTTGACGATGTTGTGCCGCTGTGCTATAATGCGTACTTGTACTGGTATGGGCGTATTTTGCGCTCTTTTATGGAAGGAACGGTGAATTGTTTGATCACCCAGCTGCAAACGGAACATAAAGTGGTCGGGGTCAAACAGTCGCGGAAGGCAGTCCAGCGTGGAGAAGCACAGCTGGTGTTTCTGGCCCTAGATGCCGATCCTCAGGTGACGGACCCGATTCTGGAGCTGTGTCAGGTGACGCAGGTTCCGGTGGAAACTGTCCCCCATATGAAAGATTTAGGCGCTGCCTGCGGAATTACGCTGGGCTGTGCCGTTGCTGCCGTTTTGGCAGAGTAATTTTGTTTTTAGCGAATATTCCCAAGGAATATTTGTTAAAATATATCTCGATCAATCCAAGAAAGGAGGAACTGTTCAATGCCTACTTTTAACCAGCTGGTTCGTAGCGGAAGAAAGACCTCTGTGTCCAAGTCCAACTCCCCTGCCCTTCAGAAGACCAAGAACACCCTGAAGAATAAGGAGACCGATGCTCCTTCTCCTCAGAAGCGTGGCGTTTGCACCGCAGTCCGTACTTCTACTCCTAAGAAGCCTAACTCTGCTCTGCGTAAGATCGCTCGTGTTCGTCTGTCCAACGGTTATGAAGTCACCGCTTACATCCCCGGTGTCGGCCATAACCTGCAGGAGCACTCTGTCGTCATGATTCGTGGCGGCCGTGTTAAGGACCTTCCCGGCGTGCGTTACCACATCATCCGCGGCACTCTGGATACCCAGGGCGTCAACGGTCGTATGCAGGCTCGCTCCAAGTACGGTGCCAAGCGTCCCAAGGCCGGCAAGAAGTAATTTCTTACTGCGTCTACACGAAAAATGCATTGCGCTCATGCGCAAGGCGAAAGCCTTGCCTGGAGTTTATTCATATAGATTGATATGGGTAGACCTCTCGGCAGGCACCGGACAAGTTCACAAGGAACTGTCCGCCATGTACGGGTGCTGAAATAATGCATTCGAGTACCTATGAAGTCATTTTAAATGAAGGAGGGAAGCAAAGTGCCCAGAAGAGGAAATGTACCCAAGCGGGAAGTTCTGCCCGATCCTATTTACAGTTCCATCCTGGTGACTAAGCTGGTCAACAGCATCATGCTCGACGGCAAGAAGGGTGTTGCCCAGAAGGTTGTCTATGATGCGTTCGATACCATCAAGGAAAAGACCGGAAAAGAACCCATGGAGGTTTTCGAAGCCGCTATGGAAAATATTATGCCTTCTCTGGAGATCAAGGCTCGCCGTGTCGGCGGTGCCACCTATCAGGTCCCCATGGAAGTGCGTCCCGCACGCCGCCAGACTCTTGCTCTGCGCTGGCTGACTGCTTATTCTCGCAGCCGTAGCGAGAAGAACATGGCCGACCGTCTGGCCGGCGAGATCATGGATGCTGCCAACAACACTGGTAACTCCGTGAAGAAGCGTGAAGATACCCACAAGATGGCCGAAGCCAACAAGGCATTTGCCCATTATCGTTGGTAATTGTAGAGGAGATACTGATTTATGGCTAGAAAAGTTAGTCTGGATAGAACCAGAAATATCGGTATCATGGCTCACATCGATGCTGGTAAGACGACCACTACTGAGCGTATCCTGTACTACACTGGCGTAAACCACAAGGTGGGCGAGACCCATGATGGTTCCGCTACTATGGACTGGATGGCTCAGGAGCAGGAGCGTGGTATTACCATCACTTCCGCTGCTACCACTTGCTTCTGGTCTGGATCCCAGAAGCAGTTTGAACCCCATCGCATTAACATCATCGACACCCCGGGCCACGTCGACTTCACCGTTGAGGTCGAGCGTTCCCTGCGCGTGCTGGACGGCTCTGTGACCGTCATGTGCGCCAAGGGCGGCGTCGAGCCTCAGTCTGAGACCGTTTGGCGTCAGGCTGATAACTATAAGGTTCCCCGCATGATCTATGTCAACAAGATGGACATTCTGGGTGCCAACTTCTACCACGTTCTGGACATGATCGCCGAGCGTCTGAAGGCCAACGCAATTCCGATTCAGCTCCCCATTGGTGCTGAGGATACCTTCCGTGGTATCATCGACCTGGTCGAGATGAAGGCCGACGTCTACTATGACGAGATGGGCAAGGATATGCGCGTCGAGGAAATCCCTGAGGATATGCTCGAGCAGGCTCAGGAGTACCGCACCAAGATGCTGGACTCCCTGGCTGACATCGACGAAGAGATCATGATGCTGGTTCTGGAAGAGCAGGAAGTTCCCACCGACATGATCCGCGCTGCACTGCGTAAGGGTACTCTTGAGAACCTGTGCGTGCCCGTGGTCTGCGGTACTTCCTACCGTAACAAGGGCGTTCAGAAGCTGCTGGATGCCATCGTTGACTACATGCCCGCTCCCACTGACATCGAGTCCATGAAGGGTGTTAACCCCGATACCGAGGAAGAGGAAGAGCGCCATGCCAGCGATGACGAGCCCTTCTCCGCTCTGGCTTTCAAGATCATGACTGACCCCTTTGTTGGTCGTCTGACCTTCTTCCGCGTCTATTCCGGCTCCATCAATGCCGGTGATAGCCTCCTGAACTCCACCAAGGGCAAGAAGGAGCGCTTCGGTCGTCTGCTGCAGATGCATGCAAACCATCGTGAGGATCTGGAGACCGTCTACGCCGGCGATATCGCCGCTGCTGTCGGCCTGAAGAACACCACCACTGGTGACACCCTGTGCGCTGAGAATGCTCCTATCATTCTGGAGTCCATGGAGTTCCCCGAGCCCGTTATCCGCGTCGCCATCGAGCCCAAGACCAAGGCTGGTCAGGAGAAGATGACCGTCGCTCTGCTGAAGCTGGCTGAGGAAGACCCCACCTTTAAGACCTACACCGACGAAGAGACCGGCCAGACCATCATTGCTGGTATGGGCGAGCTGCATCTGCAGATCATCGTCGACCGTCTGCTCCGCGAGTTCAAGGTTGAGGCCAATGTTGGTGCACCTCAGGTTGCCTACAAGGAAACCATCACCACCAAGGTTGATCAGGATACCAAGTACAAGCGTCAGTCCGGCGGTTCCGGTCAGTACGGTCATGTCAAGATCATTGTCGAGCCCAACGAGTCCGGCAAGGGTTACGAGTTCGTCAACGCTACCGTCGGCGGCTCCATCCCCAAGGAGTATATCCCTGCTATCGATGCCGGTATTCAGGGTGCTCTGCAGTCCGGCGTTCTGGCTGGCTATCAGGTTGTTGACGTGAAGGTCACTCTGTACGATGGTTCTTATCATGAGGTTGACTCCTCTGAAATGGCCTTTAAGATCGCCGGTTCCATGGCTTTCAAGGAAGCTTGCCGCAAGGCAAACCCCGTGCTGCTGGAGCCCATGATGAAGGTTTCCGCGACTGTGCCTGAGGAATACATGGGCAACGTCATGGGTGACCTGATCGCCCGCCGTGGTGAAATCCGCGGTCAGGAGGATCGTAACGGCGCCATTCAGATCGATGCATTCGTGCCTCTGGCTGAGATGTTTGGTTATGCTACCGACCTGCGTTCTAAGACTCAGGGCCGCGGCAACTACACCATGGAGCCCAGCCACTACACTCAGATCCCCAAGTCCATCGCTGAGAAGATCATTGCCGGTCGCGCTAACCGCAACTAAAAGTTCTTAAAATGCCGGAAAATGCTGTTGCATTTTCCGGCCGGATGGGGTACAATGTGTGCGTAAATGTGCGGATTATACCCCAAATACCGATTATTCATTCTTAAGGAGGATACTCAAAATGGCTAAAGCAAAATTTGAGCGTACTAAGCCCCATGTCAACATCGGCACTATCGGCCACGTTGACCACGGCAAGACCACTCTGACCGCCGCCATCACCAAGTGGCTGGGTCTGCAGGGTTATGCTGATTACACCGATTACTCCAGCATCGATAAGGCTCCCGAGGAGCGCGAGCGTGGTATCACCATCAACACCGCTCACGTTGAGTATGAGACTGACAACCGTCACTATGCTCACGTTGACTGCCCCGGCCACGCCGACTATATCAAGAACATGATCACCGGCGCTGCTCAGATGGACGGCGGCATTCTGGTTATCGCTGCTACCGATGGCCCCATGGCTCAGACCAAGGAGCATCTGCTGCTGGCTCGCCAGGTTAACGTTCCCTACATCCTGGTCTTCCTGAACAAGTGCGACCAGGTTGACGACGAGGAGCTGCTGGAGCTGGTCGAGATGGAAGTCCGCGAGACTCTGGACGAGTATGGCTTCCCCGGCGACGAGACCCCCATCATCAAGGGTTCCGCTCTGAACGCTCTGACCTGCGAGTCCACCGATCCCAACCATCCCGACTATGCTTGCATCAAGGAACTGATGGCTGCTGTCGACGAGTGGATCAAGACCCCCGAGCGTAAGGCTGACCTGCCCTTCCTGATGCCCGTTGAGGACGTCTTCACCATCACCGGTCGTGGCACCGTTGCTACCGGCCGTGTCGAGCGTGGCGTTGTTAAGATGGGCGATACCGTCGAGATCGTTGGTCTGCAGGAGGAGAAGCGCTCCACCGTTATCACCGGTCTGGAAATGTTCCGCAAGACTCTGGACTTCGCTGAGGCTGGCGACAACATCGGTGCTCTGATGCGTGGCATTAACAAGACCGACATCGAGCGTGGTCAGGTCCTGTGCAAGCCCGGCTCCATTCACCCCCACACCAAGTTCCGTGGCCAGGTGTACGTCCTGAAGAAGGAAGAGGGCGGCCGTCATACTCCTTTCTTCAACAACTATCGTCCTCAGTTCTACTTCCGTACCACTGACGTGACCGGCATCATCCAGCTGCCCGAGGGCACCGAGATGTGCATGCCTGGCGATAACGTCGAGATGGACGTCGAGCTGATCACTCCTATCGCTATCGAGGCTGGCCTGCGTTTCGCTATCCGTGAGGGTGGCCGTACCGTCGGTTCCGGCGTTGTCGTTGCTATCAACGAATAATCGATCCTTATGAGTTTGAAAGGACCGGCTCATTGAGCCGGTCCTTTTTTCTTTATAGAATGGGAGAGTGAACATGGAAACTGTAACGCAAATTCTGAAAGAGCTGAGTACCCTTGCATCCACCCGCCTGCTGGCCGCCGTTATTGCAGCCATTCTGGTGGTCTCCTTCGGTAAATTCCTGCTGCGGCTGTTGAATCGGACTATGGAGCGGTGTAAGATGGACGCCACTCTTGCCAAGTTCCTGACGGCAGCTGCCCGTGTGGTGATTTACTTTATCGCCGTTGTGATTATTGCGGATGCACTGGGCTTTGAGATGTCCTCTCTGGTCGCACTGGCCAGCGTGGTTTCCGCATCCTTTGCTCTGGCCGCTTCCGGTGTACTGTCCAACCTTTTCGGTGGCATTCTGCTGCTGATGGCCAAGCCTTTCGGCGTCGGTGATTATATTGCCATTTCCGGTGTGGAAGGCATCGTCATGGAGGTCAGTATCCTCAATACCAAGATCAATACCGCCGATAATAAGCGCATTACCATGCCCAACAGTAACATCGCTGCTGCCACGGTGGTCAATTATACCTCCGAGGGCAAGCGCCGCGTGGATCTGGTGTTTAGTGTGGGCTATGAAAATGATATGGAGCGCGTGAAGACCGCCATTCGTGCTACGGTAGAAAACCATGATAAAGTGGTAGATAAGGACCAAATCTTCGTCCGAGTCAGCGCTTATAACGACAGCACCATCTCCTATACCATGCGTGCATGGGCAAAAACCGAGGACTATTGGGAGGTTTATTTTGATTTGATGGAGCAGGTGAAGAAGACCTTCGATCAGGTTGGTATCACCATGGTGTTCCCCGTACTTACGGTTCAGATGGATACCCCCAAGGAGAATTGAGCAGGATTGTGATAATTTTCCAAAGGCCTGTGGAAAACTGAATTGAAAAACCCAGCTGTATTCCGGCAGAACGGTCGGGATGCAGCTGGGTTTGTTTTTTAATGAAATTTATGGTTTGTCAGTGCAAAAGCGCCTCCATATCCGGCGGTAAAGGAGCCTCAAACTCCAGCTTTTCCCCGGTGATAGGGTGCTGGAACCGCAGGGATGCGGAGTGAAGCGCCGGACGGGAGATGAGCTGGTGATCTTCCGTTCCGTAGAGAAAATCTCCCAGCAGAGGATGTCCAATGTGAGCCATGTGTACCCGGATTTGGTGGGTGCGGCCGGTTTCGGGAGTGACACGGACCAGACTGCGGTCAGAGAGGGAGGTGACTACCTGATACCGGGTGAGGGATTCTTTCCCATCCGGACGAACGGTCCGGGCAATCACCGAACCATCCAGCCGGCCGATGGGAGCCGTGATGCAGCCCTCTTGCGGGGCGGGCGTTCCTTCACAAACAGCCAGATAAGTGCGCTGAAATGCGGGAGTGTGCAATGAATCGCTGAGCCGTTGGGCAGCGTAGGCGTGTTTTGCCACACACATCAATCCGCTGGTGCCTTTGTCTAGTCGGTTGACCGGGCGGAACAGATGATTTTCTCCCTTGGATTGATAGTAGAAGGTGAGGAAATTGCCCAGCGTGTCCCCGTGATGGTCAGGTCCCGGATGAACCGTGACGCCGCCGGCCTTGTTGAGAATGAGAAGATGCTCGTCCTCAAAGAGAATATCTAAATCCCCGGGAACCGGCTCAATAGGGGAGGGAGGATCATCGGGAAGAAGGATGGTAAGCACTTGACCGGGCTGAGGAACGGTGTAGCCTGGAACGGGTTTTCCGTCCAGCAGCAGGGCGTTGGGGGTGTCCCGAAGTTTTTTACGACTGAGTGTGGAAAAGCAAAGATCCAATTTCAGAAAATTTGCAATTTCTTTGCCCTGCCGCACCTCGGGTATGGTATACTCTAAACGAACCATGGTTTCACCTCCGAACTTGGTTATATCATGACCGCTGAACTTCGTCAAGCGGTGAAAGGGACAGGCTATGCCGTATCTGATTGAAAAAAATTCATACGATCCCCATTCTTTGGGCATCTATATCCATATCCCGTTTTGTGTGCGCAAGTGCGCCTACTGCGATTTTTACTCTCTTTCGGCCGGAAAAGATGCGATGGAACAGTATCATCAGGCCTTGATGCAGATGATTCCACGATTGGGGGAGAAGCATGCCGGCCGCAGGGTGGATACCATCTATTTTGGGGGTGGAACACCTTCCTGCTATCCCATCGAATACCTGTCCGAAGAGCTGAATTTGATTGGCAAGTGCTTTTTCTTGACGGAAGATTGCGAGGTTACTGCGGAGTGTAATCCGGACAGTGCCCTGCGTCCTTGGCTGCAGGGAGCAAAGCGTGCGGGCATCAACCGTCTTTCCATG
>RCNI01000581.1_pt1 | contig 21971 bp, 22 predicted proteins | sample 2041151 | NCBI WGS metagenome assembly RCNI01 (sample SAMN09708214, study PRJNA481090) | feces metagenome | isolation source: feces | place: Antarctica: Albino Rookery | reverse complement strand
TGTCAACTCTTGATTTAGAAGGGTTAGATGCATAGTCTTTTGCTCTCTTCTTCTTTCATACAAAGAAAATGATTGGACCAATTATTAAACCTAATAAAATAGGTGAAATAACTATTAAACATCATACTCAAAAATCAATTTGTAATAATGGTACACTTGATGCTGCTAATGCAACTGTGGATAAAATAGTAGTTCATCTAGCAACTTTTTTATTTGTCTTCTTTTTCATGTTATTGACTCCATTAATATAATGATATATTAAAATCAAATTTTTTCAATATATTTTAGGATAATTATTCAATATTATTTATTAGATCCTGATTCATGGATTTATTACCCCTGAGACAAAGACCGTAAAAAGAGGTCCCAGTTGAATCTCCCTACATCTATTATTATTTGAAAGTTTAAACACTTTTTTTATCTCACTTGTGACATCTTGTAAAAACACAAAAATAAATGATTAATCAACAAGATATCAAGCAAAATTAGTATATACTTGTAATGGATTTTAATTAGTTTATACTTATTATTAGGAGAGTCACATATGGAAAAAGTTCAAAATGAAAATTCAAAAAATATTAACTACAATAGATGAAATAATTGAAAAATTTGGCAAGGAAGATAATGAGGAGGAATAAATTATGAAAAGAAATGGAAGTAATTTTAACCTAGGTAAAGTGATTGCTATAGTTATATTAGTTCCCTTAGTAATTTGGATGCTTTATATAATATTTAAATCAGTTATAATAGCATTAAGATTATTAGCTGGATTAATAGGAATTGCTTTAGTGCCAATATTATTTTTAATTTTATTATTTGGTTTAATATACCTTATAGTATATTTGGTTAAATTCTTTAAAAAGAAATAACTAGTTAAAGTTCTACTATTAAAGTAGAACTTTTATGTTGACTTTTTTTGTAAAGTATGATAGAATTAAATTGATTTATTAAAAAATAACCTTATAAATAATTTTAGGAGGCAATTATATGAACAAAACAAAATTTATAATAGCTAGGTGGGTATGCTTTTTTAGTTATGTAGTACAATTTTTCTTAATTAAATATGTGAATATATGTGCTTTAGTATCTCCAGCAGTTTTATGTGCTATTTTGCTTTTGATTCAAATTATAGAAGTGACATTATTTGAATATGGAATTCATGGCTTTATAGAAAGTTACAGAAATATAGTATTAGATTTGGATGAAAAGGTAGTAACTAATGTATATAAAACTTCTGCAGTATTTGCAATAGTATTATCTACTGTAATTAGTTTATTATTTTCACAAGTATCTATTGGAGTAATTGGAACTTTAATATGTATAGTAGTAATAGTACTTGTTTTAAGTTGGCATTTAAAAAGTGTACTTGATTTAGCAAATAAACAAGTAGAAGAATATAGACTAAAAGAATAAAAATAAAAATGAGTGTAAATTACACTCATTTTTTGTATATATATTTCAAAAAATGACCCTTTATGATATAATGTGCATACAAGGAGTGATTATAATAATTAAGAAAAAATATATAAACGAAAATGAAATAATAAATGCATTAGAAAGTTTAAAGAGTATATATGAAAAGTCAGTAGAAAATATTATAAAAACAAATAGTAATTCTTTTTATGATAGAATAGAAAATTTAAAATTAAAAATAGAAATGATAGATAAAGTTATTATATTTGTAAAACAACTAAAATTAAAACCTGTAAATAGTTTTTGCACATATAACTTGAGAGTTAAAGAAATAGATAATAAGTATTATCATACAGTAACTTTAGAAAAAATAAATAATGAAGGGGAAAATGAAATATTAGAAGAGTATGTAACAAATATAGAAAATATATAATGGAGGTGTAAAATGGTAGCTAGAATATTAATAGATTCTTCTGTAAAGGGAATTAATAAAGTATTTGATTACAAAGTTCCAGAAGAACTTATTTCACAAGCTGAAATAGGAAAAAGAGTGCTTATTAATTTTGGAAATGGTAGAGGCAGAAAAGATGAAGGAATAATTGTAAAGTTGCAAGATAATCCTTCTAAAGAAGGAATGAGACTTAAAAAAATATCAGAAATTTTAGATGATAACTGTGTTGTTTCTAGAGAAAAGTTAACACTTGCTAAATGGATGTCTAAACAGTATTTTTGTAATGTATACGATTGCCTTAAACTAATGTTTCCTCCAGGAACTACAGCAAAATTTAAAGAAAAAAATGTAAAACAAAAATATGAAAATAAAATTAGTTTAAAAGAAGATATAGAAACAGTTAAAAAATATATAAAAGAAGATAAAATAAAAAGTGTAAAACATATGCAAGTTTTAAATTACTTAATAGAATCTTCAGGGGCTGCTATGCAAAAAGATATACTAGATGCAGTTAATATAACAAAAGGCGTATTAGATACAATGCAAAAGAAAGAATTAATAATAATAGAAAAAGAAGAAGTTAAAGAAGAATATTCTAAACTTTTTGAAAGTGATATACCATATACACCTAAAGTGCTAACAGATGAACAAGAAAACGTATATGAAAGTATAGCAAGTTTAATAGACAACGATGAGTATTATAATTGTATATTAAAAGGAATAACTGGTAGTGGTAAAACAGAAGTATATATAAATTTAATTGAAAAGGTAATTAATAACAATAAAAAAGCCATAATGTTAGTGCCGGAAATTTCTCTTACGTATATGATGGCAGAAAGATTTGTTTCTAGATTTGGAAATAAAGTTGCTATATTACATAGCAAAATGACAAATACTGAAAGAAAAAGAGAATGGATGAGAATTAAAAATGATGAAGTAAAAATTGTAGTAGGTGCAAGATCTGCTATATTTTCTCCAATAGAGTTTTCTAATCTTGGAATTATAATAATAGATGAAGAACATGATCTTTCGTATACATCACAAACAACGCCTAAATATATAACAGAAGAGGTTGCAAAATATATGTGTAAAGAAGCTAAATGTGTACTTCTTAGAGGAAGTGCAACTCCAAGTATAGTAACATATTATGAAGCTAAAGAGGAAGATGGAATATTATTTACATTAAATAATAGACCAAATAATGCTAAACCTCCAGAAATAGAAATACTAGATATGAAACAAGAATTTACATATGCAAATAGAAGAAGTAGAATTTATTCAGAAGAATTTTTAGATAGATTAGAAGAAAATATAAAAAAAGGTGAGCAAACAATTATATTTTTAAATAGAAGAGGACACTCTGCATATTATATTTGTGACAATTGCGGTGCTAAGTTAAAATGTCCTAAATGTGATGTTGCCATGACATATCACAAAAAAGCAAATTTAAATATTTGTCATTATTGTTCTCATGCTGAAAAAGTTACAAATGTATGCAAAGAATGTGGACAAAGTACATTAAAAATGCATGGTATAGGGGTAGAAAAATTAGAAGAAGAGTTATATAGAGTTTGCAAGGATGTAAAAATATTGAGAATGGACGCAGATACCACAATGGTAAAAGATGGACATAAAAAAATATTAGATGCCTTTAAAAGAAAAGAAGCAAATTGTTTAATAGGAACACAAATGATAAGTAAAGGACATGATATAGAAAATGTAACTTTGGTATTAGTAGTATCAGCAGATTCACTTTTATCTATAAATGATTATAAAGCAGGGGAAAGAGCTTTTTCAAATATGCTACAAGTGGCAGGAAGAGCTGGAAGAAAAGATAAAGAAGGATACGTAATTATCCAAACATATGATGAAAAAAATGAAATAATAAAAGCAGTAAAAAATCAAGATTATGATTCATTATATGAAGATGAAATATATTTTAGAAGAATGTTAGATTTTCCACCATTTTGTTCTATAATTCAAATAGATATAACAGCAGATGATTTAAATGTTTTAAGTAAAGCTGAAAAAAGATTCTATATGTATCTTGAAAAGGTAAAGACAGATAATATGGAGATATTTTCTCCTAAATCACCATATATACAAAAAGTAAATAATAAATACAGAAGTTATATAGTTATTAAATGTATATTTGATGAAGAAAAAGCAAGAAGAATAAAATTTGCAGTAGATAAATTTGAAGAAAACGAAAAATTCAAAGTAAAAATAAGTGTAACCAAAGATCCAATATATGTTGGATAGAAAAGGAGAAAATATGAATTTATTTGGAACAATAATGATTGCTATTTATTTAACACAATTAATAGCAGCAGCTTTTGTTATATTTTTTGAAAAAAAAGATCCTAGTGTTACATTAGTATGGGTACTTATAATAGTATTTTTACCAGTAGTAGGATATCTTTTTTATTTTCTATTTGGAACAACGATAAAATTAAAAATGGAAGCAAAATATAAAAGAATAGATGGTATAGAAAAGAAATATTTAGAATTTATAGAAAAGCAATTTTCATTAAGAAAGAAACATAGTTTAAATACAAATGAAGCTAAATTACAAAATTATACTGATTTAATAACTTTAAATACACAAAATACAATAAGCTGTTATACAGAAAATAATAGTGTAAAAATTTTTAAAAGTGGTAGAGAAAAATTTGATATGTTATTTAAAGAAATAAAAGAAGCAAAGGTAAGTATAAATATTGTTTATTTTATCTTAAATCCTAATGATAAAATAGGTAAAGAATTTATTAAAATATTAGAAGAAAAAGCAAGAAAAGGTGTAAAGGTAAGACTTGTTTATGATAGATTTGGAAATGTAAATAATAGATATAGATATTTTTCTTCACTTGTAGAAGCAGGTGGAGAAGTAGTGCCATATATGCCAAGTGTATTTAAAACATTTGTACAAATGAATTACAGAATGCACAGAAAAATGGTTATAATAGATGGTAAAATAGCATATACAGGAGGAATAAATGTAGGAGATGAATATATAAACTTACATAAAAAACTTAAACCGTGGAGAGATACATCAATTCGTTTAACAGGACCATCTGTAAATGCAATGCAACTTAGATTTATAACAGATTTTATATTTTTAAAAACACATTTCAGAAAGCCTAAGAATATGGATTTCTATAATATAGATGTAGCCAAAGAATTATTTCCAGAGCCTATATTAGAAGGAAATGCAGGGGTGCAAATTGTATCATCTGGACCGGATAGTGATCAAGAATATATAAAAGATGGTTATATTAAAATGATTAATTTAGCTAAAAAATATATATACATAGAAACACCTTATTTTATACCAGATCAAGCATTTTTAAATGCAATTAGAATAGCTGCTCTATCTGGTGTAGATGTAAGAGTTGTAATTCCTAAATTACCAGACAAAAAATTTGTATATTATATAACATTATCTTATATACAAGATTTATTAAAATGGGGAGTAAAGGTTTATTTATATGAAGGATTTATTCATGCTAAGAGCATTGTTATAGATGATATTGTTTCTTCTATTGGAAGTACTAATGTAGATATACGTAGCTTTAGATTAAATTATGAATTAAATGCATTTATTTATGATGAAGAAGTAGCATTACTAAATAAAGATATATTTAAGAATGATTTAAAAAGAAGTAAAGCGGTTAAGTATAGCGAATATAAGAAGAGATTTATAGGAACTAAATTTATGGAGTGTATTTGTAGATTTATAGCACCACTTGCATAAAATCATCTTATAAGGTGTTGACATAATATTAACTAAGTGATATAATGTAATTGATATTATAAATGAGGTGATGTTATGTATAATTACTATGACAGAAAAGATGATAGAGATAAATATAATGAAAAAGATGACACAACAATCAATATTCATGGTTATGATTCTTGCTCATGTCCTAGATGTGGAAGTACAGATATAGACAGAGATAGAAAATATTGTTACGCATGTGGAAACAGGTGGTAATAGATATGATTTTAGAAAAAATGTCTTTTAAGTATCTAGATGATATGCATAGGATATTGAGTAATGAAGAAAATATAAAATATACAGGATTAGATTGCTCTATAAACTACAATTCAACAGTTAAGCATGTAGAATGGCTTGTTTCTAATAAAAGTCGGTTATCAAGTATAGCTATAGTAAATGATGATGATAGATTAATTGGTTTTATTAATATATATAAAAATTTAGATTCTATAGAAATTGCCGTTATGTGTGATGTAAAATATCGAAATAAAGGATATATGTACAATTCACTTTGCAAAGTAATCGACTATTTAAAAGAAGAAAATAGATATAAAAAAATATATGCAAAAATAAATAAAAAAAATGTTAGAAGTATAAATCTAGTAAAAAAACTTGGATTTGTAGAAATAGAAGAAAAATCTAATTTCGAAAAAGAAGAAATAATTATATATGTATTAGATATATAAAGAAATGGTTAATTCCATTTCTTTTTTCTTGATTTTTTATGTTAAATATGTTATACTAAATATGTTAATTTTAAAAATATATATGATGGGGGAGCAAAAATTTGCAAGCTAAAACAATAAATATGGAACTTGATATAGCAAAATTAAACGAAGGATACATAGTATTAGAACTAAGAAACAAAAACGGTGAAAAATTTGAATATAATACTGGAAAAAGTGTTAAGAAAAATGAAAAACAATTAGAAAAATTTAATACACCTATTTTACTAGAGATAATGTATGAATCTTTTTGTAATACAGATGAGGATGATTATAAATTTATATGTTCAAAAAATTCAATTATACCATCTGAAAAAACTTTAGAAAATATTGATTATTTTGTAGAGGATTTTATGAAAAAAATAAAATGATTAAAGAAGATGATTTCTAATAATAGAAGTCATCTTTTTATTATCTTTTACTTGATATATTAACGGTTTTGTTATATAATAATAAGGAATTAATTTTATATTTAAGAAGGAGAATTTAAAATGGCAATAAGAAAAATAGTATTAGAAGGCGACGAAATTTTAAGAAAAAAAAGTAAGCCTGTCGAAAAAATAGATGACAAGATTTTAGAATTAATAGAAGATATGAAAGAAACTATGTACAAGTACGATGGCATAGGTCTTGCAGCTGTGCAAGTAGGAATATTAAAAAGAGTAATTGTATATGATTTAGGAGATGGATTAAATAAAGGCGTAATTATTAATCCGGTTATAAAACAAAGAAAAGGAAAACAATGGTGTGAAGAGGGATGTCTTTCTTTACCAAATGTTTTTGGAGAAGTACAAAGACCAGCAAAAGTTGTAGTAGAAGCTTTAAATGAAAAAGGTGAAAATATTACAATTAGTGCAAAAGATCTTTTAGCAGTATGTTTATCTCATGAAATAGATCACTTAGAAGGAATATTATTTGTAGATACAGCTGAAAATATTCACGAAGTAATGCCAGAAGATATACAAAAATAAAGGAGAAAAAATGACAAAAGTTTGTAAATTACCAAAAGAAAAGAAAGATATAAAAATTGTATTTATGGGTACACCTGATTTTGCAGCAGAATCTTTAGAAGCTTTAGTTAAAAACGGGTATAATGTAGAGCTTGTATTAAGTCAACCAGATAGAAAAAAAGGTAGAGGAATGAAGCTTATAAAAACACCGGTTAAAGAATGTGCTGAAAAATATGGAATAGAAGTTTATCAACCTGAAAAATTAAAAGATAATGAAGAAGCTATTGAAAAATTAAAAAATATAGATGCAGATTTATTTATTGTAGTAGCATATGGGAAAATTTTAAGAAAAGAAATTTTAGATTTACCTAAATATGGATGTATAAATGTACATGGATCATTACTTCCAAAATATAGAGGAGCAGCACCTATTCAATATTCAATAATAAAAGGTGAGACTAAAACAGGTGTTACTACTATGTTCATGGATGATGGTATAGATACAGGTGATATGCTATGTAAATCTGAAATAGAAATAGATGCTGAAGATACATACGAAACATTACATGATAAGTTAAAAGTTATAGGTGCAGATTGTTTAATTGAAACCTTAAATAAATATGTAGAAGGTACATTAGTATCTGAAAAACAAGGCGATGATTATACAATGGCTTCTATGATAGATAAGGAAATGTGTAAATTAGATTTTAATAATAAAGCACAAGATATTAAAAATTTAGTAAGAGGAGTAAATCCATTTCCATGTAGTTATATGATTTTAGATGATCAAAGAAGATATAAAGTTTATAAAGTTAATGTAATAAAAAATATGGAATTTAATGATGCTAAACCAGGTGAAGTTGTAATATCAAATGGAAAACAAGGTCTTTTTGTAAAAGCAAATGACTTTGTTCTTGAAATTTGTGAATTTCAAGAGCAAAACGGAAAAAGAATGTCTACAAAAGATTATTTAAAAGGAAAAGAAATAAAGGTAGGAGCAAAAGTTATATGATAAATATTAGCAGATTAACAGAAGAAGAACTTGCAAAATTTATTGAAGAAAATGGTGAAAAGAAATTTCATGCAAAACAAATATATAAGTGGATACATAAAATAGGAGTAAGATCTTATGATGAAATGACAGATATATCAAAATCTCTTAGAAATTTTTTAAAAGAAAATACATATATGACAGATTTAAAAGTTATTATGTGCCAAGAATCTAAAAAAGATGGAACTAGAAAATTTTTAATAGAACTTGAAGATGGAAATATAATTGAAAGTGTATTTATGGTATATAAACATGGTAATACAGCATGTGTTTCTACACAAGTAGGATGCAGAATGGGATGTAAATTTTGTGCATCTACTAAAGCTGGATTTATTAGACATTTATATGCAGATGAAATAGAAGGTCAAATATGGGCTATGCAAAAATATACAGGTCAAAGAATTTCTAATATAGTGTATATGGGAATTGGAGAACCTCTAGATAATTTTGATAATACATTAAAATCAATAGAAATAATAAATAGTGCAAATGGCCTTAATATTGGTGCAAGACATATAAGTATATCAACTTGTGGTCTTGTTCCTAGAATATATGAACTTGCAGATAGAAAAACACAATGTACACTTTCTATTTCATTACATGCAACAACAGATGAAAAAAGAAAACAAATAATGCCAATAGCAAACAAATATAATGTAAAAGAATTAATAGATGCTTGTAAATATTATATAAAAACTACAGGAAGAAGAATTAGTTTTGAATATGCTTTAATTGCAGATGTTAATGACACTAAAGAAGAAGCATTAAAACTTGCAAGATTATTAGAAGGAATGCTTGCACATGTTAATTTAATTCCAGTTAATGAAATTAGAGATGGTCAATATGTTAAAAGTAAAGAAAAAAATATTGCAACTTTTATGGACACAGTAAATAGTTGTGGTATAATTACTACTGTAAGACGTGAACTTGGAACTGATATAGAAGCAGCATGTGGACAATTAAGAAGAGATCATATAGATAACATGAAATAAAGAGAGGTGATATGATGCTAAAATATTATGCAAATACAAATGTAGGTATGCAACGTGAAAAAAATGAAGATTATTATAAAGTTGGTGCTTACGAAGGATATAATGTATATATTGTAGCAGATGGTATGGGCGGATACCAAGGCGGTGAAATTGCAAGTAAACTTGCAGTTATAGATACTTTTGAAAATATAGAAAAAGCAATAGATAAAGGATTAATAAAAACACCAAATGGTATAGGTCTTACTATAATTGATGCAATCAAAAGAGCTAACAACAAAGTATTTGAGTATTCAAAAAAAGATGAAAAATTAAAGAATATGGGTACAACTATAATTGTTGCTATAGAAAAAGATGATAAACTTTATTATGCATCTTTAGGAGATAGTAGAATATATAAATGTAGCAATAATTTAGAACAAATTACAATTGATGATACATATGTAGGTGCTCTTTTAAAAGATGGCGTTATAACAGAAGAAGAAGCAAAAGTTCATCCTCAAAGACATGTACTTACTAAAGCACTAGGTATAGGTAAAAAAATAGATTTATCATATAATGAAATAGATTTAAAATCAGGCGATGTTATTTTAATGTGTACAGATGGAGTTACAAATATGGTGCCTAAAGAAAAATTAGAAGAAATATTAATAGAAAATAGAAATACAGATAAAAATGTAGCAGATGTTATAATAAAAGAAGCTAACCTAGGAGGCGGTACAGACAATAGTACAGCTGTAGTAATATATATGTAAAATTAAAAAAAAGGTGGATAAAAAATGGAATTGATAGGGAAAATTTTAAATAAAAGATATGAAATAATTGAAAAAATAGGTCAAGGTGGAATGGCCACAGTATATAAAGCTAAAGATACATTACTTAGTAGATTTGTTGCTGTTAAAGTTTTAAAAGAAGAATATTTACAAGATAGTGAATTTGTAAAAAGATTTAGAGCAGAAGCACAAGCAGCTGGAAGTCTTTCACATCCTAATATAGTTTCTATTTATGATGTAGGAGAAGAAGATAATGTTAATTATATTGTTATGGAACTTGTAGAAGGTTTCACATTAAAAGAATATATAACAAAACATGGATATCTTCCTGCAACAAAAGCATTAAAAGTTGCTATTCAAATAGCTTCAGCTTTAGAAGTTGCACATAAAGCTAAAATAATACATAGAGATATTAAACCACATAATATTATGCTTACAAAAGAATTTATGGTTAAGGTTTCTGATTTTGGTATAGCAAAAGTTTCTACAACTTCTACTATAACTAATATGGGAAGTACAGTAGGATCTGTACATTATTTTTCACCAGAACATGCTAAAGGTGGATATACAGATGAAAAATCAGATATATACTCTCTTGGTATAGTTATGTATGAAATGGTAACAGGAGTACTTCCATTTGATGCTGATACTCCAGTTGCAATAGCACTTAAACATATACAAGAGGAGCCGATTCCTCCAATAGAATTTAAAAAAGATGTTCCAGTTGCAGTAAATGGAATAATAATGAAAGCATTAGAAAAAAGCACTTCAAAAAGATATCAAAGTGCAGCTGAAATGATAAAAGATATATATAAAGCTATTAAGAATCCAAATGAAGTGATTTATGATAAAGAAGCAGCTAAATTAGATGTAGGAGCAACTCAAGTTATTAAAGTTCCAACAGATGATGAAGATGATAAATTAGATAGAAATGTAGAAACTTATCATGAAGAAGATAAGTATAAAACAGAAAAAACACAAGTGATTTCTAAAATAGATAGAGAATTTTTCGATGAAAGTCAAGTAGATGATGATGATGAAGCTTTTGAAAGAGAAATCAAAGAAAAAAGAAGACAAAAATTAAGAGAAGAAGCTTTAGAAAATGAACCTACAAATAAAGATAATAAAAAGAAAAAAAATATAATAATAGCAGTAGTTGTTTCTGCAATTGTAATACTTGTTTTAGCAGGATTTGCATTTATACCAGGAATGATTAAAAAAGAAGATATTAAAGTTCCAGATTTAAGAGGAAAAGATTTTAAACAAGTAGAACAAGAATATAGAGAAAAAGGAATTGAAATTGTAGCTACAGATTCTATATATAGTTCAGATGTAGAGCAAGGTGCAATAGTAGATCAATCTATAGATCCAGGACTTACTTTAAAATCTAAAAGAATAGAAGTTACTGTATCAAAAGGACCTAAAATGGTAACCGTACCAGACCTTACTAACAAAGAATATAAAGTAGCTAAATATGAATTAGATCAATTAGAATTAAATGCAGAATTTGATTTTGTAATAAATCCAGATGTAGCTGAAAATTTAATTATTAAACAATCACCACTTAAGGATGAACAAGTTATAGCAGGATCTGTAATTAAAATTCAAGTAAGTAAAGGAAATGGTAAAGTGAAATTCCCAATGCCAAAACTTACAGATATGTCTTTAGAAAGTGCAAAAAAAATAATAGAAGAAAAGAAACTAATTCTTACTAAAATAAACTATGAACAAAATGATTCTAAACCAAATGGATATGTAACAGCACAAAGTGTTAATCCAAATGTAGAAGTTGAAGAAGGAAAAGTAATAGAAATTACAGTAAATAGACTTTCTAAAACAAAAGAAGTAGTAATAAATTTAAGTGAAATATTACCAAAAGAAAATAATAGTGAGCAAACAAAACCAGGAGATACAGAAAAGCCAGAAAGTTCTACAGAAAAAACATATAAAATAAAGGTTACAGCAACTGTAGAAGGCGTTACAAATACAGTATATTCAGATACACATAAAGCATCAGATAAAGAAATTAGATTTACTGTAAATGGCTTTACTACTGCAAATCTTAAAGTGTTTGTAGATGGAAATTCTAAAAAAGAACTTGTAATAGATTTTACAAAATAAAATAAATAGCCACTACTTTAAGTAGTGGCTAAATATATAAAGGAGAAATAATTTGGAAGGTATAATAATAGAAGTAAAACCAGAAAAATACATAGTAGAAATAAACGAAAATGTTGTATCTGCTGTTGTAAGAGGAAATGTAAAAAAGAAAGAAAAACTTTTAGTTGGAGATAAAGTTTTACTGTCTAAAGAAAACGATGTATATATAATAGAAAAAGTTTTTGCTAAAAAGAATTCTTTAATAAGACCACCAATATGCAACATAGATCAAATGTTTTGTATAGTTTCTAAAAATCATCCGCAACCAGATTTAAATGTTTTAGATAAACAAATAATACTTTGTGAAAAAAATAATATAACTCCAATAATCTGTATAAACAAAACAGACTTAGAAGAAGAAAATGAAAATTACAAATATATAAAAGAAGTATATAGTAATATAGGATACGAAGTATTAGAGATAAGTGCAGAAAAAGGTATAGGATTAGATAAAATAAAAGAAAAATTAAAGAATAAAATATCTGCAATGTCTGGACTTTCAGGCGTTGGTAAATCAAGTTTAATGAGAAAAATATTAAACCTACAAGATGAAGAAGAAATAGAAGTAGGAGATTTAATGAAAAAAATAAATAGAGGAAAACATACAACCAAGTATGTGAAACTATATTATGTAGAAAATGGATATCTTGCGGATACACCAGGTTTTTCTTCATTAGAACTTGTAGATGGTATTGAAAAAAATGACTTAAAACATTATTATAATGAATTTTCAAGTTATACTTGTAAATACCAAGATTGTAATCACGTAACAGAAAGTATAGAAGAATGTAGTATAAAAAAAGCAGTAGAAGAAAAAGAAATAGATAGTAAAAGATATGAAAGATATAAAAAGATGTATCAAACATTAGAAATAAAAGATAAAATGAAATACAAAAATAAAAGAAGATAGTAAGGAGAAAGATATATGAAAATATTGCCTTCATATTTAAAAATAAAAGATAATTTAGAAAATTTTTTAGACTTTTTAATTATATATAATAAGAATGTAGAAGAAAAATATAAAATAGAAGAAATACATGTAGATGTAATGGATGGAAAGTTTGTTGAAAATATAGGAGTAAATATAGAAGATATAAAATTAATAAAAGAAAAAGGATTTTTAGCAGATGTTCATTTAATGGTAGAAAAGCCATTAGAAGAAAAATATATAAATATAGCAAATGCATTAAATGCAGATAGTATTACAGTACATTTAGAAATAGAAAATAATTTAGAGGTAATAAAAGAAATAAAAGAAAAAACAAATGCTAAAGTTGGAATAGCTATTAATCCTGAAACAAATGTAAAACTTTTAGAAAAATGTTTAAAATATATAGATATAATTTTAGTTATGTCTGTACATCCAGGAAAAGGCGGACAAGAGTTTATAGAGGATACATATACAAAAATAAAGGAAATAAACGAAATAATAAATGAAAAAAATATTTTAATATATGTAGATGGTGGAGTAAATGAAAAAAACGCCAAAAATTTAAAAAAATTAGGTGTAGATAAAGTTATTTGTGGATCATATATTACAGATAATTTAGATATAAGTTTAGAAAATAGAATTAAAAAAATATATTAAGTAAGAAAAATTTTTCTTACTTTTTTTCTTGTATTTTTAAAAAGTTATATGATATAATTTATATATAAAGAGGTGAGGTATGGAAACATTTTTAAAAATAGATACTAGTATAGTATGTATTTGTTTTCTTATGAGTATAACATTTTATATTCTAAAACATATGCCTAAAAATTTACCTACAATGAAACTATTTACTACAACAATATTACTAAATGTAATGGGGTTAATTATAGAGGCATTTTCTATTTACTTATTTGATTTTGCAGATAATATATTAAAAGAAATGGTATACTTTTTTTATTTCTTGACCAATATTTTATATTTTATAACTGTGCTTGTATGGTCAAGTTTTATATATGCTTATGCAAGAGGAAACAAAAAACCTACTAAAACATGGACAGTATTAATGATGATACCTTGTATAATAGGGAGTATATTACAAGGAATTAATTTCAAATCCAATATATTATTTTATATAGATAGTAATAATAAATTAGTAAGAGGAAATTATTTTATATTTTTTGCTATGTGTGTAGCAAGTTATTTAATTTTAAATTTAATAGTTATATTTAAAAACAAAAAAAAATTAACAAAATCTGAATTTGAAACATTAACATTTTTTCAGTTTGTTCCAATACTAGGTGGAATAATACATTTATCTGTACCAAATGGAATAAATACAGTTTGGATATACTCAGCATATACGTTAATAATGGTAAGTCTTTATTTAAATAATGCAATGATGAGATTTGATGTTTTAACTGGTGCATGGAAGAGAGTTGCTTTTGATAAATATACAGATGAGCTTTCTAAAAAAGATTATATGAATTTTTCTATAGCTTTTTTAGATATGGATGATTTTAAAGAAATAAATGACACATATGGACATGCAATAGGTGATAAAGCATTAAAAAAATTTGCTAGTTTATCTACAAGTATACTTGGAGATGGAGATATATTAGTAAGATATGGTGGAGATGAATTTTTGCTATTTTTTAATACTAAAGATTTAAATATAGTAGAAGAAAAATTAAAAAAAATGCAAGAAACTGTAGAAGAATTTAATAAAATAAATCCAGATAAATATAAACTTAAATATACATGTAAAGCGGAAAGCTATAATCCTAATATATATAGAACTATATCAGAATTAATTCATTTTGTAGATAGTGAAATGTATAAGGAAAAAGCTTTAAAGAAAAAGAAAAGAAAAATGCTAGGTGTATAGGAGAGTGGTATAATGGAAAAATTTATTGAAATGTATAATCAAGTAGATTTAGATATACTTTGTGCAATTGTTTTATTTAGTGTGCTAATATATACCTTTAAATATATAAAAAGAGGGGTAGAAGAGACTAAGTATTTAAGAATATTAACAGTTATTATGATAATAGAATTAATTATAGAGCCTGTTTGCTTTATATTAGAAGAATTTAGAATTCCTTTTCTTGTTCCAATTACATATTTAAGTGAGTTTATTAATTTATCTTTATGTTCTTTTTTAGGTGTATATTGGCTTTTATTTACTTTCTATTATGTATATAAAAGAAGTCCTTTTGATACAGTTAAAGGTACAGTGCTTATGTTATTTCCAGTTAGTATAAGTTCTGCATTAATGTTAACAAATTATAGTACAGGATTTATATATAAAATAAGTGAATTAAATGAATATACAAGGGGACCTTTGTTTATTACTTTAACAATTGTAAGTGCTATATATGCAATATATAGTTTAGTTTTATTAAATGTAGGTAGAAATAAAATAACAAGAAAAGAATATTATGTATTTATGTTATATAATATTTTGCCTATAATTGGAGTTATAATCCAAGTAAATTTTAAAGGAACCACATTTTCATATAGTATAACTGCATTTTCTCTTACATTGTTATATGTATTTTTAGAAAATAAAATAGTAAAATTAGATCATTTAACAAAAGTATATGCAAGAACATATTTAGATGCATATTTAGATAATTTGCAAAGTAGAAAGACAACAAAATGTGCAGTAGCTTTTATAGATTTAGATGAATTTAAATTAATAAATGATAATTACGGACATGCAGAAGGTGATTTTGCGTTAGTTAATTTTGCAGAATTATTAAATAAATCTATGCCAGAGGAAGCGGTAGTAGCAAGATTTGGTGGAGATGAATTTGTAGTAATATTAAATACTAATGATTTGCAAGAAGTAGATAAATATTTTGAAATATTTAAAAAGAAATTAGAAGAATATAATAAAGTTAATAGTAAAAAAAGAGGATATGAAATCAAATATTCAGTTGGTTATGATGTTATATCAAATGGGTATAATTCTGTAAAAGAATTAATAAGAAAAGTAGATGATAAAATGTATCAAGAAAAGCTTAGGAAAAAAGTTAATAGAAAATCTGTTAATGCTTGATTTTATAAATCTATTATGATATAATAGTTACATAATTAATATTAAATGTATATTTAATTAAATATACGAAGGAGTGTTTGTATGTATAATATTTTAGGAATCGTTTTTTATTTTGCAGCGGCTATTTGCTTAGTTTTTTCTATTGCACTAGTTTGTTATTTGTTAGGTAAGGATATTAAATATTTAGCAGAAAAACAAAGATATGGTAAAATAGAAGGTACAATAACTAGAAAGTATAAAGAACTAGGTATTAAAGTAGGCCCTGTAGCACCATATGAGTATTATTTTGAACTTCAAAAGGAAACCAAAGATGGAGTTATAAGTAGAAGTTTTTTAGTTTCTGAATTTAACTATAATAAATATGAAGTAGGTGACAAAATAAAAAAAGAAACATTTAAAGTAATTCAAAAAATATAAATCATATATAACATGTATTTAAGGAGGAAAAAATCATGATATCTAAAATAAGTGGTGGTATGTTACCTGTTCTAACTATAGGATTACAAAGAGGAGAACAAGTATTTACAGAATCAGGCGGTATGTCATGGATGGATTCAGGTATTAGAATGGAAACCAATACAAATGGTGGAATTTTAAAAGGACTTGGAAGAGCTTTATCAGGTGAAAGTATTTTTATGAATACATTTACTTGTGAAAGAGATTTTGCAGAAATTGCTTTTGCTTCTTCCTTTCCAGGCGAAATATTAGAACTTGATTTAAAACAAGGTGAGTCTATAATAGCACAAAAGAAAGCATTTATGGTCGCTGAAAAATCAGTAGATATGAAAATGCACTTTAGAAAAAAATTTGGAGCTGGACTATTTGGAGGAGAAGGTTTCATAATGCAAAAGTTAACTGGACCCGGAAAAGCTTATTTAGAATGCGATGGTGGAATAGTAAGAAAAGAAATAAAAAGAGGCGAAGTATTAAAAGTAGATACAGGGCACATTCTTGCTATGACAGATGGAATAGATTTAGAAATAGAAACAGTAAAGGGATTTAAAAATATTTTCTTTGGTGGAGAAGGATTATTTTTAACAACTTTATCTGGAGAAGGAACTGTATGGTTACAAAGTATGCCTATTTCTAAACTTGCAGATACAATTATTCCATATGTACCAGTATCAAATGGAAATTAGTATAAAAAAGAATGTAACAATTGTTACATTCTTTTTGTTTTATTATTCTTTATTATTACATATATTGTTTACATCAATTGTTTTATATGATATAATATAAATTATGATTTTTTAATAGGAATGGTGAAAAATGATAGTAAAACAAGAAATAATAGATAAGCTTCTTGCAAATGTTAACGAGAAAAAAATAGCAAGAGCTATGAAATATAAAAAAGATGGTAGAGTAAATATATATAAGATGGAGTATAAGTCATCTAAAAATTTTATTTTGTTTTCTAAAATAGTGGGGAAAGATGAAATATATGAATGTAAATTAGAAGTTGGAGCAGGGGAAATTATGCACAAAAGATGTACTTGTGCAGACTTTAGCACTAATTTAAATATTTGTAAACATTTAATAGCAACTTTATTAGAATTTAATGAAAATCCTAAATATGCAAGAATGCTATTATTAGATGTAACTAAAATAGATGAAACAGATAAAAGTAAAGTAAATAAAAATATACAACAAGAAAATGTTAAATATATAGATGGCTTAAATTTAATAAATAAATTTTATAATAAATATAATTTAAAATACGATATATTTCCAACTAAAGAATCTAAAAAGAAAAGTAGTGCAGGAGTACAAGGTATAAAAATAATACCTAAAATAGAAATGAATTTACATGGAAATATATATTGTGTTTCATTTAAAATTGGGGATAAACAATTATATAAAATAAAAGATTTAGTAGAATTTGCAGATAGAATAAATAATAAAGAAAATTATAAATATGGTTTAAGTTTAGAGTTTGATCATGATTACGAAAAATTTGATGAAATATCTAAAAAATATGTGAAGTTTATATTAAAAAATGCGGAAATACTAAAACATATAAATGATAATATTGTAAATACAACTAGCATAAATAGTATAAATATTAAAAAAGATAGTATTAATTTACTTGGTGAAGCTATGGATGATTTTTTTGATATAGTAAAAGGAGAAAAAATATTTTTTGAATCTGAATTTGGAAATAAAGATGTATTTTTTGTAGATAAGACACCTGAAATAAATTTTGAATTATTAAAATCCGGATTAGAAGAATATAAACTTGTAACAAGTATAAAAAGCTTTTCTATGATAGAAGGAAAAGAATATCAATATGCATATATAGATGGAACTTTTTACAGATGTCATAAAAAAATAGAAGATGGAGCTATAACACTTTTAGAAACTTTTAAATCAATAAATTCTAGAGAAATTCTTTTTAATAAAAAAGATATACCAACTCTTTTTCAAATAGTAATTCCAAATATTAAAAGAACATTTAATGTAGAAGATTTAAGAGGAACAGAAGTAGAAGAATATATTCCAGAATCATTAGGCGTAAAAATATATTTAGATATAGATAAAGCAGGAAATGTAATTATGAAAGCTACATATTGTTATTTAAATTATGAATTTAATCCATTAGAAGAAAAAGAAGTTTTAGAAAAATTAAATATTAGAAGAAACTCTTTAGAAGAAAGAGAAACAAGACATATCTTCTTAAGATCAGGATTTAAAGAAGATTTAAAGAAACAATTATATGTATTAAAAGATGATGATGATGTATATAAATTTCTTACAGAAGAAATAGAAGAATACATGGAAAAATTTGAAGTATTAGTAACAGATGCATTTAAAGAAAAACAAATAATAACACCAAGACTTGGACAAATAGGTGTAAGAGTTGAAAATAATTTATTATCATTAGATTTTTCTAATCTAGATATGGATAAAGAAGAATTACAAAACTTAATGAAAAATTATATATTAAAGAAAAAATATTATAGATTAAAAAATGGATCATATATAAATTTAGAAAATAACGAAGATATAAAAATGTTAAAAGATGTATCTGAAAGTATGGGAATAGATTTTAAAGATTTACAAAAAGATACAATAGTTATGCCTATATATAGAAGTATATATTTAGATAAATTGCTAGAAAGTAGTCAAACATTAATCGTAAAAAAAGAAGAAAGCTTTAAAACATTGGTTAAAAAAATTGAAAGCAAAGATGAAGATTTTACACCTATAAAACCTTTAGATAGCATATTAAGAAGTTATCAATTAACAGGGTATAAGTGGCTTAAAGGACTGGATAATTATAATTTCGGAGGAATACTTGCAGATGATATGGGGCTTGGTAAAACACTTCAAGTAATTTCATTAATAACAACATATGTTAAAGAGGAAAAAGAAAAAAAAGCGTCTTTAATTGTATGTCCAAGCAGTTTAACTTTAAATTGGAAAAATGAATTTAAAAAATTTGCAAAAGATATAAAAGTACTTGTTATAAAAGGAAAAGCAAGTGAAAGACAAGAGCTAATAGAAAAAATAAATCAATATGATGCAGTAGTTACATCATATGATAGCTTAAAAAGAGATATAGATAAATATAATGAAGAAAATATTATATTTAAATATATAATAGCAGATGAAGCACAATATATTAAAAATAGTAGTACACAAAATGCATTAGCACTTAAAAAAATAAAAGCAGAAACAAGATTTGCATTAACAGGTACACCAATAGAAAATTCACTATCTGAACTTTGGTCAATAATGGATTTTGTAATGCCAGGCTATTTATATACATATACAAAATTTAAAAAGAATTTTGAAATGCCAATAATAAAAGAAGAAGATTCTTTAAAGATGGAAAGATTAAGAACATTAATAAGACCATTTGTATTAAGAAGATTAAAAAAAGATGTTCTTACAGAATTACCAGATAAGAATATAACGGTAGTAAATAATGAAATGAATAGTGAGCAACAAAAAATATATAATGCATATTTACAAAGTGCAAAACGAGAAGTTATGCAAAATATATCTAATGAAGGTTTTGAAAAAAGCCAAATTAAGATATTATCATTACTTACAAGACTTAGACAAATATGTTGTCACCCATCTTTATTTATAGAAAACTATAAAGGTGAAAGTAGTAAATTAACTCAATGTATAGAATTAATAGAAGATGCAATAAGTTCATCACATAAAATACTTTTATTCTCACAATATACTTCTATGTTTGAAATTATAGAAAAATATCTTGAAAAAGAAAATATAAAATTCTTTAAATTAACGGGAAGTACAAAAGTAGATGAAAGAATAAAAATGGTAGATGATTTTAATAAAGATGATACTGTAAAAGTATTCTTAATATCATTAAAAGCTGGTGGAACAGGACTTAATTTAACAGGAGCAGATGTAGTAATACATTTTGATCCTTGGTGGAATATTTCTGCAGAAAATCAAGCAACAGATAGAGCATACAGAATTGGACAAAAAAATAGTGTACAAGTATATAAACTTATTACATCTAATTCTATAGAAGAAAAAATATATGAATTACAAGAAAAGAAAGCTTCACTTACAGAGAATATGTTAAATAATGAACAAACATTTATAAACAAATTAACTAAAGAGGATATACTTTCTTTATTTGATTAAAACTCCCTCTAAATGGGAGTTTTTTATTTTAGGAGGTAAATATATATGGTACACTGTGTAATACTAGCTGGAGGGAAAGGAACAAGATTAAATACCACTTTGCCAAAACAGTTTATTATATTAAAAGATAAGCCAATAATAATACATACAATAGAAAAGTTTTTAGAAGTAGAAGAAATAGGAAAAATATATATAGGAATAAATAAAGAATATAAAGAATATTTTCTTCGTATGTTAAACGAATATTTAAAAGAATATATAGAAAAAATAGAAGTTATAGATGGTGGAAAAGAAAGAATAGATACAATGATTAATGTTATACAAAAAGAAAAGAACAAATTTTCTAAAGAGGATATATTAATTACTCATGATGCTGTTAGACCATTTATAGCAAAAGAAAAAATATTAGAAAGCATACAAAAAGCTAAAGAATATGGATGTAGTACATTATCTGTAAAATGTATAGATACAATAATGAAAGTAGAAGATAATATAGTAAGTGAAGTACTAGAAAGAAGTAATTTGTATAGAGTACAAACTCCACAAACATTTAATGTAGAAAAATTAATAAAAGCTATATCTAATTTAAAAGAAGAAGAAAAAGAAACATTAACAGATGCTTGTAAAATATTTGTACTAAAAAAATATCCGGTATATAATATAGAAGGAAGTTATGATAATATAAAAATAACTACTAAAGAGGATTTAGAAATTGCTAAAATTTTAAGTGAAAAATATTTTAAAAATACAATATATAATTAAATCTAATTACAGTAAAAGAACATGATATAAATCATGTTCTTTTTTCTTGCTAATTGTACATATTAAAGTTACCATAGTCTTTTTCTTCTACAAACATTATTGAAGGAGTAGGTGCATCCTTTTTATCGTGAGCTTCTTTCATTTTTTTGTATTTATTTAACACCTCTGTTTTAGTAGTACCATCTGCTGTTTTATCTAAGTCTTTTCTAATTACATAATTTGGCCATTTTTTTAATGTGTAATAGTAACCACTTTCTTTGATATATTGCTTAGTAATTCTAGTATCATGTGTACGTATTTC
>RCNI01000602.1_pt1 | contig 22038 bp, 5 predicted proteins | sample 2041151 | NCBI WGS metagenome assembly RCNI01 (sample SAMN09708214, study PRJNA481090) | feces metagenome | isolation source: feces | place: Antarctica: Albino Rookery | reverse complement strand
TATTGCAATTTAATGCAATTATGTCCTACTTCTTGATATTCGTGCACTCATTTCACTTCACCTGTATTTACACTAAGAAAAATATATTTTGTTCCACTAGTATATAAAACTCCATTGCAACCAGCACAACATACAGAACCCAGATATCAATAATTATTTAGTATCGGGTAATCAATTGGTAATGAATTATTTGGATTTATTAATCTATTTGGTTTCTTGCATTTATTAAGATGCATTCCTCTTGGACTACACACTTCTTGAAGCACCTGTTTTGTCCAAGATGCAGAACTATTACTATTGTTAGAAATCAAACTACACAAACCAAAACCCAATACCGAAAATGGTATTGAGTATAGTGCTATAGTTTTAACAACCCTATTCATTTTCATTTTCTATCTTCCACCAAGGTAGATTAAACAAAATTACAAGACATTTAAATGAAATAACAAGATAATATAACTTCTTATTGAATTGAACTATTTATTTTTTTTAGATCTTTTCTTTTTTATTTTGTCATCTTCAGTTTTAGCTTCAGGATTAGCTACCTGTTCTGGTTCAGGATTTGTGATTGTTACTTGCTGCATTTTGTTTTTTTCTATTTCATTAATAGCAGCATCTAATTTCGCTAGTCTTAGTCTTGCTTCTATTTCTTTTTCAAGATAGGAATTAGTTTGTTCTTGTTGTTTAAGTAACATTTGTTCATGTAGAAGTCTTTCATGCTCAGCGGTTCTGGCTGCATTAGCAATAGTTTGTTGCAATTGAGCTGATATATATTGCTGCTCTTGAATTTGTTGTTGACTTTGATTCACTGCTTTTAAGTCAGCTTGTGGATTTATTTGAATTGGTTTAATTTCTTCAGTGATATTTGGTTTTACTACCTTTTCATCCTTAACAGCATTTTTCTTTTTATTTTTCTTTATTCTTTTAATAATTAGTAAAAGAATAAAGAAGAAAACAATTAATGAAGCCCCAAGTCCAATAAGAAATATATAAAATTTACTTTTATTATTATTTATGTATGAAGCTGATCCTGATTTGATTGATCAACTAAAGTCGCCAGTTAAGCATTCTTGCATATCTGTTGGTAATTTTGAAATGCTAAAGGTTACACTGGTAATCATTTTTTTACCTTTTGTATCTTGTATAGTAATATTGATTGCATTTTCAATATCAGATTGTTGCAATAAGAACAATCTATTCTTTCAATATCTAGGCATTTCTTGATTAGTGCTTGTATATTGTTTAATTTTTAATTTTATCTCTTGAGCTATTTTCGCTTTAATCGCTTGTGGTGTGCCATTATCTTTAACTAAGTTTTCAATAATATCAGTTAAGTTTGTATTATCAACAGTTTTTGAAATATCAAGTTTATTAGGATTTAATTTAAAACCAGTAATATTTATGATAGCTTGCTTGTTGGGGTTAGCTCCATTACCAACTGAAGCATTATTAATATTAATTATTATTTTAATTCCATCTACTCCTAGAGGTTCTAATTCAATTGAAGTAATGGTAGCTGTTTTAGGTAAATCAACAAAGATCAAATTTCTGTTATTTTTTAACCAATTATTCAGATTTTTAATAGTTTCATTTTTGGTAGCTGGGTCCTTAATGTAATCATCTCTATATCTAGTGCTTGCATCAGTAGTTCCAAAAGTAGATTTATTTAAAATTAATTTTGCAGCACCAGGTCTTGTTTCAATTTGATCTGGAATATTAAATCCAGTCAAAGTGAATTTACTTGTACTATTTAATTTGCCAACAACTGTTTTACCAGTTGCATCAACATATTTAATTAGGGTAATATAAAAGGTTAGTTCATTATTAACTACTTTTAAATCATTGATTTTAAGGTCGCCAACTGTAATTCCTTCACTTGGTAAATTAAAGAAGAATAAATCATTATTGTTAACAATAAACTCACGAACCATTGCTTCATTCATTTGACTAGCTTGAAGTTTGGTTAGGTCACCAGTTACACTTACTTTAGTGTTAGCTACATAACCAGTAGCTACAGGTTTTTTCTGACAAGTGAAAACATAGGTTGGTGAATTATCTAATGGAGTACCATCAGTTTGTAAGATACCATTAGCATCATGATATTTTCTTAAACTAATGGTAAATGAGATGGTGCCATTGTTATTAGTTCTAACAACATCAAAATCACCAGTGGTTATGTTATCTGGTAGGTTATTAAAGAATTTTCCTTTATTAGATAATATGTATTGCTTTATTTCTCTATCTTCTACATCTTCAGAATATTTTTTAAAGTTTGTATTGAAAGGTCTATTGTGTTGTATTCATGTTGTAGGCGCACTAATTCTAAAACCTGAGATCATCACATTGCTAAACAGCATATCTTGTTTCACACCATTGGCTCAAGCTTTTTCATTGGTAATAGTAATATCAATTATTAAGCTACCATTGATGTTATTAGCACTGTCTGGAACAATGGAGAAAAGAATATCATTAGCATTTAATGTGACAAAACTTCCATTTTGTTTGACAAGATCTACTACACTACCTTTGACAGCTGTTAATAATGCATTTTTTATTCTTGCATCATTATCTTTAATATCGGTAGCCAAGAAAGTATTAATGCTAGATAACTTTAGATTCTTGTTGATTAACTTAGTAGTTAAACCTACATTATCAAATCCATTTAAAGTAAAGGTTGGTGAATTTGGTAAGACACCTGATGTCACCACAGAACCATTTTCATCTATGTATTTAGATAATCTGATACCAAATGATATTTCACCAGTAGTTAGATTTCTATTAACATCAACTAATTGTATATTATTTTGGATTAATTCATTATTCGGTAGGTTAATAAAGAATTTATCTTTATTTGCAACTATAAAGGATTTAATCATATCATCAGTAACATTATTGTCAGCAGCTTTTCCACTTAAATTACTTGCTTTGACTGAGACAATAGTATTGTGTGCTCATTCAGTTGGTAAATATTTTTTGAAGCCAGATAAAGTGATGTTATTTATAGTGTGTTCTGGCTCGATATTTCCATTATCAACTCAATTACCATTCTTAATGGTTAGGTCGATAACTAATGTACCTAACTTATTATCATAAGATGTTTTTGTAAAAGTGAAATCTCTCTCAGTTAGTAGTTTAGCTACTTTACCATCAGGTAAATTCTTAATATTTTCTTTGATGCTATTTAATAATGCTGCTCGTACAGTGCTATTACTATTTTGGTCATTAATTGTGCTGGCATCAATATTAGAGATTCCTTTTAATTCTAAATAATCTGGAATAGCAGTGACACTGGTATCTATTTTGAATCCTGTTAAGGTAAAAGGCATTGTTGTTGATAGGTTGCCATTAGTTACAAGTGAACCATTTTCTGAATTGTAATATTTCTTTAAGGTTAAATTAATTTTTAAGGTTCCAGCATAAACATTAGCTGAACCAACTATTGGTGTGACCACTAAATCACTAGCACTGATATTATCTGGTAAGTTAGTAATAAATTGTTCGGTGATAGTGGGATTGCTTAAAATGTATGATTGAATTTCCTTTGCTGTCACTAATTTAGGTGACACATATGAAAATCTTCCCGCAACATCTATTGAACGGTTTTCACTAAATTTAGTTGGGGTCACGTTTTTAAATCCAGTAAAGGTGATACTAAATGTTTTGTTAGTGCCAATGCCATTATCTAATGCTATATCTTTTGAGATGGTTATTTGTGCCGGTAAAGTCCCTTCTAAATCATTAGCCTTTTTAGGATCTACCGCAATTGTAATATGTTCAGAACTAAGGGAAGTTCCACTCTTCAATCCATTAAAAATACCACTAGAAGCTATAGCTCTTTTCAAATCATTAATATTACTTTTAGCTGCTACTGATGCTACAACATTTGGCATGTTAACATTAATAACACTTTCTGTTATTGTGGTAGTAGTGGTGTCAGTGGAAAAACCTGTAATAGTAACTAATCCACTAATTGTTTTATTTTTATTTCCACCATTGACTAATTGTCCATCAACATCTAGGAATTTATCAATCTTTAAATTAAATGTAATTGAACCTTCAAATTCATTAGGTTTAATGTTTTCAATATAAATATTATTATTTTGAATTCCTTCTATAGGATTTTCTACAAAATCATCAATATTTTTCCTCACAAAATCTTTAATAAGATTTTGATCTATGGTAGTGGACGCTTTTACTTCTTTTAAAGGATTATTTTTTTCAAGGTCAACCACAGTGTTGCGTTTGATACTTGAAGCTTCTTTTGTTTTAAATCCATTAAGAGTAATATTTTTAAATGATTTAGAAGATGCGGTAACTCCATTTTCTCAGTATTTATTATTCTTAATGGTTATATCAACTACAATTGAACCTTTTACTTCATTTCTTGAAACAATTCTATCGATATTGAAATCACTTAATTCTAATGTGTCATCATTTGCAACATTCTTAAAAACTTCACTAGCAAGCATTTGCCCCTTAATTAGTCTAATATTTGCATCATCTGGTTTTGTGCTATTAATCTCTGATGGAAAGATATTATTAACTCCTGATAAAGTTACTTGAGTTTCCACTGTTGTAGTTAATCCTTCAGTTCTAAAACCAGTAATTGTATATTTAGGTGGGCTAGCAAGTTCTTTACCTGAAACAACTTTATGGGTCTTAGCATCTAGATATTTGTTAATACCTATGGTGACAGTTAAAGAACCATTAATAACATTTGGCTTGATATCATTGTGGATAACAATATTTTGTTTAGTAGTGTCTTCAACAATACCACTAAAGAATTGATCTCTATTTAATCAAACAAACTCTTGTAGCATTTCTGAAGTAACTTTATTAGATGTGATGTTATTAAAGCTACCTCTGATTGAACTAGTATTTGTTTTATAAGCTGTGGGTTGAGCACTATCATAGCCTTTAATTATTATGTTTGATAATTTAACGTTAGCTGCATTGCCATCCTTTCAGGCAACAGATTGATCAATTGTTATTTCAACTATTGCTTCTCCAGCTTTTTCATCTATAGATAGAATCTTAACTGTCAATTTATCATATGTTAAATCGGTATCAGGTTGAAGGTTATTAATTCACCCACCATCAACTAAAGCTTTGATAATACTTGTAGGTCTAGCATCATTCACTGATCCAGAAACACTACCACTTAAATCGATAGTAGTTAATCCATCTTTGATTTGGGTGGTGATGTTGGTGTTTTTAAATCCAGTAATCTTTATAAGATTACTAGATAGAGCACCATTAGATGCAGGTGGTACATAGGTACCATCTGTTTTGACAAAATTTCCTTTGATGACAATTGTGAAACTAATTTCACCTAATTTAACATTACTAGTTAAATTTTTTATTTCTATATCTTGTTCTGTTAGCATCGGACTAGTAATATGGTTGGTAAAGAATTGAGTCGGACGACTTAAAATGAATTTCTTAATGAAAGCAACATTAGCTTGACTTGAATAAATTCCACTAATTGTTAAATCTTTACTTCCACTAATGTTTTTATTGACAAACCCCATAGCTTTTTGATCTTTAAAACCTTTAATGCTAATGTAGGCATCATTGTTTAAGTTGATATTAGCTGGTTTGCCATTAGCAAATCCTTTATTGTTTTGGATACTTAATTTGAATCTAACTTCACCTGTGATATTATTATCTGTTCTATCTCTTAGATTTAAATGTGATGTTGTTATATCATTAGCTACATCAGCAATCAAATTATTACTCAGTATCAATGTTTTTAAAGCTTGATCATCTAATTGGAATAATGCTTGATTAGTTTTAATGCTATTAGTGGCATTCATACTAGTAGACTTAATGGCATTTGAATCTACTTTAAATCCACTTATTTTAAATGGGTTACTAGTTAGAGTACCATTCGATGCTGGTTTGAAATATTTTCCATCTTGGTCAACATAGTTTCCCTTAACTAATATTTTGAAAGTAATGAAGTTTGAACTATCATCATTGTTCTTAAGTTCAATAATATCAATATCATTTTCATTTAATGCAGGTTTTGTTATTTGGTTTAAAAAGAATTTATCTCGATGTTGTATTACTCATTTCTTTACAAAAGCAACATTTGCATTTGGGGCAAAAATACTATTAATAGACTTGTCATTTCTTGCATCAATATCTTGATGTGTAAAAGCCATTGCCTTTTGAGTCTGCAAGCCATTAAAGGTAATAGAAGTATTGTTGTTTAAAACTAAATCGCTAGCTACACCATTAACGATTCCCTTTTTATCTTTGACCTTTATTTTACAGGAGATAGAACCTGTGATATTGTTATCTTCTCTTTCAAGGATTTCCAGGTTATTTGCATTTATAGATGGATCTGTATTTTTAATAAGTTTTTTGCTTATGATTGTAGATTTCAATTCAATATCAGAAAATTGATATGGAGTTTTCTTAATTCCAGTTAATGTATTATTTGCTTCAATAGATGATGTTGGTAATGAAGCAGCATTCTTTTTATAACCAATATGTTTAATTGTAGGGCTTTTTAAATTTCCATTTGAACCTGGTGGGTAATATGTTCCATCTTTTGCAACATAATTCCCTTTAACTACAATTCTGAATGTTATATATCCTTCCGCATCATTTTTGTTTAGTTCTTCAATGTTTATATCCTTAGAAGTCAAGGGAGGATCTACAAAGAAGTTTTCAAAGTAATTGGTGTCATATTCAATTACATGCTTTTTTAAAAACTCAACAGTTACTTGAGAAGCATGCATAGCTGCCATGTTTGGATCGGAACTAACATCAAAGAATTGGTTTTTAAATGTCATTGGTTCAACTCTTCAAAATCCACTAAAGGTAATAGGTTGACTATTGTTCAAGATTAAGTCAGAAGGAACTCCATTAACAATTGCTTTTTTACCTGTAATTTTTACCTTGGCTCTAATCTCACCTTCAACATTGTTGTCAACTCTATTCATTATTTCTAAGTTTCTAATAGATAGATCTTGAGCAGCATTCTTAATTAACTTATTTTGAATGATGATTTGTTTTAGTTCATTATCATTAATTTCATATGGAGCTTTTTTGGTAGCTTCAATTCAGTTAGTATTTGGAATAGTAGTATTACTAGTAGTAGCATCACTACTATTGTTTCCTTCTACTTTAAATCCAATTACTTTAAAAGTTCCACTAAGTAAATTTTGTGGTTTAACTCTAGATACATAAGTACCATCAGAATTTATATAATTACTTTTAGCAGAAATTTTAAAAGTAATAAAATTCATCTTGCTATCAGTATTAGTTAAATCAATAATATCAAAATCATTTGCAATCATTGGAGGAATAGTAATATAGTTGCTAAAGAATCTTGGTTGATACTTAAGAATTAATTCTTTTAAGAAAGTGGTAGTTACTTGTTTAGTAGTGATAGCTGTAACATTTTTATCTGTTGTTAAATCAACATTACCATTTTTTCATCCTAAGGCCCCTTGTTTTTCTAAACCGGTAAATGTAATTGCTTGATTATTATTTAGAGCCAAATTACCAGGAGCACCATTGATTAAAGCTTTATTGGATACAATCTTAAGCTTACATGATATTTGGCCTGTGATATTGTTATCTCTTCTGTCGATAATTTCGATATCATCATTAACTAAAGCACTTGCTGGATTTTTTATGAACTTTTTATTAATAATGATACTTTTTAATTCATCATCATTTATGTTGTAACAATATTTTCCAATATTGCCTAGAGAATTAGTAGTAGCAATAGATGTTGAGACTTGAGGTCTATTATCCTGTTTAAATCCATGTACTTGAAAAGTGGTACTACTTAGATTGCCGTTAGAACCAGGTTTAACATAGCTACCATCTGCAGCAATGTAATTGCCTTTCATTATAATTCTAAAGGTAACGTAATCAACTCCTGGTGTACTATTGTTTAATTGATCAATATTAAAGTCTTTTAATGTCATAGCTGGGTTTGTAATATAGTCAACAAAGAAAGTGGATAGATTTTTTAGGATTATTTTTTTAATAAAGTTGACATCTGCTTCATATGGGAATTTAGTTGCTACTTCTCTATCAACTAAATTAATAATTTTGTCTTTAAATCCAATGGATTTCATTGGTGTAAAACCAGTGAAGATGACTGGTTGATTATTGTTTAAAGTAACATTAGTAGGCTTACCATTTACCAAACCTTTATTACCAATAATCTTGATTTTACATTTGACTTGTCCAGTGATATTGTTATCTTTTCTTTCAATGATTTGAAGATTGCTTGAACTAAATCCGCTAGCTGCATCTTTAATTAAATTATTATTGATAATACTAGCCTTTAGATCTGTATCATTCATTAAGTAGGCTGGTTTGTTTATGTTCTTTAAAGCATTAGTCGCTGGAATTGAAGTGGTAGCATTTTGTTGGGATGCTTCTTTTGTAAAACCAGTAAATGTGAAGAAGTTTTTATAATAGTGCGCATTTGTTGGTTTGGAAGATGTTCCATTATATGCACCAACAGTAATAGTGACACTTGAATCACCTTGTCCTTTTGTATATTCAAAGGAATAATTCTTAAAATGATTAGCCTTAAAAAACTGATCAGGTGTTCTTAATATTTTAAAAAGATTACTATCAAAGAACCTTCTTAATGCATCAGCATTCTTTAAAGGCGCTCAATTCTTTATTTCGCCTTTATAGCCTAATGTTGTAATATCTAATGTTTTTACTTTTCTTTTGGCTGCAAGAGTTGTTTTATCTGCATCTTTACCAGTATACATCTTTGCTGAACCAGGTACTTTAGTAGCAAGAGCTCTTGATTCAATATCTTGATCTGTTGTCTCAAATAATTCTTCATCATTAGGAAGTGATGATTCTAAAGAATCATTCACTTCAAATTCTTGTGATTGATTAAGTTTTTGAACATTAGATGTAAGATGAGTTTGGTGTGAGTATGATGATAAAGATGATAATGTTGTCCCTGCAATAATGATGCTACCTAGTGACATCATGGAAAAGCGTGAAGATTTTTTATTTCTTTTTTTCATTTTGTAGGACTCCTATGTTTAGGTTAAATATGTAATAAAAAGATATTATAGTAAGTCAACTATTTCTCTAATATCAATGTGTTTCTTTTGTGTTCTTCTAATAAAGATAGAAATTAGGATTAAGAATACTATGAAAACAACTACGGCTGAACATATGAAAATAATAATTACTCATGGAGCAGAACTATTGCTAAAAGATAAACCTGAATTGTTTTTGTTAATACTTCAATGAATATCGCCTATTAAACAATCATTTGCATCCGGTGAAATATTATTGATTTCCAGTTTTACTTCTGTAATCTTTTCAATATCATTTTTATCAGTTGAAATAGTAATAGCAGATTCAATTTGATCAATAGTAATTAGGTTAAGGATTTTCTTTCATAGATTAGGAATATTGTCACTATTTAAATATTGATCAATTTTTGCTTTGATAATAATTGATAAATCTCTTTTTATTTCTTGTGTTGGCTTTTGTTCTTTAATTCAATTTTCAATAATAGTATTTACTTTTTGACCATTAATATCATTTGATAAATCTATTTTGCTAGGCAATTCCTTAAATCCACTAACAGTGATGGTTAAGATTTCAGGAATGATTGAACCGTTAGATGGATGAGCAATACCAACTTCAACATGAATATAGATAGAATCATTTTTTAATTCTTCAATTCAAAGTTTATTAATATTTGCACTTGGTGGGAAGTTTTCAAATGCATTTACTCTATTGATAGAAACCCAATCTTTTAAATTATGTTCAACTAGAGTTTTCTTTTCTGAGTCTTTAGTAATATCATCTCTAAATGATTGGTATGGATGATCAAAACCAAAGGTTTCATTGTTAACAATATTCTTAGGTGTTTCTGGTTTAACTATAATAGATGTCTTTTTATAGAAACCTGTAAGTGTAAATTTGTTTGGTGAAGTAATTTGCTTATTCATTTCTTCACCTGTTACTTCATCGATACATTTATCTACTCTAAGGTAGAATGAAATATTATCTTCTGTTATTGTTTTATCTTGCAATTGGATATCACTAATTTTAAGTCCTGAGGTTGGAGGGTTAATAAGGAATAAATCAATATGGTTGATGATATATTGTTTAATTTCATTTTCTGAAACGTTTTTAGTTTCTTTATTTGCTAAATCTCCAACCACTGTTATTGTGGTTTCATTTACAAATGTAGTTCCTGGTTTTTTTCTAAAACCAGTAAAAGTGTATGTTGGTGCACCAGGTAATATTGTTCCATCATTTTTCAATTCACCATTTACATCAAAATATTTATTTAAACCAACTGTAGCATTGATTGTTCCATTAGTTGTATTCACAATCTTAATAGAAATGTTATCAATTGTTAAACTTGGAGGTACATTCCCCATAAAGAATTTTGCTTGGTTAGCTAAAACATAATTCTTTAAATCATTAATGATTGTTGGATCATCAACATATTTATTGATACTAACATTAATAGGTTTTGTAGTTCTAACATATTGAGTTGGTGAAGTAGTGAAGAAACCTGTTAAATTAATATCTCTTAAAATAACATCTTTTGCTTTGCCATCTACTCAAGCTTTATTGTTTGTTATGGTTAAATCGATAAGTAGTGTTCCAAGTTTGCTGTTGTGATCTTTAACAACAAAAGTAAAGTCATTTTCTGTTAGGGTACTAGGGTTAATACCATTTGCTAAATCTTGAACCTTTTCTTTCAAAGCCCTTAACACGGATTGTTTTACTATTTTGTTACTATTTTGATCAACAATAGTTTCTGGATGAATTTCTCTAACTTCAGTTAATAATCAATTTTTATCTACTACATCAGTTGTTAGACCATTAGTTTTAAATCCTTCAATAACAACATTGAAATTTTCTGATTGAGTTTGATTTAATATACCTTTACTATCATAATATTTGTTTAAAGCGAATTGGATTTTGATTTTACCTGATTTAATATTTTCATTCTGATTTTGGATGATTACAACTTTTGCATCTCTTGGAGCAGTTGAATTAAATAAAGTCGTAAGATTAGCTTGGATTAGAGCTTGTGCATCTGTATTTTTGAATTGATTAGTAAATTTATTTCTTCATTCATCAGTTGTACTGATAGAGGTGACTGAATTATTTCTAAGAGTTTGTCCTTGTCATTTGAATCCTCTTAAAGTAACTTGAACAGTTTGTTCCTTTTTTGGAGTAGCATCTATCTGTCAGTAGTAATTTTTTATAGTTAGGTTAATATCTAAAGTTTGGGTAGCATTATTTGCTGTACCATTTACTAATGTAAATGAAAAGTCTTTTTCACTAAAGTTATCAATATTTTTATCTAATGAAATATTGATCATATTCTTCTTGATTGCATCCAATAGAGCTGGCTTGATAGATGAGCTATTATTGGTCACAGATGAAGCTAGAATTTCTTCCACTCCACTTAAAACTAATGTTGAAGCAATACTTGTAGAATTTCCTTCAGTTTTAAAACCAGATAGAATGAATGGGGTTAGTGTTTCTTTTGTTCCATTAGTTACTAATGATCCATTTGTATCTATATATTTTCTAATGTTGATATTAATGCTTAAGGTGCCATTAGTTAAGTTTGCACTATTAGGAATGATAGAAACATCAAAATCGTTTATGGTAAATCCTTCAGGCAAGCCAACAAAGAATTTCGCTTTAGTTTCATCATTAGTCATAATGAATGCTTTGATATCATTAGTAGTCACTATTGTTGCAGGTTTTAGTGCGATATCTCCATTAACTGTTACTCTATTATTATCATTAAACCCTGTAGCAGGTATTTTCTTGAAACCATTCATTGTAATATCAAATGTTTTTGCTTTAGGTTTTCCTTCTTCTCAAGCAACTTCATCAGCAACAGTAACTTTTACTTGCAGTGAACCCATAACATCATTAGCCTTGGTTCTATCAGTTTGTAAGGTTAAGTGTCTTGGTTCAAGTCTTTTTCCTTCTTGTAAACCAATAATGAAGTTACTATTTACAATAATTTCTTTTAATCTATCTTGCATAGTTTCGGATGCTTCTGAAGCTAGAGTTGTAGTTAATCCTGTATTGATATAAGAATTAATTATAGAGGTTGTAAGCCCTTTGGTTTTGAATCCTAATATAGTAACTGAACCACTAATTGTTTTTTTCGAATTTCCTCCAGGAACAACTTCACCTATTTTACTAAGGTATCGATCAACTTTAAGGGTGAAGGTGATTGAACCAGCATTTGTATTTGCACTAAGGCCCTCAATAAAAATATTTCCTACATTAGTATCAGGTAGAGGGTTGTTGATAAATTGATCAATATTATCTTTGATAAATTCTTTAATTGGTGTGACATCCATTGTATTAGAAGCAATGACATTTCTGAGTTGTGAACCTTCAGGTAAACCAACACTAGCTCCTGTTTTAATTGATGTTGCTTCAGTTGTATTGAAGCCTCTTAAATTGATGTACTTAATTTGTTTGTTAGTAACTGGTTTAGCATTTTCTCAATATTTACCATTGTTGATGCCAAGAGTAACTATAATTGAACCTAATACATCATTTCTATTAGTGATAGCTTCAATTGATATATCATCTAGTTCTAATGTTCCATTTGTATTTGTTATTTGATTAGTATTAAGGATTGCTTGTCTAATTCTTACTATTTCTGGTGTTGTTTGTTCATAGGTGGTTGGTAAACTAGATGGTTTGATATCATTTAGATTTGATAAAACTATTGTGGTTGGCACAACTGTTGTCAATCCTGTAGTTTTAAAACCTTGTAATTTAATTAATTTAGAACTAGTTAGGTCTCCAGTTGTGGCTGGTTGTACATATGAACCATCATTTTTAATATAATTACCTTTCACCACAATTTTAAATGAGACACTTCCATCCTTAACACTATGGCTCATATTTCTAATTTCAATATCATTTGTAGTCAATGGCGGTTCAGTTATGTAATTGGTAAAGAATTTATCACAATTTTCAATAACATAATTCTTGATAAATGCTTCATTTGCTTGGTTAGCATAAATACTATTTACACTAGTAGATAAAGCACCATTGACATCGATGTTTTTTAATTCCATAGCTGCTTGGGTTTGGAATCCATTAAATGTAATTAATTTATCTTGATTTAATATTAAGTCAGATGGTATTCCATTTACAATAGCTTTATTATTAATGATTTTTACTTTACAAGTAATTGATCCATTAATATTATTGTCTACTCTTTCGTAGATCTCAATATCTTCCTTAGTTATAGGTGTTACAACATTGTGAAGAATGTTGTTTCTAATAATAGCTTCTTGTAATTCATATTGATTAGTTATTTGATATGGTTTTTTATTAATACCTAAATTTAAATTCATCATATCAATTGTGGTTGTATCAGTTTTAAATCCATCAACTACTAAATTTTTAGTTAGTTCTTCAAATTGGTTTGTTTCTTGATTAAAAACATTAGGGATTTTGATATTAATATTTAATTTACCTTTTGATGAATCTGAACCATTATCAACAATATTGCTTGCTGTAATTTTCACTTTATCATTAATGTAGTTATAAATATCTGTTGTGACTGAGTAAGTTTTGCTAAAACCATTCATTCCAGTTGGTTCTTCTACAATGACATCACCGATATTATTAATAGCATTACCTCTGCTATCACTATATAAATTTAAATCTGAGAAAAGATCAATAACTTCTTGTTTACTATTAGCACCAATCTTTGCTCCAATTGGTCAAATAATAACTTTTTCTTCTGGTGTTATTTTAATAAGTTCTTTTAATTTCACATCACTCTTTAAAAGATCTTCTACAGTAATGCTAGTTTTATCAAAACTAGAATCAATTGTTACATCAACTGGTTGTGGTTTGCTTGTACCATTTGATAGTGGTCTAAAATTATTAATTTTCGATCCATTATAATTAACAACACCATTACCTTTACTGGCATGTGATACTAATTGTCCATCAGCATTAAAGAAAGTTGATAATTCAATACTATTGATTGTTACTAATCCTTTATCATAATTTGCTTTATTAGAATATGAGATATGTAAATCTGTTTGTGGATTAATGGTATCAAGTGGAGGTACATTATCAAAGATGCTATCAAGGTGTTGCATAATAAAATTCTTAATTAATAAATCTTTGTTATTAGCAAAGTAATATGGCATTTTTGAGATAGTAGATGAAAGGTATGGAAGTTCTTGTAAATCAAAGTTTATAGATGTTTCTTTTGGGGTAGTTGGATTTTGTGATCTAAAGCCATCAATTATTACTTGACCACCCACAAATGTTGAAGGGGCTGTTAAATTAACTGCTTCACCTTTATCATTTAGTACTTTATTAAGTTTAATGGTAACTGTGGCACGTCCTTTACTCGGTTCAGGTGTAACCTCAATGATATAGTTCTCTAATTCAATATCATCTGGTAAACTACGATAGAAGATTGAACTATTAGCATGAATTAATTCTTTTCAATTTTGTTGATTCATTTCTGAAACAGATAATGCTTGTGCTTGAGTGCCACCAACCATTGATGACAATGCGATTGCTTGGTTATGATTAGGCATTCAAACAGTTTTACTTTTATAAGCTCAATCTCCTGTACCTTTCTTGGCCAGTGTATTGATGGCTCATAAATCTGATCAGTTATCTCTGAACATATAAATGTTATTTCCAGTAACACTAGATAGAGCATAATCAAATCCTGAGATATGTTCTTTATATGCAGTTTTATAAACCTTAGCATAATCAGCGCCACTAAAGCTATCATCAAAAATATCAATGTTTGTGGAAGTTAGTGTTCCATTATTCTTTAGATTGTAAAGTAATCCATCACTAAAATTGAATGTTGAATAAAATGTTGGAGAACTTCTTTGAGGGTAAGCGCTATCACTATAATTAGTAATAACAGAATTTAAGCGTTTTCCATGATAATCAACTATTCTTACTGCTCGATTGCCATTAGGATTGGTAAAGTTGCTATTTTGGATAGTAACATCATAGTTTACTCAAATCATCTTTTCCTTTAAAGGAAGAATCCATTCAACATTAATTATTGGATTAGGAGAGTCTTGTACTAAAGATATATGAATATCTCTATCCATACAATTTCTTATGAATTCTAATACATATTCAGAATTACCGGCAAAGAATGAATCAAATCCGGGTCTTCCGGTTTCAATATATTTATAATGCTTCACCATTTGCATATAACCATCATTAAGGATTTTGTATAAGACAACATATATTTCACCATCTGTACCAATTTCATTAGTCATTAAATATTCATTGCTATCTAAAATAAGGTATTTTGCCTTAACTGTATATTTTTTAATTGCGTCATTATTATTTTTTAATCAATAACCAACTCTAGAGTCAATCACCATTGTTTCTGGGTTATATTCGATTTTCATATAGTAAGTAGCTCCAGTTGTAGAGCTTCATGACTTAGGGTTCATGTAAGAGCCTAAATAAGTGTGCTTACTATTTGCTGATTTCGGTTTATTACTAAATGCTTTTGTAACAAACATATTTTTGGTAATTCTAGCATCACTGTTTGAGAAATCTAACTGAGCAGCATGGGATAATTTCTTTCTTAAAGGGTCAAAGAAAGTAATTCCACATCGAATATTAGAATCTCCCATAATTCTTTGTTCGAAGATGATGCAAAATTGGTTTATTTCTGGATCATACATAATTTGAGCGATTTTATTTTGTCATTTATCAAATGTTTCAGCAGAGCTATTAGTAAGGTCACCATCCTTGAAAGAACATATAATCTTACCTGAATGGTCTATATAAGTTAAACCTGTTCTACTTAATGGAACTAATATTCCATCTTTACCAGTAGCAATAATATCTCCTCTTCCATAAGGGTTGATGATTCTTTGCCCTGTACCTAAGAAATTTTCAAGGCTTTGATCTCTAGTGGGCGGGTTAGTGTTATCTAATAAACCGTTTGCTTTAAAACCGTGAAGGTTAAAAGATCTTAGCTCCATGTTGTCAGGTTGAAAATAACCATCCATTGCTTTCTTATTTTCAATTTGAATGGTTAATAACATATTGCCATCAGCATTGTTATTTGTTCTTGAAAGAATGTTTATATCTTCAACTGCTAAAGGAGCAGCAGTATCATTGATTAGGTTTTTATTAATTAATGCATTTTTAATATCAGTTTCACTTGCTTCTGATGGAAGAGTGGTTGGCATATCAACTGAACCTGATTGTACATTAGTGTGAAGTGATTTAAAATTAGAATAATCAAACTCTTTTTCAAATTCTAATGGAGTATTGTTGCTTCAATTTGGATTTTCCAATGAACCTTCCAAATCATTAAAATTTGGAATAAATGATCTTGGTGTAGAAATTTTTATTTTTACTTTTTTGGTTCTATCGTTAAATGTAGTCTCAATGGTAGATTCAAGATTACTACTATTTTGAATAACATATTTTGGTGTGTTGAAAAAATTGATATTAATATATGAACTTAATTGATTAGCATCTGCAGCAATTTTTTTAAATTGCTCCATAGTAAGGTTACTAGTATTTTTAAGTTGAATATCAGTAATTCTTGATGGTTGATTTGTAAACCAAATCATATCATCAAGAATTGCAAATGCTAAACCACGTCTTTGTCAACTTATATCATCATATTCGTATGGATCTAAGAAGTGAGGGTTAGCACCTAAATCATCAAAATTACTAATAGAAGTAAAGTGTCCATAATATTTTGCATATAACATACCATAGACATTATCTTCATCCATTAAACCAAATTGGCCTCATGGTTTTTGATCAGCTCAACCACTAGATGGTATTTCGGGTACATAGTGTGGTGCCAAGATTTGTACTACACCTGCAAACTTTTTGTTATGGTTTGGGATATTACCATTTGAGGATGAGTCTTGATAGTAATATCTATTATTTTTGGATAGTAAATGATCCTTAGAAATAAAGTCATCATCTTTGTGTTTGCTTGAGAAGTTATCTAATTTGTGATAATCAATACTAGCAGCTCATGTTGGGATGTCTAAGCTATTACAGGCATGTCAATTTAAATCAGATGCTGTCGCTTTGTAGTATCTATAACCACCAAGTGTATCATCTCATGCAATAGCTGCTGAAAAATGTCTATCATGTAATTGCTGGTTATAATTAACGTGCTGCCTTACTAAGGCATCTTGGCTACTTATTATGTCTTCATTACCAGCTACGACGACTCCTTTAATTTCTGTGTTGTTTAAGACTTTATCATCATAAGAAAAAGTCATTCCACTAAAGTCGCGTCCAAATTTTGTTGATATTATATTTTCTGTATTACTAAAATTGTTGGTTTCTTTTAATGCTTCATTCTTTTGTAGTGTGTTTTCAATTGTTGCAGTTGGTATAGTGATTGAACTAGCAATAGTTGCAAGGCACACACTAGCGCCAAGAATTGTTTTTGACCTTTTTTTCATATATTCTCCATTTATGCTTACTGTTGAAAAACATAAAGATACAAGATCAATATGTTGTTTGTAGTATGAAAATTAACTTTAAATTTAATTATTCATAGTTAGTTAATTATTTAGTCTTATATAGTTGTTTCATTCAAAGCTTATTGCAAATAATGACTTGATTGATATGTGAACATTTATAAAACAAATTTTGCAATAAATGCAAATTAGTATCGCTTCCTTAGAAAAATTATAGCATGAAAAATGCAATTGATTTGTGATTCTAATTAGCTAACCATATTTTAATTTTAGAAAAAGAATAAGGATACTGAATTAATGGTCTGGATCAATTGTGTTACAATGAGTCTATAGGGATTTTTAGCATCTCAATGTTAGCTATTTTAATGACTACTAGAATAATATTTATTAATCTTTCTCTTGAATTAATATAATATATATTAATATGCAAGTCTTTAGTCACACCAAGCAATATCGTAAATTTAATGAGGACGGATTAGTCATCAATAAGAATTTATTTTTTATCTTTGATGGTCTTGAAGATGTTAGGAATAAAAATTATGATAAAACTTCACCAACCTCTATCTTTGTTGAATTCTTAACTCAAAGATTAAAAGAATATGAAAATCTTAATGAACCTAAACAAGTAATTGAAACTATTGCTAAGATACTTAATGAATTTATTGATTCAAATAGTGTTGATGAAATTGTATGCTCAAGTGCTTGTGGTGCTTTGATTCATGATAACAAGATTACATTCTTTAGTATCGGTGATGGTTCAATCTTAATTAACTATAAAAACAAAACAAAATTGATTTTTGGTCCCAGTGATCTACAAGAATTCAATCAACGAGTCCTAAATAAAACCAAACAATTGAAACTAGAAAACCCAGCCATTGATCCTATGGAGTTTCCTTATACACTAGAAATCATTACTAAACACAGAAGTTTAGCTAACAAACCCAATGGCTTTAAAATTATTTCTAATGAACATAAGATGAAAATACTACCCTTTAAAACCAAAACATGTACTTTAAGCAAGTTAGATGCATTCGCTTTAATGTCAAATGGATTTTTCCAAATTTTTAACCCATTTAAAATATTAAATGATTATAATGACTTTTTTATTTGCAAAAAACCATTAGAGCAACTGACTGAAGCTATTACTAAATGTGAAAATGAAGATGAGTTTATGTATAAATATAATCGTCTTAAAAAGCAAGATGATGCATCTGTGATTAAAGTTGTACTTAAATAATTAGAAGCCATCGATATTAATCGAATACTACTCTGATTATTGTGGAGTCATCTGTTAATTTAAATCTATTGTATTTAATAATTTTGGAGTCTTCTAATTGGACGGCTAAAATCTTATCATTTCATTCATCTAAACTTTTTGAAGTAATAAATATTTCATTAAATTCAGTCATTAAATGTAGTGGTTCAAAAATTTGAAAAAAACCGTCAGTTACTAGCACAAATCCTTCAATATCTTTTAAATCAAATTCTTTTGTTCTAAAACTAATTTGAGTTGGTGATATATCACTTGATAATATTTTATAACCATTTGGTTTATTCATAAGATTTCGATTGACTCTAAGCATTTCAACAATTTCTTGATTATCCATAATTTTTAGGTTTTGATCTTTCTTCTTTAATTGAAGAATCCTATCCAGAACCTTTTGATCAAGTTCTTTCAATTTGTTATGTTTTCATAATAATTCTGTTTTATCTTTAAATTTAACTATTGCGTCACAATCACCAATGCTATAAAATTTAATTTTATTATTTATAATCAAAGCTCCACATGCTCCTGCTGATGCAACAGCAGTAAACTTATTATCTTTTTTATATGCACAGATAATGTCCTTGAATGCATTTTCTAATTCATTAGAGCTGTTAATTTTAGCATTTGATAATTCTTTAATAATAAAACTAACAAATTCAGAAGCTGGAGATGATTCTTCATATTTGTTGTTGGATAAGTCAGTTGCACCATCAAACACAAAAAATAAATTGTCTTTAATTAAAAGACCATCTTCATTGTATTTTCGATATTTTCTAGTCGATGAAGTTATTTGCACTATCAATTTCCTTCAAAGTAGAATAAAGCAAAGCACACCACTCCCGTTATCATTAATAGGGCTGGCAAAATATAGTCTACAAATATTGATAATGCAGTTTTTTTGACATTATTTTTCTTATTTGCTATTTTTACTGATTTATTTCATGAACTAAATACAAATAGCAGGATACCTTCAATAATACAAATACATGATAAGAACATTAGGAATATTCCAGGTATTTGCTTTGGATCAGTTACAGATTTAAATACACTGATTGTACCTAAGATGAATGTAATAATAGATATTGAAATAGATGATATCTTCATGACTTTTTTACGTTCATCTTCTAACTTTGCATCAATAATAGCAGATTGATTAAGGATATATTCTGTATTTTTCATGTTAGGAACACTGGTTAAATATCCATCATATTCAATATTTCTTTGAATATCAAATGTAGAATCTAAATCTATAGCTTGCTTAATTTTCTTGATACCTGCATCATAGTCACCAGATAAAACTAATAATCTACCTTCAGTACATAAGAACTTTGGGTATTCGCTTTCATATTCAATTGAAAGAGCTTCTTTTAATAGTTCTTGTTCTAACGGATTATTCTTTTTATCAAAGTTAAATTCTAGGTATGATGCTAAACAATAAGCAAACGAGTGATTAACACTATCTCTCATTTTTTCAAATTCTTTGATTTCTCGTATTTTTTTAGCTAGTTCAACTGTTTCTAGTGTAACTGCTGGAGATTGGATACTAGTTAAACATAGTACCTTTATATGCTTCATAAATAAGAATCTGTTATCTTGAGAAGCTAAGCTATTAAATTTATCTTGAAATTTAAAGAAATACTCTTCACAAGAGATAAAATCTCTTTTTCTTCTATAAAAACTAAAGACAGCAAAAAAGTAAGTAAATGCAATTTCTCTTTCAATAGTGCCATCTAACATTTGATCGATTAATGTTGTAGTAGCATCTCTAAAGCATGATTTAATAACTTCTTCAAAAATAATTTGGTTATCTTCATATTGGTTAGAAAGTGTAATAAATTTATCATGAAGAAATTCATTACTTAATTTATTCACTACATAGGTTTCATATCCCCTACACAATATAGTTTTGTAATATTTTTTGTATGATTCATTTTTAAAGTCTGCCTTTATTCTTTTATATAAACTATTAGCCAATCCTTTACATTTTTCTCTCAATTCTTGATTAATATTTGTTGTTTTCTTTGCCATAAAATACCTTTTTATCTATTTATCAATAACATATTTATTATAAATAAAACTAAAACATTTAATTAAAAACTTAAGTGAATTCAAAAGACTAAGTTGCATTCTTTAGAATTCATTAACTATTTTAATCTTAATTTTTCAATGTTTATAGACATCAATGACAACATCAAATTAATTAATGTTAATTAAAGAAAAAGAAAATATTATCAAAATATAAAATCTATTTATAATGATTCATTAAGTTCTAAAGATTAAATAATCTTTAAAGGCATAGAAAGTAATTGATTATCTAATGCTAAAATAAATATAAGAGGTAAGAAGGTTATGAATGAAAAAAATTTGAAGCAAACAACATTAACAATTCAACAAGTGATAAACAACATTGCTAGTTATTTTATAAACAATAGAATAATTTCAAAGCAAAAAGCAAAAGATACTTTACCGTTAATCATTAATGATTTAGGTCTAGATCCATTTGAATTAGAAATAAATAAAAATGTTGCAAAATTAGATATTTATTATTTTGACCATATTGATGTATTAAGAAGATTCATTAATGAAGAATATCTAGGAATCAATGAAATAGCTATTGAGGATAAAATTTGTGAAATGTTATCTTACTTTACTCCTAATCAAGAAGCATTAGATAAAGTATTAAAAAAAGAAAAGAAGCCAATCACATATCTAAGAAAACTGTCATTATTAAATTACTTTGTAAAAGTAGACAGAAATGCTATGAATATTAAATGATTGCAACGTTCTAAATACGGTGAGTTAAAAGTGATGATTAATAAAGCAAATGAACAAACTTTTAAAACTACTTTGTTAGACGAAAGCAAATTGAATCTTAATCTTAGAGTTTTTAAAACTAAATTGAATAATGAAGACTGATCCTTTCAATTTGCTCCTTATGAGCAAATTCATAAACACTTTGTATTGAACAATACTAAGCATACACAAATCTCAATCACTGACAACACTATTAAAGAACTATTAGAATTTGTTTCTAATAACAAGCAATACTTTTTAGGTGCTGATGCTGATTTACCAATTGTTGGTGGTTCATTACTTTCGCATAACCATTATCAAGGTGGATGTGATGTTCTACCAATTATGCATGCTAAGACTATTAAGTCATATAAAATGGACAATACCACCATTAATGTCTTGAGATGACCACTTAATACTTTAAAGCTAGTTTCAAGAAACATTGATGAGTTAGCTAACCTAACTAACTACTTTATTAGAGAA
>RCNI01000610.1_pt1 | contig 22042 bp, 18 predicted proteins | sample 2041151 | NCBI WGS metagenome assembly RCNI01 (sample SAMN09708214, study PRJNA481090) | feces metagenome | isolation source: feces | place: Antarctica: Albino Rookery | reverse complement strand
GATTCTTTCTGCTGTAAAGTCCTGTTTTAAAAGATTTTCAAATACACTATAAGGTTCTTCTTTAGTTTTGGGCTTATGGATAAACTTCTTTGTACGAGTTACAGACTTAAGTCCAGGCTCTAAATTCATGTATTTTCTAACGGTTTGTTCGGATAGGATAACGCCTTCTTCGGCTAATAGCTTAGTCATCATCCTGTATCCCGGTCTTCCGAAATTTTCATGATAAATCTTCTCTATTTTCTTTAAGATTAAAGTCTTTCTTTTTTTCCTGGCATTCTTGCAACGTTTGTTATAGTAGTAAGCGTTAGGATATAGATTAAATTTTCTAAGTAACCAATTAACTCCGTAACGTTTACCGTACTTATCAATGAATTCATATTGCTTTAATCTTGATTCTTCGCAAAGAATGCCGCTGCTTTTTTAAGAAATCGTTTTCTTTTTTGCTTTCTTCCAGCTCAGCTCTTAATCTTTGGTTTTCCTCTAATATATCTATCATCTTCTGTTCTTTTTCATTTCTCGCAGCTTCTTCTAAATACAAATCTTTATATCGTTTTAAAGAAGTAACAGAAACGCCGTACTCTTTTGATAAACCTGATAACTTTCGTCAGTGGATTTTAACAAGTTTGTACATAAATTCTTTATCTAACATAATGTGCACCTCTCTTGTAATGTATTATACAATTTTGGTAGTAACCATTACAACATTATTGTATCAGCTCAATATAAATGCATAATATACATTGTATTATATTTTCATAGTATTGTAAATAAACTGAAAGAGGTGAGAAAAAAATATGCATATTTTAGAATAAAATCTTAAAATTAACATTAAATTTTGAAAAAAATCCAAAAATTATAGATTTAAAATGAATTTCAATCCTATTTTTTGTAAGTATTTTCAAAAAAACTCAAAACTTTTACTTGCTAAAGTTCAGATAATATTTTATACTATAAGAATAATGGATTAATAAAAATGATAAAAAATAGAATTAATCTATGAATTTGTGTTATTGATATAAGGAGGTTATAGTAATGGCAAAATATGTAGGAGGACGAGTTGCACAGGCTGTAGTATTATTACTGTTGATTACCTGTCTGACTTTCCTGCTGATGAATGCAGTTCCGGGTGGACCATTCCTTAGCGAAAAATCACCATCGCCGGCAGTACAGGCAGCAATGGAAGCAAAATATGGATTAGACAAACCCGTAGGGGAAAGACTTGTTACCTATTTAAAGGATATGGCACATGGAGATTTAGGTGTTTCATTCAAGATGCAGAAGAACAGACCTGTAAAAGATATTATCGTGGAAATGTTCCCAACATCTGCAAAAATCGGTATTATTGCAATGATTCTGGCAATGCTTGTAGGTATACCTATGGGTTGTGTTGCCGCATATAACAGAGGAAATAAAGTAGACAGCATACTGCGGGTAATCACTACGCTGGGTATTTCGGTTCCAGGGTTCGTAGTCGCGACGGTGCTTCTGGTTGTTTTCGGGGTTAAGCTCGGTGTTTTACCGACAATTGGTCTAAACAGCGTAAGCAGTTACATTATGCCGTGTTTCGCATTATCTTTCTATTCGATGTGTTATATCGGCAGACTGTCAAGATCAAGTATGCTTGACGTAATCAATCAGGATTATATTCGTACAGCAAAAGCAAAAGGCGTAAGCACATTTAAAATTGTATTCAAACATTCGCTGCGTAATGCGTTTATCCCTGTACTTACATATGTAGGCCCTCTGACCGCAGGTATTATGACTGGTGGTTTCGTAGTAGAAACAGTATTCAGTATTCCGGGACTGGGAAGATATTTTGTTCAGAGCGTTTTAGGAAGGGACTATCCTGTAATTATGGCAACGACAATATTCCTTGCGTCGCTTGTAATTATAGCTAACTTAATCGTAGATATTCTTTATAAAGTAGTAGATCCAAGAATTGATATCACGAAGGGAGGACAGGCAAGCTAATGAAATTAACAATGCAACCCGATTGGGAAAGACTTCCTGATCATGATATAGAATTTCTTCCTGATGATTTTGAACTCGCAAGTGAGGAAGCAAAAGAAAACTTTATAGAAAAAGCGCCACCTGTATCTTATTGGAAAGATGCATGGAGAAGACTTAAGAAAAACCGTGTGGCAATGGTTTCATTAGGATTTATCATTTTGATTTTCATCTTTGCATTTATCATGCCGCTTTTCTATGAAAATGATTACAGTACAATGGTAAGAGGTGATGAAAACCTTACACCATGTCTTAAATACCCATTCGGTACGGATAACGCAGGTAGAGACCTGTTCCTTCGTACAATGTATGGCACAAGAGTATCTCTTGTTATCGGCCTTTGTGCAAGTTTAATCGTACTGATTATCGGTACAGTATACGGATCAATTTCAGGTTTCGTTGGCGGAAAAGTTGATGCCGTAATGATGCGTATTGTAGAATTGATTTATTCGGTACCGGAAGTTTTAGTTGTACTTCTTATTATGACAACCATTAAACAGCCGCTAACTGACTGGGGTAACTCCAGTGATTCGGCTATTGCAGAATTTGTTATGCGTATAGGTCCCGGACTGATTTCCATATTTGTTGCCTTCGGTGTACTTTACTGGGTAACTATGGCGAGAATTATCAGAGGACAGGTTCTGATGCTTAAAGAACAGGAATACGTTACAGCAGCAAGAGCTTTAGGTGCTTCCGGAACAAGAATTATCAGAAGACACTTATGGCCAAACTGTATTGGTCAGATTATTGTAACTACATGTATGCAGATCCCTTCAGCGATTTTCCTTGAATCATTCTTATCCTTCCTGGGAATCGGTGTTCAGGCTCCGCTTACATCATTAGGTTCTATGGCATCTGACGCACTTGGCGGAATTTACTCTTATGCATACAGACTGATTATTCCGGCTGTATTCTTAAGTTTACTGATTTTAAGTTTGAATTTATTGGGTGACGGTCTGAGAGACGCTCTTGACCCTCGTCTGAAAAAGTAGGAGGTGTAACAGATGGAAGAAAATATGAGAGATAAGACACTTCTCGAAGTAAATGACCTTAAGGTTTCCTTCTTTACTCCTGCTGGAGAAGTTAAAGCGGTAAACGGTGTAAGTTACCATCTTAACTATGGAGAAGTTATGGGCATTGTAGGTGAGTCCGGTTCCGGAAAGAGTGTAGAAGCCTACAGCATTATCGGCCTTCTTCAGAGTCCCGGTAAAGTTATCGGCGGAGAAATCATTTTTGAAGGCGAGAATGTCTTAAATTACGACGAAAAGAAAATGAGAGAATTCAGAGGCAACAAGGTAAGTATGATTTTCCAGAATCCTATGACTTGCCTGAACCCTGTATATACAATAGGAAATCAGCTGATGGAAGCACTTCTGTGCCATCAGGAAATCAGTAAGCAGGAAGCAAAAGAAAGAGCCATTGAAATGCTTACATTAGTAGGTATCAACAATCCTGACAAGCGTATCAAACAGTATCCACACGAATTATCAGGTGGTATGAGACAGAGAGTTATGATTGCTATGGGGCTTATCTGTCATCCGCAGCTGCTGATTGCCGATGAACCGACAACAGCACTTGATGTAACCATTCAGGCTCAGATTCTGGAACTAATGAAAGATATTCAGAAAAAGACACATATGGCAATCGTATTCATTACACACAACCTTGGTGTTGTTGCGGAAATCTGCGACAAGGTATCCGTAATGTATGCAGGAAAAATCGTAGAACAGGGTGATGTAAATGATATTTTCTATAACCCTTCACATCCTTATACAGTAGGTCTTTTGAATTCAATGCCACGTGTTGATACAGACGATCACGAAAGACTTATTCCAATCGAAGGTTCACCGGTTGACATGCTTAACCCACCTGAAGGTTGTGGATTTGGTGCACGTTGTGAGCACTGTATGAAAATCTGTTTAAGAAAAGAACCACCGGTAGTTGATTTAGGAAATGGACATTTCTCTAAATGCTGGTTGCAGGTATTAAAAAAAGAAGAGGAAGAAAAGTAAAATGGCAGGAAAAGAAGATAAGTCAAATAACGAAGTCCTCCTTAGAGTAGAAAACTTAAGAAAGTATTTCCATGTAGGTAAAGGACAGACTGTTCAGGCGGTACAGGATGTTAATTTCTTTATAAGAAAAGGCGAAACTTTCGGATTGGTAGGAGAATCCGGATGTGGTAAAACAACACTTGGAAGATCTGTTATCAGACTTCACGAGCCTACAGCAGGGAAAATCATTTACGGAGACGATGTAATTTATGATGAAGCATTAGGAAAAAAACAGCCTAAGATGCTTCCTTACAGAAGAAAAATGCAGATTATTTTCCAGGATCCATCCGCATCACTTGACCCTCGTATGACGGTTGGCGAAATTATCGGAGAAGCTCTGGATATTCATAAAATCTGCAAGACAAAAGAAGAAAGAAAAAACAGAATCAACGAGTTACTTACAAGGGTGGGTTTGAACAGTGAACATTCAAACCGTTATCCTCATGAATTCTCAGGCGGACAACAGCAGAGAATCGGTATTGCCCGTGCACTTGCAGTTGAACCTGAATTCATTGTTTGTGATGAGCCGATTTCAGCTCTTGATGTATCAATTCAGTCACAGATTGTAAATATGCTTGAAGATATGCAGGATGAAATGGGACTTACATATCTGTTCATCGCTCACGATATTTCCGTAGTAAGACATATTTCTGATAGAATCGGTGTTATGTATCTTGGAAATATGGTAGAGTTAGGTGAAAGTAATACATTGTATAAGAATCCTTTGCATCCTTATACAAAAACGCTTCTTTCCGCAGTTCCTGTACCGGATCCGGAATTAAGCAAGACAAGACAGCGTATTATCCTTGAGGGTGATATTCCTAGTCCGATCAATCCACCAAGTGGATGTCGTTTCCATACAAGATGTCCTTTTGCTACAGATATTTGTAAGCAGAAGATGCCTGAATGGAGAGAGGTTGAGCCCGATCATTTCGCAGCTTGTCACAATATTTAGTTGAAAATCGAATTTAATGGTTCGTTTTCATAGAGTTATATTACATTTAATTAAAAAGGAGGAAGAAGTAATGAATAAGATGAAGAAACTATTAGTCTTTGGATTATGCTTCTGTATGGTATTTTCCCTAGCCGCTTGTGGTGGCGGAGATTCAAAATCCGATGATGCAATCAATGTATGCTTTGCATCTGAACCGGCTACAATTGACCCTGCACTTAACTCATCTGTTGATGGTGCTATCATGATTCAGCACGCATTTGAAGGATTAGTTAAATGGGTTGATGATGGAAAAGGAAATGCTGTTTTAGCTCCGGGTATGGCAGAAAAATGGGATGTATCCGATGACAAAACCGTATATACTTTCCACTTAAGAAAAGATGCTAAATGGTCAGATGGTGAACCTGTAACATCAAAGGATTTCTTATATGCATGGAACAGACTTGCTGATCCTAATACAGCTGCAGACTATTCCTATATGCTGGATCCTATCAAAGGATTTGATTCAACAGTAGAAGGTCAGGCTACACCTGAAATCGAAGCACCAGATGATTATACTTTCGTCGTTAAACTAGATGTTCCTACAGCTTACTTTGAGGAAATCTGTGCATTCCCTGCATTATTCCCTGTAAGAAAAGATATTGTTGAAGCTAACGGAGAACAGTGGACACAGAAAACAGATACATATGTATCTAACGGACCTTACAAGATGAAGGAATGGAAGCATAACGCATACATCACTTTTGAAAAGAGAGATGATTACTATGCAGCAGATGAAATCAAAGCACCTTTACTTAAGTTCCATTTAATGGATGATGTAAATGCAATGTTAGCTGGCTACAGAAGTGGAGAGTTAGACTTCATCCAGCAGTTACCTGCAGAAGAAATTGAAGGTTTACTTGAAGACGGAACAGCTGACAATCTTGAGTACTTAGGAAACTACTATGTATGCTTCCAGACTCAGAAAGCACCATTTGACAATCCTAAAGTAAGAGAAGCTTTCTCATTAGCAATTGATAGAAACTTCATTTGTGATCAGGTTAAGAAGGATGGTTCTGTTCCTGCAAGCGGATTTGTTCCAGCAGGAATGTTTGATGCTGAAGGACCTGGATCAGACTTCAGAAAAATCGGTGGAGATTACTTCGATCTATCCAAAGAAGCTTATAAAGCAAATTGTGAAAAAGCAAGACAGTTACTTGCTGAAGCAGGTTACCCTGATGGAAAAGGATTCCCTACTGTAGAATACTTATTCAACACAGATAAGGGACATAAAGAAATCGCAGAAGCTCTTCAAAACATGTGGAAGAAAGAATTAGGCGTTGATATTACATTATCCAATCAGGACTGGAACGTATTCCTTGAAGAAAGAAAAGCAGGAAACTATCAGATTACAAGAGGTGGATGGATTGCTGACTACAACGATCCTATGTGCTTCTTAGATTTATTCACTTCATCTTCAGGTAATAACGATCCTCAGTACAACAATCCTGAATATGATGCTTTAATTGGAAAAGCTAAAAAAACAGCAGACAATGCTGAAAGAATGAAGTTAATGCACCAGGCAGAAGAGCTTCTTGTAAAGACTGACGCTGTTGTAGCACCACTTTATTACTATGCTCAGGTAGAAGCAGATAACTTAGATGGATGGTATTACACTCCATTAGGATACTTCTTCTTCGGTGGAGCAACAAAAAAATAAGAAGCTGAATGATAAGTTGTTATTTTAAAGCGAACCAAATTAAATAATACGATTTGTAAAAGAGGCGGAATGATTTCCGTCTCTTTTTATGTCAATAACTCTCAGGATAGAAAATACAGTTTACAGATGATGTTAGTGATATTACAGGCTCATTCTTCACTTTTCTCTGTAAAAATGATATAATAACGTAAAATTAATTGAATTTTGGGGGAGGGTAAAATGGAACTTACAGATAGAATAAAAGAACAGAAAGAATTCTTTAATGATGGCTGGACACTGGACCTGGATTATCGTAAAGAATCTCTTTTAAGATTAAAATATACAGTAAAAAAATATGAAAATGAAATTCTGGAAGCACTTTATAAAGATTTAGGAAAGAGTGCTTATGAAGCCTATGCTACGGAAGTGAGTTTTGTATACAGTGAAATTACCTATATGTTAAAGCATATGAAAGCATTGGCAAGACCGTCTTATGTAGTAACGCCAATCAGTAATTTTCTCTCTTCGAGCAGGATTATTAAAGAACCTTATGGCTCTGTGCTGATTATGGCACCGTGGAATTACCCACTTCAGCTTTCTTTAGTACCTCTTATCGGGGCAGTTGCCGCAGGAAACTGTGCAGTAGTAAAACCTTCAAATTATGCACCTGCAGTTTCAGCTGTTCTTGAAAAGATAATCGATGAAGCTTTTGACGAAAAGCATGTATTTATTGTAACAGGTGGCAGAGAAGCAAATCAGAATCTTTTAGCCAACGAATTTGATTATATATTCTTTACCGGAGGCAAAAATGTCGGGAGAACGGTTATGCATGCGGCAGCGGATCATCTTACACCGCTGACACTGGAATTAGGAGGAAAGAGTCCCTGCATCGTGGATCAGACAGCAGATATAGCACTTGCCGCAAGGAGAATTGTATGGGGAAAATTTATAAACTGCGGACAGACATGTGTTGCACCGGATTATATCTATGTCCATAAAAGAGTAAAAAATAAACTGTTAAAGGCTTTAGTAAGGAATATTGAAGCGCTTTATGGACAAAATCCTATAGAGAGCAAGGATTACTGTAAAATAATTAATGAAAAGCACTTTCAGCGTCTTTCAGAGATGACAGAAGGTCTTTCTCTGTATTATGGTGGAGATAAGGACAGAGAAAATTTAAAAATGGCACCTGTCATTATTGATAATGCAGATTGGACTATGGCACCGATGCAGGAAGAAATTTTCGGACCGGTGTTACCTGTATTGGAATTTGAAAATCTTGGGGAAGTAATGGAGGAAATTAAAGCGAGACCTAAGCCTCTTGCACTATACCTTTTTACCCGCTCAAAGCAGGCAGAAAGAATCGTACTTAAATCTGTCTCTTTTGGAGGAGGATGCGTAAACGATACAGTGATGCACCTTGCAAACAGCAATATGCCTTTTGGAGGCGTAGGAGAAAGCGGAATGGGTAATTACCATGGTAAATACAGTTTCAGAACTTTTTCTCACGAAAAAAGCATATTAAAAAAGAGCCTTCTTCTGGATATGCCTATGCGTTATGCTCCATATGGGGAAAGTCTCAGACTGTTAAAACTGTTTTTAAGATAAATGAAGGGAATGAGTGAATGAATAAAATATTAGATGATATTTTAGAAGAATGCAGACAATATACACAGCAGGGGGAGGTAGCAAGCTATATTCCTGAACTGGCAAAGGCAGATCGTAATGAACTGGGCATATATGTATGCACCAATGTGGGAGATCTGTACGCAGGCGACTGGGACAGGAAATTTACCATTCAGAGTATCGTAAAACCGGTATTTCTTATGCTGGCGGCAATAGATAACGGCATTGCCTACATAAAAGAGCATGTGGGTGTTGAAGCGACAGGAAAGCCTTTTAATGCTATAGACTATGCGGAACCACTTCTTTTAAAAGAACACATAAATCCTATGGTTAATATTGGTGCAATCGCTGTGTGTGACCTTATTAAAGCCGATAATGACGAACACAGACTACACAGATTACTGGAATTTACAAAATCGATTACAGGAAATCCTGATATTGAAATTGATATGGATGTGTACAATTCAGAAAAAGAAACAGGAAATAAAAACAGAGCGCTCGCATATCTTCTGAAAAATTCAGGAATGATTAAAGGGAGCGTTGACTCATTGCTGGATGTATATTTTGCAATGTGTTCAGTCAAGATGAACTGCCAGGATCTTGCCAGAATCGGACAGCTTCTTGCAAACAGAGGATTTGATGTGCATAGTAAAACGCAGGTAATTCCTAAAGAAGATGCAGTTTTTCTTAATGCAGTTCTGACAACCAGTGGTATGTATGACGGTTCAGGAGAATTTGCTACGACAGTGGGCATTCCGGCCAAAAGTGGTGTTGGTGGTGGAATCATGGCAAACTGTCCGCACAAGATGGGCATAGGAATTTATTCTCCGGCTTTAGATACAAAAGGAAACAGTGTTGCCGGAATTAAAATGCTTGAGAAGTTAAGTAAAAAATGGGAATTGAGTATATTCTAATAAAGAAAGTGGTCGTTTCAGAAATGAAACGGCCACTTTTACGATAAGATTTTCAATTACTTCAAAGAAAATTTCCTGATTATTGTCATCACCTGCAGGTGACATGAGAAAATAAGAAGATTCTCCCTCGCCTTTTTATTGTTAATTAACGATTTAATTGCATTTATTACAAAGTGAACATGCTGTCGGTGTTGATGCATTTCCGCCAAGTGCAGTTTCACGAAGCTCAACAGGAAGCGAGCATCCAACATGATACATGGCATCGGCCATTTCATCAAAAGGAACAGGATGTTCTATACCGGAAAGGGCAAGTTGAACACAGGTAAAGGCATTGGAAACACCGATTGCATTTCTGCTCTGGCATGGAGATTCAACAAGTCCTGCAATAGGATCACATACCAGTCCGAGAAGATTGGATAATGCGATGGAAGCTGCATGTAAACACATTTCCGGAGTTCCGCCGTAAAGTTCTGTCAGTGCACTTGCAGCCATTGCAGATGCAGCACCTACTTCTGCCTGACATCCGGCTTCTGCACCGGAAACCGATGCATTTCGTGTGAGAATATATCCTATGGCACCGGCATTTAAAAGCCCCTGAAGCATAGTGGAATCATTGTAATGATTTTCTTCGCAGTATGAAATAAGGCAACCTGGAACAATTCCGGAAGAACCTGCTGTCGGTGCTGCGACAATCAGACCCATTGTACCGTTTACCTCTAAAACAGCCATGGCATAGGCGATTGCTCTGGTCATCATAGAGCCGCATAAAGGGTTGTGAGAAGTTGCATAATCTGTAATTTTTTTACCCTCACCGCCGATAAGTCCGCCAAGAGATCTGACGGGTTTCGTAATCGGAGCATGAGCAGAGTCTTTCATGATATTGAGAGATACCTGAAGTCGTGAAAGGATATCTTTTTCACTTATATCACCTAAAGAGATTTCTCTTTCCAGCATAATCTCAGATATATTCTTTTTTTCGCTGTTACAGAGTTTTAGTAACTCTTTTCCATTAGTAAAATCCATAAAACTGTCTCCTGATTATAATTGAATTACCGTTGTACCTAAAACGTAGCTGTGCTGTAAAAGTTCATCAATAATGGTTTCGGGAATTTTTTCATCCGATTCAATGATAGTGTAAGCTATATTGCCTTTTGACTCTCTGAATAATCGCATAAAGGCGATATTTATATTCTGATGGCTTAGACAGCTGCTCAGGTGTGCAATTACACCCGGACGGTCAATTTGTTTAACGATGAGCGTACTGTATTCACCGGTAAATTCAACATCAATATTGTTTATTTTTATAATTTTAACTTTTCCTCCGCCTACGGAGACACCTCTGACGAACTGCGTAGTGCCGTCTGCAGCTTCGAGCAGAATATCTGCAGTATTGGGATGTGAAGTAGTTGTATCGTGATCAATATTAAATGTATAGGAAACATTCCACTGGTCTGCAAGAGCAAAGGCATCACGGATTCTTACGTCATCAGGAGAGAATCCGAGAACGCCGCCTAAAAGCGCTTTATCTGTTCCGTGTCCGTGATAAGTTTTAGCAAAAGAACAATAAAGAGTAAAGGTGACTTTTACAGGCTCTTTGGGAAAAAGTTTGCGTGCAAGCAGAGCCATAGAAGCGGCGCCTGCAGTATGTGAACTGGAAGGTCCGATCATATTCGGACCGATAATATCAAAAATACTGATGTAATTCATAATGCCTCCAAGCAAGTAGTACATAAAAATGGTATGTATTTATTTTACAATACAATATCTTTAAAGTAAATGATTTGTTACGGTAGGAACTGGGTACCCCCTTGTATTTATAGGCAAAAAAAAGTATAATATATAAATGAGTGATTACCACAATTCAAATTAAAAAGGGAAGAAGGAATCAGAATGGTTATTAAAGATTTTCATGAATTGGAACAAATGGTTGCTAAAACAAGAAAGAAAGTCGTGGCAGTTGCTTGCGCTCACGATAAACATACACTTGAAGCCGTACTTAAAGCAAATGAAAAGGGCGTACTGAACTATATCCTTATAGGTAGAAAGGATATGATTCTCCGTCAGGGAATCGAATTAGGTGTGCATATTCCTGAAAATAATATTATTGATTGTGAAACTGATGCAGAGTCAGCAGCGAAGGCTGTTGAACTTGTTAATCAGGGTAAAGCGGATTTTATTCAGAAAGGAATTATGCAGACAGCTACATTGCTTAAGGCAGTAGTCAATAAAGAAAAGGGAATAAGTCTCGGAAAGACTATGTCACACGTAGCATTTATGGAGATTCCGAAGTATCACAAGATTATGGCTGCTACAGACGGTGCAATGATTATGTATCCTGACCTTACAAAGAAAAAGGATATGGTATATAACGCTGTAGGTGCATTCAGAAAGATAGGTTACGAAAAACCTAAGGTTGCAGCTGTCTGTGCTCTTGAGATAGTAAATCCAAAGATGCCGGAGACTTTAGATGCTATTGCTCTTAAAGAAATGGCTGATTCAGGAGAAATAGAAAACTGCTATCTTGCAGGACCGATTTCCATAGATATTGCCACAAGCAAAGAAGCTGCAGAGATAAAGCACTATGAAAGCCCTGTAGCAGGTGATGCAGATATTCTTCTTTGCCCAGCTATTTTTGCCGGAAACATGATGGTAAAAGCCTTAGTACGTTTTGCAGACGTAAAAATGGCCGGTTGTATTGTCGGAGCAAAATGTCCGATTGCCCTGAATTCAAGAAGTTCTGCTTTTGAAGAAAAGTATTACTCGCTTCTGGCAAGTAGTTTATTAGCTGATTAGAATGGAGAAATAGAATTTGATATATATAGGATATTTAGTATCTGTGGTTATTCTGATTGCCAGTGCAATCAAATCCGCAAAGTATGTAGATTTGCTGGATAAATATACGAGACTTTCAGGAGCATTTCTTGGAGGAATACTGCTTTCTGCAGTAACATCTATGCCTGAACTGTTTACTGGACTTGCCTCTATGGCTTACGGTAAGCCCAACCTGTGTCTTGGGGATGTACTTGGAAGTAATCTTTTTAATCTGTGCGTTCTTTCTTTACACTGGTTTTTCTCAAAGGCTTTTGTAAAGGACAGGTTTCAAAAAGTTACCGGAACGTATTGATCTTGGTGCTTATTGTTTATGTGTTGATTGCACTGAACTATTATGGACAGATAGAAGGCGGAATTTTCCATTTAAGCATTACATCACTTCTTATTGTATTGGTGTACTGTTTTGGAGCAAAGTATCTTGCTATTGCCCATGATGTAAATACAGATGAGGACTTTCTTAAGTATCATGCAAAATCAGAAACAAGTCTTACGGCAAAACAAATCGGAGCACGTTTTATGGGAACTGCGGTTGCGGTAATTGTGTTTAGCATTGTGTTGACGAAATTCACAGTAGATATTCTTGGAAATCATCTTCTTGAAGAGGGTCTTGCCGGTGCAGTATTCCTTGGTATATCAACATCCCTTCCGGAACTTGTATTTGTTATTACGCTATTCAGAATGAAGAATTTTAATATCGGCGTAGGAAACATTATAGGAAGCAATTTATTCAATCTGCTAATTCTTGCAGTTGCAGATATGATTTCCATGGATCGCGGTGTATACGGAGCTCTTGATATTGAAGCGCTTCAGCTTCTTATTCTTGGTCTTGTTGCTACTGGTTTTCAGTGGGCAATGCTTAGAAAGAAATGCAAGAGTGCAGCAATTGCTGGTTCAATAGGTATCATAATCTGCTATGTGCTGTTTCTGTTCATATAACAGGTAAAATATAAATTTTAAAACGGCACAGGGACTTGACGTCCGGATACGGGAAATATTACTAAAGAAAAGATTGAGACGGTACTTCACAAAAGATGAAGCACCGTCTTATTATATGTAGGAAACATCAATTTTGCTGTAAGGACATTCTCATATATTTTAAAGGAATCTTTAGATGTGGAAGAAGATGATTGACATAATGGCAATAATCAGGTTGATTATTTTATGTATATTTGTTGTTGTCTCGATAAAATATAAGACAGTTCATTTTGATGGACTGTCTTTTTCTTTATGCGTTGTATATAAGAAAGTTTTTTGACTGCGCAGGTATTTAGACTATTCTGTTTGTATTATCATCGTTAAGGAAACGATTGAGGTTGTCTGTGCAGATATCAATTACTCTCTGTCTTGTTTCTTTCGGCATCCAGGCAATATGCGGTGTAAGAATACAGTTTGGAAGGCCGATAAGGGGATGAGAGAATTTTGGAGGTTCAGCAGAGATAACATCAATTCCTGCAGCGGCAAGTTTTCCGGATTTTAATGCGGCAGCAAGATCTTCTTCGTTTACAAGTCCGCCTCTTGCAGTATTTATTAAGATTGCACCGTCTTTCATCTGACTGATAAATTCTTTGTTAATGAACCCTCTGTTTTCTTCCGTAAGAGGGCAGTGTAGTGTCAGAAAATCAGATTTTACAGTTGCATTTCTGTCTTTGCTGTAAATATTTATTTTCATTCCCAGAGCTTCACCGATTTTTGCTACTCTTTTGCCGATATTACCGTAACCTACAATACCGAGAGATTTCCCTTCAAGAAGCATAAGAGGTTCTTCGATAAAGGTGAAGTCTTTACTTTCGTACCATTTCCCGTTTTGAATGGACTGGTTATACATTCCGACATGGTTGGTCAGTTCAAGAATAAGCGAAAATACATGCTGTGCAACTGCTGTTGTGGAGTATGCAGGCACATTATAAACGGCAACACCGAATTCTTTTGCAGCTTCAAGATCAATATTATCATATCCTGTAGCTGTTACACCGATAAATTTAAGCGTAGGACAGTTTTTTATGATTTCTCTTGTGATTTTGCACTTGCTTACAAAAAAGCCGTCACAACCTTCTATTCTTCCGGGGATTTCATTTGCAGAACTTCTTTCATATGGCATAAGTGTGCCGAAATTCTCAAGAGGTTCCCATGAAAGGTCGCCGGGATTTATGGAATATCCGTCTAAAATTGCTAATTTCATATAATGTACTCCTTAATTTATTTATTGTACTTATTATAATAAGTAATCCGTAAAATATCAAGGTATTCAGATAACACAACAAATAACATTGATAAAACCCTGATAAATATGGTAAAATGATATAATAATATTTTATAAACAGGAGAATTGATATGAGGATAGATAGAAAAGCAGATGAGAAAAGAACCACAAGAGTTACGGATCATTACCTTATGAGCCCTGCAGGTTCAGTTCTGATTGAGACTGGAAACACTAAGGTTATCTGTACAGCTTCAGTAGAGAACAGTACAGCAAGACATCTTACAGGAACAGGAAAAGGATGGGTTACTGCAGAATACGGAATGCTTCCCGGTTCAACAGGAACAAGAAAAAAGAGAGACAAAAATAAGCAGGACGGAAGATCGGTGGAAATTCAGCGTTTAATCGGCCGTTCCTTACGTTCTGTAGTAGATATGAAAAAGCTTGGAGAGAGAACAATCTGGATTGATTGTGACGTTATTCAGGCAGATGGCGGTACAAGAACAGCATCAATTACAGGAGCATATATTGCCATGGTTCAGGCAATGCAGTGGATGCAGGAACAGGGAATGATCGAAGAGATTCCGGTAACTGCGTGTGTATCGGCAATCAGTGTCGGAATTGTAGATGGCGAACCTTTGCTGGATTTATGTTATGAAGAGGATTCCAATGCACAGGTGGACATGAATCTGATTATGACGGACAAAGGCGAGTTTATTGAATTACAAGGCACCGGTGAAGAGGCTCCTTTTACAAAGAGTGAACTGATGACTCTGCTTGAGTTAGGCGAAAAAGGATGCAGAGAATTACACGAAATACAAAAAGAAATTCTGAAGAAGTAGCATAGATAAGAAGAAAGAAGGCGACAATATGAAGACAGTTATAGCTGCGTCGAGAAATAAACACAAAATTGATGAAATCGAGAAGATTACTGCAGAGTTCGGAATGCATATTATTTCAAGAGATGATGCAGGAATTCCACCTTTTGAAGTGGAGGAAGATGGTGTTACATTTGAAGAGAATTCTTTCAAAAAAGCGGAAGAAATAATGAAAGTTTCCGGAGAAATTACTATTGCGGATGATTCCGGATTAATGGTTGATTTTTTACATGGTGCGCCGGGAGTTTATTCCGCCCGTTTTGCAGGTGAAGATGGGAATGATGAAAAGAACAATGCAAAACTGCTGGCACTGCTTGAAGACGTTCCTTACAAAGAAAGAAAGGCAAAGTTTGTATCTGTAATTACTATGCTTTTCCCTGATGGAGAAAAACTGGTTGCCAGAGGCGAATGTAAAGGACATATCATTGATATGCCGGAAGGAGATAATGGATTCGGCTATGATCCGTTATTTGTGCCGGAAGGATTTCAGAGAACATTTGCGCAGCTTACAGCAGAAGAAAAGAACAAAATCAGTCATAGGGCAAAAGCTCTGGAAGAACTGAAAAAAATGTTAAAGGAAAGGAATTTGTAATTCTGATGAAGAGCAGATTTGTACAGATGTGTTTATTAGGTGTTAAACAAATGCGGGACCCATATTACCAGGGATTTGCGGCACAGATATCTTTTTATCTGGTTTTATCGTTAGTGCCGACACTGCTTGTTCTTTCACAGCTTCTCGGTCTACTTGACATTTCGTTGGATTTTATCAATGAGTGGATCGATAATTATGTTGCGCCTAATATGGCATCAATCTTAAAAGGTCTTGTGGAGAACAGCCCTGCCTTTACGACCAATATTGTCCTGATTGTTATGGCATTATGGGCGGCATCAAGGGCACAGTTTTCCATAATGAGAATTGCAAATTACACATATACCAGTGGAAAAACTACCGGAGGCTTTTGGCGTGAAAGAATAAGATCGATGAAAACCATGGCACTGACATTGTTTACTTTTGCTTTTGTAGCAATTATTTTTGTGTATGGAAAAATGATACTTATGCTGATATTCGGAAATATTATTGAGGGTACAGTCATCAATACACTTTGGATCTATCTTAGATGGCCTTTGGCAGGGGGTCTTTATTTTCTGATGGTATCATATAATTATTATGTTCTGCCATATGATAAGCTTAGTTTCAGAGAAGTTATGCCCGGAAGTATTTTCGGTTCAGTGGGGATGCTGGTTGTAACGATTGTATACTCTACTTATGTAAATTATTCGGTAAATTATGATATAATTTATGGTTCACTTGCAAGCTTTGTTGCACTCCTGTTCTGGTTCTATTTCCTTTCATGGGCTTTGTGTCTTGGAATTGTTGTAAATAAAGTATGGAAAGAAACAAAATAACGAAAAGAACAAGATTGGGAAGTGGATATTTTATGCGGAAACAAAGAAGATATAGAAGATACAAAATCAGGCCAAGATTTTATGTTATTATATTTGCGCTTGTTGTAATAATCAGTTGTGGCTGTTTTATTTATTTCAGTAAAACTGTGCCGTACGAGCAGGGAATGGAAATTGTAGCAGCTTCCAGGATGTATATCTCCAATGAGAATCTTACATATGATGAATCATATATTGAGGGGGGGTATCCACCGGATGATATAGGTGTATGCACAGATGTAGTATGGAATGGATTATGGCCCCAGAGCATTGATTTGAGAGCCGATGTAAGCGGGGATATAGGATTTCGTGAAAAAGCTTACAGGGACGTTATAGATGTTCCTGATGTGGATATAGACTTTAGACGGGTTAATGTGCTGGAGATTTATATGAATAGTAAGTACGAAGTTCTTGATACTAATCCTTTTAATTATCTTCAATGGATGCCGGGTGATTTGGTAACTTTTGAATCTTCACATATTGCAGTAGTATCAGATTTTACTAACATATGGGGCGTTCCATATATTATACAGCACGGAAAGGATCCGGCAGGAGAAGAAGACAGGCTTGTTAATTCGGATATGACGATTAGTGGACATTACCGGCTCCCTGTAAAATAATGGTTAAAACGATTGAATAATATTCAAAGAAATGAATATCATTCAATAACTCTTAAGAAATATTAAGAAATTCTTAAGAAATCTTAAGAATCTAAAGAAAATAAAAAATCAGCATAAACGTTGAAATTTCAATGTTTATGCTGATTTTTTCATGTGAAAGTTATGTGAAGAATGTGTATAAAAGGTTGACTTGGCTGTGCATATAAAGTATTATAGAACCTGTTAAAAGTAGACGGATGTTAACAAAAAGCTAATGAAGATTTTGTGGAATTTTATCGAAATATAAGAATGAATTCCATAAGAATTGAAAGGAACTTATTTATGAACATTATCGAAATGATTAAAACAAAGAAGCTTGCAGTGGCAGGCAGTATTGCTATTTTAGCAGTAATTCTGATTGTAGGGATTGTTACTTCTATGGATTCTTATGCATCAGAAACATATTGGGATTTAAAAATAGGGGATAAAAAGATAGCCGTTTTCAATACAGAAGAAGAAGCACAAGCCGTTATTGACGGAGTAAAGAAAGCCTATATTCAGGAAGGCAGTGAAGTTCTTGCAGTAAGTTGCGATCCTAAAATCACTGTTGAGCAATCAACATATAAAGTTTCAGAGAAACCAAAGTTTGCAAAAACAGAAAAAGTTAAAGACTTAATTTTAACTGGTACTGAAGAAAAAGTTGAGTATAAAGTTAAAGAGGACGAAAGTTTATGGAATATCGCTGTTGACAATGGATATTCAGTAGAAGAACTTATTGCAATGAATCCGGAAAAAGATCCTGAGATGATTTTTCCGGGAGACGTTTTATGTTTATATGAAATGAAACCTTTAGTTAATGTAACAACAGAACAGGTAATCGTTTCAGAAAAAGATATTCAGTTTGAAACTGAAGAAAAATCTACAGATAAACTTTATGAAGATGAATCAGAAGTGGAACAGCAGGGTGTCTGTGGAGTTGAAAAAGTTACAGAACAGGTAAAGACAGAGAATGGTAAAGTTATCTCATCTAAGGTTAAATCATCTGAAGTAATAAAGGAACCTGTAAAAGAGATTATTCTTGTAGGAACAAAGAAGCATGTATCATCAACAGCATTTTCCGGATGGTCTGGAAGCAATGGAACAACATACAGTGGCAATGGTGGTTCAATAGCATCCTTTGCATTACAGTTTGTCGGATGTCCTTATGCTTATGGAGGTTCAAGCTTAACAGGTGGTGCTGACTGCTCAGGGTTCGTAATGTCAGTATTCAGCAATTTTGGAGTTGGACTTCCTCATAATGCAATTGCAATGAGATATTATGGAAGAGAAGTTTCTCTTGGAGAGGCTATGCCGGGAGATATAATCTGTAATCCTGGACACGTAGGAATCTATATTGGCGGTGGTCAGATGGTTCATGCGGTAAATGAAAATCTGGGAATTGCAGTTACATCCGTAGAATATGTAGGTCCGGTAGTAACCGTAAGAAGAATCGTAGAATAGAATAAAAAGATTGTTAAGGCAGATCCTTTGGATTTGCCTTTTTTATGTGCGGATAATATTGTTCTATCAGTAACCTGATATGTTTTGCTTTTATCTGATGTGCGGGGGATAAATTATAGCTTTTTTTATTTCTATGCCTTCACTATTTGAAGGCATAGTAAAGTATCTGGAGATATTTTCTTTTTCGTATACTTAGAGTATTATCCCTTTGAATTACCTTCATTGGCTCTGACTTTTAAGATATTGATTAATTTTATCGCATGTGATATATTAATAATACACAATTGAATAAGGGCTATGGAAAAACTCATGTTGATGAGAGGAATACGGTGAGAATCCGTAACAGGCGCGCTGCTGTATGGTGGACGAAACTTTGAGATACCACTGAGATTACTCGGGAAGGTTAAGTAGTAGGATGAAACTAAGTCAGAATACAAGCCATAGCTTTAGACGTAAATCCTTTCGACGTAGGAGGATGTCTATTTAGGTGAACCGAGGTTACCTGTATTATATGGCATTAGAAAGAGACTATTCGAAAGATGGTCTCTTTTTCTATTGAAAGAAGATCTGAGAAGTATTCAATTATGCGAAATAATAAAGAAAGGAAAAGGTAAGGTTATGAAAAAAAGAATTGTATCTCTTTTTGTTGCATTTATCATGATTTTCTCGTTGATGGTGCCACAGGTCCATGCAGGAACAACAAAGAATAATGGAAATGTAACGATTAGCACAACTCTTACAGACGGAATGACCGTAAGAGGAAGTAAACTGGCTGTAGAAGTAATTGCCATGGAAGATGATGTGAAAATTAAATCTTCTTTGTCAATGAACGGACAGGATGTTGCACCTACATGGTCAGACGCTCAAAAAGAAACATTTACACTGGTATTTAAAGAAAGTGGAGCGTATACTGTTGATATCAGTGCAGGTGGTAAAACAGAAACTTATACTGTTAACTATATTAAAGCTAAAAAAGGCGATTATATAGGTGAGGCCACTTTTACACTGGAAGGACTTACTATTGGAATGGGCTATATCATTGAGCCGATTAAAATTCCTATTTATGAAGGGGAAAATGCGGCTATGGCATTAGACCGCGTTTTAACAGAAAACGGAATTTCTTATGATAATACAGGCAGGTTGGAAAGCGGTTTCTATTTATCCTGTATCGGAGATGGTGGTTATCATAGGCATGGATGTCAGGAACCGGGACGTAAAATTAATGCACCTTATGAGGTTAACGATCAGGTGCCTGAACAACTGCTGGCTAAAATTGAAGAAAGTGGAGGACTTATTGCTTCTCATTCAGAAGACCCTGATGAAAATGGCTGTGTTCCAACTTTAGGAGAATTTGACTATGCATTTATGTCAGGCTGGATGGTAACTTTAAATAATTCACTTACTAATGTCGGATTTTCTGATATTTATCTTGGAGATGGAGATGTACTGAGAGTACAGTTTACTTTATACGGACATGGCATGGATATCGGATATGGCTGGAATAGTTCATGGTATACTCTGTCAAATAAAACACAGATGCTGGGACCGGTTGCAGAGATAAACTCTTATTCACAGGGGAAAAACTGGCTAAAAGATGAAACTCTGAAAAATGCATATGATCAGGCTATGACTCAGGGAGCCAATCTTTTTGCTGAACAAAAAGATGTTGATGCAGCATCTAAAAAGCTGGAACAGGAAGTGACAAGAGCAAAAGTAGATACTTTATTTACCGAATTAAATGATTTAGGCGAAGTCAATTTACAGAATAATGCAAGACTTAAGGAACTGCGTAAAATGTATAACAGCCTTGGAAGTAACCAGTCAAAGGTAACAAACGCAGCTAAGCTTAATGAAGCCGAAACAAAACTGGCAGCGGAAGTTGACAAATTAATTGAATCGGCAATAAAAGCGGAAAACAAAGATGAAAAAATTAAAGAAACAAGAAAAGTTTATGAATCACTTTCTGAAGAAGTAAAAAAACTGGTTACAAAGTTCGATCTTCTTGAAAAAGGAGAAGCCGGAATAGTAGATGAGCTTATTACAGCTATCGAAACCTCTGCAGATGAGTCAGCTGCAGCAAAGACTGCAAGGGATGCTTATGATGCACTTCCGGATGGATCAAAACTTCAGGTGAAAAAGCTTAATGTACTTGAAAAAGCAGAAGCATCACTTGTTGATGAAAAAATTGAGGCTATTGCAGTAGCTGAGGATAAGGCAAAAGCGGTAACAGAAGCAAGAGATGCATACAAACTTCTTCCGGAAGGATCAAAAAAAGAAGTGAAAAAGCTTAATGTACTTGAGAAAGCAGAAGCATCACTTGTTGATACCATGATTTCTGATTTAGGACAGATAGAAAATCTTGACTATAGTAAGAAAAAGGATGTCAATAATGCAAAATATGCTTATCAGGATCTGACTGAAGGCGCAAAGAAAGAAGTTACTAAAAAAGCGGATTTAGATAATGCTATAAATAAAATAAACGCTCTTCAAAAGGAAATTGATAATGTAAATGGAGCAATCAGAAAGATTGCAAGAACTGTTGACTATGGACAGAAAAAGAATATTGAAGAAGCAAGAAAAGCCTATGAGGCGCTTCCTAAGGCATCAAGGGCAGGTGTAGGTTCTTACGGCTATAACAATCTTTTAAAAGCTGAAGAGAAACTTGCAAAACTTCAGGGAGAAATTGATGTGGTAAAAGCAAAAATTGAAGCAATCGGTACAGTAGATTATAGTAAGAAAGGTGCAATTGAAGCAGCAAGAAAGGCTTATGAGGCATTACCGAAAGCATCAAAAGTAGGCGTTGATAATATTAAGTCGCTTGACGTCGCTGAAGAAGGTTTAAAACCGGTTATTAAAGAAATTGATGCAGTAAAAGCAAAAATTGCAGCAATCGGTGAAGTAGACTACAGCAAGAAGGGTTTAGTTGATGAAGCAAGAAAAGCTTATGATGCGCTTCCTGAGCCATCAAAAGCGGGTGTAGATAATCTGGATGTACTGATTAAAGCTACAGAAAAACTGAATGAAATGGAAGTGGCGATTAAAGTTGTTGAAGATAAGATTGCAGCAATCGGCACAGTAGATTACAGTAAAAAAACTGAAATCGAGACAACAAGAAAAGCATATAATGCATTATCTGACACGTCAAAAGCCGGTGTTAAAAACTATTCTGTCTTAGAACAGGCAGAAAAGACTTTAAAAGGTCTTGAAGTGGACATAGAAGCAGTAAAAGAAAAAATTGCGGCAATCGGTGCAGTAGACTATAGCAAGAAAGGCTTAATTGAAGAAGCAAGAAAAGTTTATGATGCACTTCCTGAAGCCTCAAAGCAGGCGGTAGATGTATCTGACTTAGAAGCTGCAGAGAAGGC
>RCNI01000580.1_pt1 | contig 22060 bp, 20 predicted proteins | sample 2041151 | NCBI WGS metagenome assembly RCNI01 (sample SAMN09708214, study PRJNA481090) | feces metagenome | isolation source: feces | place: Antarctica: Albino Rookery | reverse complement strand
ATATTTCAATGCTCTTTCTTTTACAAATCGTTCAACAAATACATTTGTTACTGTTTCTAAATAAGTAAATAAGAGCATTCTACTCTTTGAATTATAGATATGAATAATTGCCTGTCGATGATTTATAAAAATAGAGGCTGCACGGATATATTCCTCATAAAATGTTGCATCTTCAGGTGTTTCCGATAATACTTTTTCTATTTCTTCATTAAATATATGATCTAATAAATCATAAATATCTTCATAATAATAGTAGAATGTATTTCTATTAATTTCAGTAGTTTCAATAATATCTTTCACTGTAATCTTATCTAGCGTTTTATATGTTAATATTTCTAAAAATGCATTCATGATTGCCTTTTGTGTTAATTTTGACATATACATCCTCCTATATAAAAGAATACATATATTATAACATTGTAAAAATAAAAGTCATCTTATTTAAAAGACAACTTTTATACATTTTCTATTAAAGATAACTCAAAAATAATTCTTTCATATTTCTTTCAACTAAAACGCCTAAATTTTCTAAGGTTTTTTGTAGTGCTTCAAGGGTTTCAGCTACTTTATTAGCATAAGCATTTTCCCCCATATGTCCAATACGAATTACTTTTCCTGCTAAAACATCAAAACAACCTGATATCATTATTTGATAATCTTGTTGCATTCCATTTAAAATTTGTGTGTCTGTTACACCATTCGGTACCTTTATTACGGTTACTGTATTTGACCAACCATCTTCTAAATATAGTTGTAATCCTGCTTTAGTAATCGCCTTGCGACATGCACTCGCAATTCGTTCATGTCGTTTAAATACATCTTGATCATCTAAAAAATTATCTAATGCTTTACGTAATCCATATATATCACTAATTGGCATTGTATACGGAAACCATTTTTCTTCATAATAATTTTTAAATACAAGTATATTAGCATAGAAAGATGCGATTGGAGTTGTTCTTTCCTCCATTGCTTTAAACGCACGATCACTTACCCATACCATAGTCAATCCTGGAGGCGCAGACAATGCCTTTTGTGAGCCACCACATAAAATATCTATTTTACTATTTGAAATATTTAGTGGTTCCCCAAACATTCCAGCTACAGAATCTACAACACTCATAATTCCATACTCATCTAAAATTTTACTAATTGATTCCACATCATTCAACACTCCACTTGGAGTATCACAGTGTACAATCGTTGCATACTTAAAATCATGATCTGTCTGTAAAAAAGATTTCAATTTTTCAATATTTACTGATTTATGGTAATCATCTGTATATAAAACAGGATTTCCTCCGTATATTTTTACAAAATCCACAAATCCTTTACCAAAGATTCCATTATCTATAACAAGCACTCGATCATTGGGTTCAGTTAAAGAAGCGCAAGCTGCCTCAAGGCCTAAAATTCCTTCTCCACCTAAAATAAATGCTTTATTTTTTGTATGTAATGCCTTTGACAATAAATCACATGTTTCTTTATAAAAATCATAAAACGCAAGATCTAAATCAGGATTTGTACATTCTAGACTTCTTGCTAGTCTTACGTTTTCTCTTACCTGCGTTGGTCCTGCAGTCATTATTTTATACATAATATCATTCTCCTTATTTTATAGCCTTTCTTAATAATGGTACCAAACATAATACTATCACTCCAGCCACACCAACTTGAATCACATTTCCAGGTATTGATCCAAGCGGTAAAATCCAGTTTTTTGTTAATATTACTTCTGCAAAATAATATCCAACAGTTTTAATTATAATTGCAACAATAATACATATGATATCATTTATAAATATATTCTTAAAATATCTTTTTTCTGATATTATTCCAATACAATATCCCATAATACCAACAATAATAAATGTAAATGGTGCCCATATTCCCCATCCACTGGTAATATCAAACAACGCCATTCCAAAAGAGCCAGCAAACGCACCGACTTTTTTCCCAAATATCATTCCTGCAATAAACAAAGGAATATTCCCCAAGTGAATAAGTCCTCCTTCTCCCATAAATGGTAATCGAATATTAATCAACCACGTTGTTACATATGTTAAAGCAATACATAGTGCGATTACTACCAATTCATATGTTTTATTATTCTTCATTGTATTCATACATACTCCCTCATTTCATATATGAATATAGAATATACTGATTTTGACCTCTTTTAAATAGTCAATTTATAATTATTTTATATATACAGTTTTATTTTTATAAAGATTAAATATAGATATTTAACATCTAATATAAAATTTTAGACACATAATATGATAAGACTAATTCTATTTTCTTTTTCGTATGTTATAATATAATGAAAAAGGATGTGGAAATATGAATAAACTAGGTCTTGTATTAGAAGGTGGCGGTATGCGTGGAGTATACACAGCAGGTGTTTTAGATTTCTTTATTGATAAAAACATTTATCCTGATGGTGTTATAGGAGTTAGTGCTGGTGCATGTCATGCATGCAGTTACTTATCCAAACAACGTGGACGTGCTTATAAAGTCAATACTGCCTATCTTCATAAAAAAGAATATATGAGTTTTCATTCATTTATAACAACTGGTAATTATATAAACGAGGAATTCGTATACCACACGATTCCCGATCAACTAGATTTATATGATTATGATGCTTTTCAGCAAAATCATATTGATTTTTATGCAGTTGCGAGTAATTTAGAAACTGGTGAAGCAGAATATTTCAAATGTACAGATTTACATAAAGATATTGATTATGTACGTGCAAGTGCTTCTTTACCTTTATTATCTAAAATCGTAGAAGTTGATGGTAAAAAAGTATTAGATGGTGGTGTTAGCGATAGTATTCCTATTCTTAAATTTCAAGATATGGGCTATAACAAAAATATTGTTGTATTAACCCAAAGTGCAAATTATAGAAAAGGAAAAAATAATTTATTACCCATTCTTAAACGAGTATATAAACATTATCCAAAATTCTTAAATAAAATTGAACATCGACATCTTTCTTATAATAAAACTCTACAACAAATCGAAGAAATGGAAAAACGCCACGAAATCTTTGTGATTCGTCCAAGTTCTGATGTTACAATTCATCGATTAGAAAAAAATCTAGATCATTTAGAAGCATTGTATCAACAAGGATATCACGATGCAAAAAATCGTTATCAAGAATTATTAGAATATATAAATTCATAATTCAAATTATCTTAGAACAAGAATCTACTTGTTCTTTTTTAAAAATAAAAATGTAGATAGTGACCTAACAAATAGGTTCTATCTACATTTTTTTAGCTTTCAAATTTTAGATGAATCATTTTTACCATATGAAATCGATCAGAGATTTTCATAGTAAGCTTTGTCACCATCTTAAATTCTTTTTTATCCACATTTGCATAATATGGTATTTCTTCCATTAATATTGCCCCAAGCTCCTTTGCTAGAGCATCCCTTGTTGCTGATTAAAATAATATAGAAATCCGCTCGCAATCACAAGAATTGGTGATGTAGGATGTTCCTTTCGAATTTGTTAAATCTGACACAATCTCTCCTCTCAGTTATACAACATCATTTCTATAACTTTTAGTATTAAAATCTACTAAAGAATCCTTTTTTATGATATTCTTCTTTTTCTACATTTCCTACCTCATATCCAAGTTCCAAAATCACTTCTTGTAGACGTTTTTCATCTAATTCATTTTCTGTAATTATTTCTGTTTTTCCTTTCTTATGTGAAGAATTTACTTTCTTTACCGAAAAAGCTTTTCGAATGGATTCATTTACATGGGATTCACACATACCACACATCATGCCCTTAACTTCAACTGTATACTTCAACATCTATATTCCCTCCTATAATTCATTCAGTATTTACATTTAGCCCTATATCAATACGAAAATAAGTGATATAGTTATCTTAATCTAACTATATCACTTATCATTATTCTATTCAACCTTTGCTAAATGAATTATAATTCTGTACAAATTTCTTCTTTTGCTTTTCTTTCATAATGAAGATGTGCAGGTTTTGCATCTTCCGCTTCATATCCAATTGGGAAAATTGCAATCAACTCATAATCTTTCATTTCTGGTTGTAATTCTTTTAGTAATGGAGCATCAAAATGTCCTACCCAAGTTGTTGCTAATCCTAAATCAGTAATTTCTAGCATCATATGAGTTGCCACAATACTTGCATCTACTTCTGCAAAATTATGGTTATCATATTTTCTTACCCATGCTTCATCACTCTTATATCCTACAACTAAAAAACAATCCGCATCAAATGTGAATCTTGTTGTTTTCGCAACATTTTCCTTCGCTTGATCTGACATTAACATAAATATTTTATAAGCTTGTTTATTTACTGCAGTTGGTGCAAGTATCCCTGCTTCAACAATTTGATCTAATAATTCTTTTTCTACTTTTTTATCTGAAAATTTTCTACAAGAATATCTCTTTTTTGCTAACTCTTTAAATTCCATTTTCTTTTCTCCTATTCTTTTGTAATCTTATCATATGTAATATCAATTACATTCTCTAAATCTTTTACATCAACTTCAATTTGTAAACCAATTTTTCCACCAGAAACATAAATTGTTTCCCAATCTTTTGCACTCTCATCAATCACTGTTGGAAATACTTTTTTCATACCAATAGGTGAACATCCACCATGTACATATCCTGTTAATGGAAGTAAATCTTTTTGTTTTAACATCTCTATTTTCTTTACACCTACAATTTTTGCAGCTTTCTTTAAATCTAGTGTGTGATCACCTGGTAAACAAAATACAAAATATCCTTTATTATTATCTGTTGTGACCAATGTTTTAAATAAACGATCTGCTGGTTGTTGAAAATATTGAGCTACATCTACCGCTGCTATTGGTCCGTCTTGTTCTGGATATTCTCTTAATTCGTAATTCACTTTTGCACGATCCAACAATCGCACAGCATTTGTTTTCACATTTTTCTTTCCCATATAATTTCCTCCCACTTTATCCTTAAGGCTAAAGCGATATTCTGTTGAATACCGCTTTCGTTTTTTATTTTGCTATTTTTACTTTCGTCCAATAATTTGAAATAATTTTTTTCACTTCGTCATTATTTTTAAATACTTCGTCTTTATCGTATCCAACACGAGGTACATAAGCATCATTTCCATAGAATTCTCCACCTTCTGCACTTAATGTTTCAACTACTTCTGCATTACTTGATGTATATCCTACATAAATCGAATTTTTTAAACTTGATTCATAGTCTAAAATGAAATTAATATATTCATTCGCAAGTTTTGGATTTTTTGAATTCTTTGGAATTACCATAGCATCACTCCATATGTTTGTACCTTGTTCTGGTAAATAATATTCCATATCTTCATTTTCATTTAAGATATATGCCGCATCTCCACTATATACCATCGCAATATCTTTATTTCCGTTTGCCATCGCATCAATAACTTCATCTGTAACGATTTCTGGATTTACCGTATGAACAGCTTCCACTAACCATTCATATGCTTCTTGTAATTCTTTAGGATTATCTGTATTCATAGAATAACCTAATGATTTTAAAGCCATCATAAAAGAATCACGTTCAGAATCATACATATAGATATGTCCTTTATATTTCTCATTTTTAAAGATTCCAAATCCTTGTTCCTCTAAGTCTTTTTTATCTACATTATTTTTATTATAGATAATACCTACCGTACCCCAAAAATATGGTGCTGAATATGTATTTTTAGGATCATAACTTAATCCCTTTACTCCATCTGATAGATATGATAAATTCGGAATCATTTCTTTATCTAATGGTTGTAATAAATCTTCTGATCGCATACGCTCAATCATATAATCACTTGGAACAATGACATCATATGCTTCTCCACTTTGTAATTTTGTATACATCAATTCATTCGAATCAAATGTATCATAAATAACTTTTACACCGAATTTTCGTTCAAACTCTTTATTTATACTTGGATCAATATATTCTCCCCAACTATATACTTTTAATGTATCACTTCCATATTTTGCAATTGCATCTTGTGGATTTGCACTTCCTACTCCACCTTTTAATGCAAATAACATGCTTCCTATAGCAACAATAAAGCATGTCGCAATAATACCAAATGTTTTATTCGAAATCGGTCTTCCTTCTTTTTGACGTTTTTCTTTATAAATTGGAACTACATTCACAAATAATAAAGTAATCGTAATAATTACTACAATTAATGTCGACAATGCATTAATACTTGGATTTACACGTTTACTCATTGTCCACACTAACGTAGAAATATTTTTTACACCATTTCCTGTCACAAAATAAGAAATAATAAAATCATCAAATGACATTGTAAAGGCAATCAATGCCCCTGAAACAATTCCTGGCATAATTTGAGGAACAATTACTTTTGTCATTGCTTGGAATGGAGTTGCCCCTAAATCCATGGCTGCTTCTGCTAAGTTTTTATCCAAACTTCTAAGTTTTGGCATAACAGATAAGATAACATATGGTGTACAAAAAGCTATATGCGCTAAAAGCATTGTCACAAAACCTTTTTCAATACGTAAAGATACATAAAACAACATAAATCCAACTGCTGTAACAATTTCTGGATTCATAATCGGTAAATCATTAATTTGTTTTACCACTTCACGAACAATTTTTCTAGATTTTGATAAACCAATGGCTGTAATTGTACCTACAATCGTAGAAACAAATGTAGCTACTACCGCAGTAACTAATGTATAATAAATTGCTTCCATCATATTTCTATCATGGAACATTTTCACATACCATTGAAAAGAAAAACCATCAAATGAAGTTAACGATCTTCCACTATTGAAAGAAAACACCAACATATACAATATTGGGAAATAGAAAAATACCAAAATAAGTCCAAGGATTAGACGTTTCATAAATTTATTATTTTTCATTGATTAACGACCTCCCTTTCTTATTCTAGCTCCATCATCCCCTTTATCAAGACGTCTAGTAATATACATACTAATCATGATGATAACCGCCATAATCATACTAATTGCACTACCAAAGTTCCATTCTCCAACTGTGATGAATTGATTTTCAATGACATTTCCAATCATCATATATCCTCCACCACCCATTAATTTAGGAATAACAAAACTTGAAACCGCAGGTAAAAATACTAATGTAATACCAGTTATAACCCCTGGTAAGGACAATGGTAATGTGATATTTAAAAATCTCTGCATACGATTGCATCCTAAATCATTTGCTGCATCCAATAATGACTTATCCATTTTTGCAAGTGAACTTTCAATTTGTAAAATCATAAATGGAATAAAGTTATATACCATACCTAATATAACTGAAAAATCTGTATATAACAATTTCGTAGGTTCAAATCCAAAGAAATTAAAAATATGACTAATTAATCCATTATCCGCAAGAATTCCAATCCATGCATATGTACGAACAAGCATATTGATCCACATTGGTAATGTAACTAATAAAATTAATAAATTTCTTGTTTTTGTATCACATTGACTAATTGCATAAGCTACAGGATATCCTAATAAAATACATATAATCGTAGTTATAAAAGCAATTTTCAATGATAACCATAAAGTTCTTAAAAAATCTGGGTCTGTAAAGAACTTTTGAAAATGTTCTAAAGTAAATTGTATGGAAACAACATCATTCCCTGTTTTTGTAAATGCATAAAACACAATTAATAACATAGGAATAACAATCATTAATGTAATCCATACAATATACGGAATTGTTAATCTCTTAAATGTCTTCATTTTTAAAATCCTATCTTACTCATAACATGGATATCCTCAGGGAAGAATGAAAGACCCACTTCTGCACCTTCCTCAGCAATATCTGTTGTATGTATTTTGAATTCTCGACCTTGTGTACTAAATGTTACTTTATAAGTTCCTGCAGTAATTGTATCTGGATCAAAATCGTATTCAACATTGGAAATTTCCACATCACTTTCATCACTCAATTTCCAACTCTGTGCATTTGCCCATGTTTTTAGATCCGTATCTAATGCAGCACTTTCTTTAATTTCATCTACTGTTTTAAAGAAATTAAATGCTGCAATTGCCTCATTTGCTTTTGGATTTTCTACATATTGTTGTTTTACTACGAAAACATTAATTGTTACACTTGTTCCATTTGAAGTAGAGAATGTTACTGGATACGTACCAATTTCTTCTTTGATGTCATACTCAATTTTAGAAATAGAAATATATTCATCATTTTCCGTACTCCATGCTTGCGCATCTGCACGGGCAATAATTTCTGCATCATTCAATTCTTCCATATCTTTAATATCTACATAAAAATCATTCGCAGATATTTTTTCACTCGCATCACTAGAAGAAATATCATGTTCTTGTGTAACTTGCATATCCACACTTACCGTTGTACCTGGTACTGTTTCTACCATAATTTCATAATGTACACCTTTAAATAAAACAGATTTTACAACCCCTGTCATTTTTCCTTCTTCTTCTTTGACAATATCTAAATCTTCTGGACGAATCACTACATCTACCGGTTCATTTTTCTTAAACCCAAAATCTACACAATCAAAATCAATATCATCAAAACGAACTTTATAATCTTCTAACATAATTCCAGGGATAATATTACTTTCACCAATGAATCTTGCAACATAACAATTTTCTGGTTCATTATAAATATCCGTAGGAGTTCCTACTTGTTGAATTTCCCCATCTTTCATTACTACAATTTTATCTGACATTGTTAATGCTTCTTCTTGATCATGAGTTACATAAATAAAAGTGATTCCAACTTCTTGTTGAATCTTTTTTAGTTCATATTGCATTTCTTTACGTAACTTTAAATCCAACGCTGCCAATGGCTCATCAAGTAATAATACTTTTGGCTCATTTACTAACGCTCTTGCAATCGCAATACGTTGTTGTTGCCCACCAGATAACAAAGTAACATCTTTATCTTCAAAACCTTCTAAGTTAATAAGTTTCAACATCTTCATTACTTTTTGTTCAATAACATCTTTGCTCATTTTTTTAATTTTTAATCCAAATGCGATATTATCATAAACATTCATATGTGGAAACAAGGCATATTTTTGAAATACTGTATTCAATTCTCTTTTATATGGAGGAAGATCCGCGATATCTTCTCCATCAAAGATGACTTGTCCTTCTGTTACATCTAAAAAGCCCCCTAAAATTCTTAATAAGGTTGTCTTTCCACAACCACTAGGTCCTAATAAAGTAACAAATTCATTTTCATATATATCTAAATTAATTCCTTTTAAAACCAACTGCCCATCAAAATCTTTTACAATGTTTTTAAACTGAATAAGCTTATTTTTTTCCATTTCCATAGTATTCGTCTCCTTTAAAATAATGGTGGTGTTGTAATCCACAATACTTTTGCATCTTTTTTTCCTTCATTCTGTAAATAATGACGAAAATTTCCAACTACATAGAATGTTTCTCCTTCTTTAACTGGACATTTTTTTTCACCATTTACTAAAACCACACTGCCTTCTAAAACATATCCAAATTCTTCTCCATGATGTGGATTCAAAATCATACTTTTTCCGTTTGGATGTAATGTCAACAAAATTGGCTCCATTTCATTTTTTTGTGCATTTGGAACAATCCAATGAATACAATAATCATCATGTTCATCAACAAAATAATCCTCTTTTTTAAAAATTACTTTTCCTTCTTTTGTTTCTTTGAAAAAAGATCCTAAATCTGTCCCAAGCGCTTCTAATATATCTTCTAAAGTAGAAACAGATGGGGATGTCAAGTTTCTTTCTACTTGAGATAAAAAACCTTTTGTTAATTCACTTCGTGAAGCCAATTCTTCAAGTGTTAAATGATTTTGGGTTCGTAATGCCTTAATTTTACTACCAATATCCATATGCCCTCCTTCTGTTTACTAAAATTAAACATTTTGTATAATATTTAAAACCATTTGCATTCTTATTATACCTATATTTTTCTGTTTATCAACACTTTTATTAAGGTTTCAATGTTATTTTAAAAATACTTACTTCTTTCGATTTAAAATATTCTCTACCATGTTTATCCCAATGCAATTTGCTTTCTTAATTACAAAAGGAATTTTTTAAGAATGTTTTAAAATTTTCTATAAAACCATTGAATAATTAAATTACTTATTGATTCATACCCTACCTTATATATTCGTTGTTGTTTTTGCGATTAGTGGAATTTCTTATATTAACCATCGGTATCTTCTCAACATGGATATATTTTCATTTGTTTAAAATGTCTATCCTAGTTTTACTAGTATGAACAAAGAATACTACATCATTAACGAACACTCGTGGTATTATAATTGCTCCAATTAAAATTTCTTATTGTTAATATTACCTAGGAAATACTTTATCTTTCTAAACATAATAAAATCCCACCTCCATAGAGAAATGAAATTTTAGTTATTTCATCTATCTACTTTAGTGGGATTATCTTAATTTTTTTCCACCTTTACCATTTATTTATTTTAAAAATCTAAATTCTCCAAAAGACGAAGCTACATGATAATCAGGATTTTCAGTTTTTGGATCAACCCATGAAATCCACTCCATAACTGGTTCTTTTCCTTTTTTAGGAGTTGAAAATTCTGCACGATAAATACCTGTATTCATGACATTATTTTCATTAATTAATTTTTTGTCTCTTAAATATTGCATCGGTATTAATCCTTCTACAGTATATCCTTTCTTCGTTATAAGTGCTTTTGTTTGCAATCCATCTAAATTCCAGTTACCATCAAAATCACGATAGTAAATAACAGAATAATCATGTATTCTACCTTTTGGATCAATTTCTAATCCATAATAAGGTTCCATCCCTTTTGGTCCTGGAACATCAATATATTTACCACCAAAGAAAATTTCAACTCGATCTTCTAAATCAACAACATTTTCATCTCCTTCTTTCTTTGGTTCTGCTACTACGACATCATGATCAGTTACATCAAAACTAAAATACATATTTTTTTCATCATAATATGCTTTAAATACTGTACTAGGAGCTTCTTTATTTTCCCACGGGAAATGAAACCCTCCTTGAATACTAGGAATTTCTTTCCAAATATCGTCTATTAAATCTCCATCTAATTTAATTTCTTTATCTCTCTTCACAACATCATAATGAGACATTACCGCTTGATTATAGGCGATTTTTGATCCTGTTTCACCTGTCATTGCTTCATCTTTATTATTAGAACATCCTACTATCCCTAAAGCACAAATAGAAACACATAAAGCAATTAATTTTTTCATTTTTTTTATCTCCTCTCAAAAAAGACAAACATAAAAACAACTTGTATTTCTAATTTTTATTGTTAAGAGATCTCTATACCTTTAATTTAACACAGTTTATATAAAAGTCAAATATTATTCATCATCCATCTAGTCTTTATAATAAAAGCTATTATATAAACTCATTAGATTTGATTTATGAGCAAATAAAATAATTCTTTTGCTTTTGAATCTTTAAGAAAAACATAATTAAATTCATGAATAATTTTATTATTTAGACGAAATGTGGCAATCTCTTCATTTTTTCTAGGTATCGATTCATATACAAATGATATGCCCATATTTAATTCAACTGCAGATTGAATTAAATGAAGACTGTTTATTACAGAATAACGTTTAAATGTAGACATTGAATAATTATGTTCTGTTAAAAATTGTTCGAATACTTTTCTTGTCCCAGAACCTTTTTCTCGTAATAAAATATGTTCATTAAACAGTTCGTCTAAAGTGATTTTTTCATTCGCAAACGGATGTTGTTTAGAACATATTCCTATCAATTCTTCTTTTTTAAACAATTTAAAATCATACTTTGTTTTATCAAAATACCCTTCTATTATTAAAAAATCAAGTTCCTGGTTTTTTAATTGATTTAATAAATTTTCAGTATTATCAATTCGTAATTCAAATTGAATATTTGGATTCATTAAACAAAACTTTACTAGATCATCAATTGCATAATCACCAATCGTTTTAGTTGCACCAATTCTAATATTTTGTTGTTCTGGATTTTTTAATTGTTCTCTAAACATACGCTCATTATAAATAACAGAACGTGCATAAGATTCTAGTTTCATACCAAAAGAAGTTTTCCTCAATTGCTTATGTTCATATTCAAATAATTTTACCTGATATATTTCTTCTAAATGATGAATATGCTGTGTCACTGCTGGTTGTGTCATATTCAATTCTTCTGCCGTTTTTCGATAATTCATTGTTTCGCATAATTTTAAAAATGTATAAATTCGATAATCTAACATAGAATCACCCTTTGTATATTTTCTATATCATTATACTTAAACAAAATACTCAAGTCAAAATCATCTACAACCCTTACTCTCTATTATAATTAGACATTTAGTTTCTCCAATTACTTCATTCTTTGAATAATATCATTTGCCTTTTGATAGATAATCTCTGGATCTTCTTGAATAAAAAATTCTCCGTTTTCATATAAAATTTTACCATCCACCATAGTCATTTTAATATTTATTTTACTACCACTATATACAATATTTTTTACAATATTATTCAACGGTTGCATATTTGGCTGATGTAAATCAATCATAATAAGATCTGCCAACTTTCCTACCTGTAAACAATCACAGTCTTTTAATCCCATTGCAATTGCCCCATTACATGTTGCCATTTTGATTACTTCTTCTGCTGAAACACTGGATGCATCTGATGTTTGTAGCTTAGCTAGTCCAGTGACTAAAGACATTTCTTTAAACATATCTAAACAATTATTACTTGCAGGACCATCTGTTCCAATTGCTACCCGTATTCCCATATCTAACATTTTTTGAATAGGAGCAATTCCACTTGCAAGTTTAATATTAGACCCAGGATTCGTTACAACCGTTAAATTCTTTTCACGATAAATAGATAAGTCTTCTTCATTCATATATATACAATGATATCCACCACCGCCATATTCAAACAATCCTAATGAATTGAATAATGATGTTGGTGTTTTTCCATAACGTTTTATGCATTCATCAACTTCTCGTCTTGTTTCTGAATTATGCATATAAACCGGTGCTTGATATTTTTTTGATAATTTCGCTATTCCTTCTAGTAATTGTTTAGAAGTAGTATATTCTGCATGAAATCCTAAGCAATATGAAATTAATGGATGTTTATGATGAAACATCTGATATTCTTCTTCCATTTCTTCTAACGATGAATAGAAATTGTTTAATGTACTTACCAATACGGTACGAAATCCACAATCAATACTAGCTCTCGCAATTTCTTTTGGATGAAAATACATATCAAAGTTTGCTGTAATTCCACTTGTTAAATACTCCATAATCGCTAACTTCGATAACCAATAAATATCATCTTCTGTTAATTGTGCTTCTTTAGGAAACACTTTATCATGTAACCATTCAAACAAAGGCAAATCATCTGCATAAGATCTTAAAAACGTCATAGCAGAGTGTGTATGTGCATTCTTAAATCCAGGCATTATTAAATTTTTTTGTACATTAATTTCTCTATCCCATAAAATATTATTCTTTATCTTCTTACCTACATATATAATTCGATTTCCTTCAACCCAAAGTTCTCCATCTATAATATCACAAGAATCCTTGGCTAAAGTTAAAATTTTTGCATTATAAAAACGTATTTTCATAGATATTCTCCTATACTTTATTCTATTATATTTTCCACATTAGAAATTGATTTGAAATAAGTTTTCTAAAAATAAAACTACTTTAGTTAATCATTTATATTCATCTTATCACAATTACTTTCCTTTTCTAGAGTTTAACATATAAAAAAAGATAGAAAATTATATTTTCTATCAAACTCAATATTTTATTTTTATTACAATTTATATTTCATATCATATTCTTGGAAATAACTTGCATACTCTCCAGTTTTTTCTTTACGATATTGACTTAAATAAGCATGTGTATCAAATTCATTTCCTGCCATTTCAATTAAACAAACCGCAACATTTGAACAATGGTCTGAAATACGTTCACAATTATTTAATAATTCACTAAAATATAATCCTAAATCTAAATTACATTCTCCACGACTTAAACGTTCTACATGACGCATCTTTAATTCATCACATAAAATACGAATTAAATCTTTTAGAGGTTCCACATGTTTAGCAATCGTTAAATCCTTACTTTCAAACGCTTCGATTGTAACACCAATAATTTCTTTTGTACTTGATTCTAATACTTGTAATTCATGCTCTGCTTGTGAAGAAAATTCAAGATTTTTTTCAGCCAAGTCTTTAAATACTTTCGCAATGTTATAAGCATGATCACCCATACGCTCAAAATCACCAATACTATGTAAAAATTGTGATACATCTCTACTCAAGGCAGCACTCATCTGGATTCCTGTTAATTTCATTAAATATTGCCCTAATCGATCTTCTGACTTATCAATATTTGCTTCTCGACTTATCAATTTTTTAAACGATTTATCTGAATAGTCTCCATATAATCCAAATGCGCGATGTAAATTTTTTTGACATCCTTTTGCCATTGCTAAAATTGCTTTATGACATTGATTAATTGCAATTGGTGGATATGCTAAGAATCTTTCTTCTAATATATCAAAATCTTCTTCCTCTTCCTCTTCATCTTTTGAACCAGGAACTAAAAATGTAACTAATTTTTCAATATAGCGAGTGTAAGGTAACAAAATCATCATTGCAGTTCCACGATAAATCGTATTGAGCATTGCAATATATACTGGTGACATTGTTAAATTGAAAATCTCACTAGACAAAAATAAATGAGCACAGAAAAATACAGTAGAACCTAAAATGGTTGAACAGATGTCATTTACCAAATAACATAATGCTGTTCGTTTTCCATATGTGTTCGTTCCAATAGCAGATAGTAACACTGGAGATGCAGCTCCAATTCCAATTCCCATAATCATTGGGAAAACTGATTGGAATGTCAATGCTCCAGTCACAGATAATGCTTGCAAAACCCCAACAGAAGCTGAAGCACTTTGCAAAATCGCCGTTAATAAAAGTCCAAACAAAATTCCTAATACTGGGTTTGTAAATGAAGTTAACATTCCAATAAAAGCTGGAGATTCTTTTAGCGGTGCAACAGCTCCAGACATTGTCTGCATTCCAATCATTAAAACAGCAAAACCAAGCATAATGCTTCCTACATTTTTTAGTGTTTCATTTTTAACAAATGTTTTAAAAATAATACCTAAAATTGCAACAATTGCCGAAATCGTAGCTGTCGATAATAACATTGCAATACCTTGTTGTCCTTCAATATAAGAAAGACATAAAACCCAGCCAGTAATACTAGTACCAATATTAGCCCCCATAATAATACCGATTGCCTGAGCAACCTTCATCATTCCTGAGTTTACAAATCCAACAACCATAACTGTTGTAGCTGATGACGATTGGATTACCGCAGTTACTCCAGCACCTAATAAAAGTCCTTTAATCGGTGTACTTGTTAATTTATATAAAATATGTTCTAAACGATTTCCAGCTACTGCTTTCAATCCGTCACCCATAACAGACATTCCATATAAAAACAAAGCAACCCCACTTAATAAACTCAAAATTAAAACTATTAAGTCGATATCCATAATTCCTCCGCGAATGTTTAATTCGATTTTATTTACACAGTATATTTTATCACAAAAAAACATAATTCAACACATTTGTAAAATTTTTATAAAAAAAATGTATAAATTATGTAAATTAACCCTCGCTATTTTCTTCTTAACATAACATATAGTAACATTTGCTTCCATAATTTTTTTAATAAGAATTTCTATCATCATAATACACTTTTTATAATTTGATCCTATTAACTCATAATATCTACATATCCTCTATATAGAAAATAACCTAACACAACTCGTTAGGTTATTTCTTATCTATTCATCTTATATTAATTCGTATTTCTAATTTTTCACTTTCCGAATATGTGGATTCCATTGTCCGATTACTTGCCCCACTGTTGAAACTGTAACAAATGCTTTTGGATCTTTTTTATGTACAAATTCTAATAGCTTAGCATATTCATTGGGTTGTAAAATAGTAACTAATTCCATTCTTTCTTTATGATCCCATCCACCATAAGTTGGATATAATGTCACTCCACGATTTAGATTTTGAATTATAAACTTTTGTATTTCAGAATAATGTGGAGAAATAATCGTAACTTTTTTTCGAATACGGGAACCATCAATAAAATAATCTAATACAATTCCCCCAAGATATGTTCCAACTAAACTTACAATAAAGATTTTTTTATCACTAACTAACAAAGATGTAGCTGCAACTGCAAATCCAGAAAGCATAACACCTTTACCTAATTCTACATGCAAATATTTATTTAATAATTTTGCGACAATATCTAGTCCACCAGAAGAAGCATTAATATTAAATAACATTGCTTGTCCTAAACTTAAAACTAACACAAAACAGATTACATTTAAAAATAAATCATCTGTTAATTCTTGAACATTCGGACTTATGATTTCAAATATTCTCATATACAGAGGCAGTAAAATTGAAGTAATAACTGTTTTTCCACCAAATTCATTCCCTATAAAAATAAATCCTAAAATTAAAAGTCCTATATTTAATATCAACGTTAGCGTAGAAACTGACAAAGGAATAAAATGTGTTAAGACAACTACAACACCTGAAATTGTTCCAATTACCAAATTACTAGGAATCATAATATAATATACTCCTAGTGCGATTATAAACATCCCTACAATTAATATCAAAAGTTCTTTAAAACTTATTTTTTCTTTCATCTTTACCCCTTTCTAATCCAATAATAATGAACTATAAATATTTACTAATTTCTTTATTAATATGATTTAAAGTTTCGCAACTTGCGTCAAATTTTGCTTGATCAACTTCATTTAATTCTAATTTTATTACTTCACGTACTCCATTACGATTTACTACAGCTGGAACTCCAATATATAATCCCTCTTGTCCATATTGTCCTTCTTGGTATACAGATACAGTTAACACTACATTTTCATCATCAAGAATAGCACGAACCAATCGATTTAATGAGAGACCAATTCCATAATATGTACTACGTTTACGTTTAATAATTTCATAACCTGCTTGTTGTACTTGCGTATAAATATCTAATAAATCATTAAAATCTTTTCCTTTTTCATCAACAAATTCTAATAAATTTTTAGATCCTACATAAGCATTTGTCCAAGGAACAAAACTTGAATCACCGTGTTCTCCCATAATGTATGCATGAATGTTACTTGATGAAATATTCAAATATTGACTCATTAAAAAACGTAATCGTGCTGTATCTAGTAATGTTCCACTACCAATTACTCGCTCTTTTGGTAATCCACTTACTTTTTGAGCAACGTATGTCATACTATCTACTGGATTAGAAGCAACTACGATAATACCATCAAATCCTGATGCCATAATACTTTCCGTAACACTTTTAATAATCTTTGTATCTTTTGCAGCAATATCTAATCGTGTTTCTCCTTCTTTCATAGTAACCCCTGCAGTAATAACTACAATACTTGCATCTTTACATTCTGAATAATCGCCAGATTTTATTGTTAATTTTCCATTTGCATATGGTAAACCATGTTGCAAATCCATTGCTTCTCCTTCTGCTTTTTCCGTATTCACATCAATTAAAACTAATTCATCAATTCCACCAGTGCTTAAAAAACTATAAGCCATACTCATTCCTACAAATCCTGTTCCTACTAATATTACTTTTCTTTTTTCATTCATTTTGATTTCTCCTATCGTATTTTTTATCTTAATGCTAAAAACAGGAAATTCAGAATCCTAACAATCAATACCAAATTCCCTGTTTTCAATTATTATTTATATTTCTATCTATTACTTTTTAAAATAGTAATCGCCAGATATCTCTATTTTAAAATTATAATACTATTTTTTGAAAGGGTAAGTTTTCAATAATTCTTCAATTCTTCTTAATGCTTCATTTAAAATCGGTTTTGGACAACCAATATTTAAGCGAACCCAACCATAACCATCTTTAACAAAATAACTTCCTACAACCATAGTTAAGTTTGCTTTAACAAAAAAGTCTTTCATTTCATCTTCATCAACAAAAACATCACGAACATCAATCCAAGCTAAAAAGCTAGAATCTGATTTCATTACTTTTGCCTTAGGCATATGTTTTTCAAACCAATCATATACGATTTCAAAGTTTTCCCCAATATAATCAGTTAATTGGTCTAACCATTCTTCACTATCGTTATATGCTGCAACAATCGCTGGAACTGCAAAAACATGAGGACTTGTTATATATACTTTTTGTAAATATGCTAATAATTTTTCTCTAATTTCATCATTTTTAATAATGACATAACTTGATTTTAATCCACCAAGATTAAATCCTTTATTTGGTGAAACACACATAATAGAATGATTCATAATTTCATCATCTGCATTCCATAAAGTTGTAAATGAATCACGATCAAATACGACATCACGATGAATTTCATCGCAAACAAGTAATACATTATGTTTTCTACAAATCGCACTTAACTGAGCCAATTCTTCTTTTGTCCAAACACGTCCACTTGGATTTTGAGGAGAACAGAATATGAATAATTTAACTTTTTCTTCAATTATTTGTTTTTCCATTGTTTCAAAGTCTAAATAATATCGCATATTCTCTAATTTTAGAGTATTGCAAACTAAACGACATCCACCTCTTTCAACTGCTTCTGCAAATGGGTCATATGCAGGTGTATTAATCATAACTGCATCGCCTGGTTTACAAAAACATTGAACGATATAATGTAATGTACCACAAGTTCCAAAAGTTAATTTAATCCATTCTTTTTTTATATCAACGTGAAATCTTCTTTTATTCCAGTTAATAACCGCATCATAATATTCATCATATGTATATGTATATCCATAATCACCTAAAGATGCTCGATCAATCATAGCTTGCTTAATAGCTGGAGCACATTCAAAATCTAAATCTGCTAAATCCATAGGAATGGCATCTTCATTTACCCCAAATTTATTTTTTAGTATTGAATTATCCCATTTTCTACATTTTCCAAGTTTTCTATTAATCACTTTATCAAAATCGTATTTCATTTATTTCACCTCTAAACAGATTAATTCTTTTGGTGTTTTATTTAATGGAACACCTACACCATTTTCAATCAATACATCATCTTCAATACGTACTCCACCTAATCCTGGTACATAAATTCCAGGTTCACATGACATAATCATATGTTCCTCTAGTATTGTTGAACTTCGTTGATTTAGAAGAGGAAGTTCTCCATCTCCCATACCCATACCATGTCCTAATCCATGAGTAAAGTATTCTCCATATCCTTTTTCTGTAATAAAATCGCGAACATGTTGATCAACATCTTTCCCAGTTATTCCTGCTTTAATAAAATCAACACCTTTTTGTTGTGCTTCTTTTACAATATCGTAAATTTTTTTCATTTCTGGTTCTGGAGTTCCAATACAAACTGTTCTTGTCATATCTGATTGATAACCTTGATAAGTAATTCCAAAATCAATCGTAATTAATTCATGCTCTTTGAATGTTCTATCCGTTGGTCTGCCATGAGGCATGGCTCCACGTTCTCCACTTGCTACAATCGTATCAAATGCCATTCCACTAGCACCATTTGAAATAGCTAAATATTGTAACAATGCAGACAATTCATATTCCTTCATACCAACGCGAATTTGATCAATTGCTTCTTTAAAGATTTTATCTGTAATCTCGCAAGCTTTTTTCACTAAAGCAATTTCTTTATCATCTTTACATTTTCTAGATGCTTCTAACTCATTATCTAATAAAACTAAATCAAATCCATACTTATTCATTTCTAAGTATTCTTTTACTAAAGTTTGACTAGCTTCAATAGCTAATTTACAATTGTCTTTTAATAAATTTTTTACTTCTTGTAAATAGCTATTTCCTTGATTAAATACTATATTTTCAAATCCACTTGTTGTAGCTTTTGCTTCATTTACATAACGACCATCCATAATTTGATATATCTTATCGTTTGTAATTAAAACTTTAACTCCACTACCAGTTAATGCACCAATATACTTTTTATTTGTTTTACTTTTAATCAAAAGTGCATCTACATTTTTTTCATTTAAAATCTTTCTAAAATTCTCAATTCTTTTTAACATAATTTTACCCAAAAAGTAAACGAGCAATATTTCAATATTGCTCATTTACACCTTTCTATAAATTCATTAGAAATCTAAATCTAAATCATCTAATATATTTTCGTCTTCTTTTGAGAATGCATTATCAAGAACATCTTTACTTGCATTTTCTTTTTCTAATTCTTTTTTCATTTCTTGACGTTCCATAATTTTAAAGAATGGTAAATATAACAATACTGCTAAGACTAACTGAATTAAGTTTGCAACAATAGACATCCAGTCTCCATTTGTTAAGAAACCTTCTAGGAATACCCCTACATATGGAGGATCAAAAATTGGTTTAGCTAACCATCCCCAGTGCATCATAAACATTGGTAAAGTTCCAATGATTGCTCCACCGAATACAAATGGAATAAACATAATTGGGTTCAAAATAACTGGTGCACCGAATAAGATTGGTTCATTAATACCAAATAAAGATGGGAAGAATGCAACTTTTCCAATTTTACGATAGCGATCAGATTTTGATAATAAACAAGCAATTACTAGCCCCATTGTAATACCTGCACCAGTAAATCCAAAGAAAGCACTAGATGTTCCTGCTGTATAGAAGTGAGGTAATGCAGATTGAGATGCATTTGCAGCAATGTTTTCAACAATGTATGCACCCATGATTGGTCTTGTAATAGGACCAAATACAGAAGAGTGAATACCAAAGAAGAAAATTGTACAAATACAGAAATGTAAGAATAATACTGCCCATGGATTATCCATAGAACCAACAAGAGGTGCTAAGAATTTAGAAATAATCATTGGTGGAAGTACTCCAAACATTTGTAAAGAAAGCCAACGGATAAGAATAAATGTACCACCAACAATAATAGTTACTGGAATTAATTCGAATGATTTACTAACGAAATCAGGAACTCCCTCAGGTAGACGTACAGTTAATTTCTTTTCTTTACAGAAACGATATAATTCAACTGTTAACATACCAACAATCATAGAACAGAACAAACCTTTTGCTCCATAAAATGCAACAGAGATATTTCCATCGACTACATCAGTAGCAACAAACATAAATGCGAATGTTGATAATGTAATACATCCAGGAATGTATAATTTATAATGATTTCCTAAATGATATGCGATACACATAGCAACATAAATACTCATCATTCCAATAGATAATGTAACTGGCAAATCAATTAATTCTGCATTTGACAAAATAAATGAAGAAATTGCTGCTGGTACTCCTGAAGTCCAACCGAATCGTTCAAACATATTAGGTAATGCAGGAAGAATTGAAAAGAAACTTCCCATAATTGTAAATGGCGTCATCGCAACCATTGCAGATTTAATAGAACTTAAATGAGGCTGATTATCCACTTTATGGGCAAGTGGCATAATATATTTGTTCATCAAAGCTTCAAATTTTGCAAACATGAATAAAACTCCTCCTTATTATAATTTATTTTTATACTTTATTTTCCTTTTTCCATTTGATGTTTTTTATATGTAACTAAAGCAATTTTCAATACAGTTGCTCCATCCATAGTTCCATAGATATCTTTATCGATTACTGTAAATGGAATATTTCTAGGTTCACAAATTGATGCAATAAAATCAGTTTTGTGAGATACTTGTGGTCCTACTAAAACAATATCCCAATTATCAATTTCACTTTCTAGTGAGTCTGCAGGAATTGCAGTAAAAGCGAAATCTTCTTCATTTAACTTTGCACTTTCTTTTACTACTTTTTTCATATTCTGCATTAACATATTTGTGGAAAACCCACCTGCGCAACATAATAAAATTCTCATAAT
>RCNI01000579.1_pt1 | contig 22063 bp, 35 predicted proteins | sample 2041151 | NCBI WGS metagenome assembly RCNI01 (sample SAMN09708214, study PRJNA481090) | feces metagenome | isolation source: feces | place: Antarctica: Albino Rookery | reverse complement strand
TGGCGATGCAGATTATATCGTTTTTAAAAATTGGTGGTCCAGCGGGAGGTACTTCACATGGACCCGTAGCAATAATAAGTGGAGGGCAGGTTGCTTCTTTGGCACAGGAGAGGAACTTATTGCTAAAGCATATAAAGATAGTGAACAAAGCGGGCGAGAATACGAGAGAGTAGTGAAATATGTTGAAGAGATAATGTAATTATGTGGATAAAAATAGAAGAATGGCTCACTCCGATGGAGTATAGCAGATACACCGGTAAATCTATGGGATGGATAACCAAGCTGATGCAGAGTAAGAAGTTACCTTATATTCAATATAGCGGTGGCAGGCTGATACATATGAGCGGCAAGATCCCCAATTCTGTGAAGCGACAAACAACTGGAAAGGTAACTAATTTTAAATAATAATAGTATGGAAATAAAAGGCAGGGTTCATTGTTTATTTGAACAAAGCGGAACTTTCAAGAATGAATTTAAGAAGTTGGGTTATGTTGCCTATGATTACGACATCCAGGATAATTTTGGAGAAACCGACAATGTGATAGATTTGTTTCCTGAAATTGAAAATGCGTATGATGACAAGCCGAGTATATTTGATAATATGACGAGTGATGATTTGATATTAGCATTTTTTCCGTGTATTTTTTTTGAAGCAATACAAATGACATATTATAGTTTTGACAGTGTTAATCTTAAGGGCAAGCGCTGTAAACAAAAGTATGATATTGTTATTGATAGGATAAGGAATAGGGAGCGTTTTTTGATTTTGCTATATAAATTATGCGGAATAGCTGAAACCAGGAATATTCGATTAATATTAGAAAACCCGGCAACGCAACCGCACTATTTGTTATTTGCGCAAAATTTTGTTAAACGACCTACATTTATAGATAACAATAGGATGCTTCGTGGCGACTATTTCAAAAAGCCTACTGCATATTGGTTTTTCAATTGCGAGCCGACAAATGGTTTTTCTGTGCAGAATGACAAAAAACAGAAACTTATAAGCCAATGCCGTGGAGGTGTAAAAGCTGGCATATGCAGTGAAGAAAGAAGCGTGATTTCTCCTGATTACGCGCGAAATTTTATCTGCGACTTCATATTGGGAAAGGAACAAAAAATGCATCAATTATCTTTATTTTAAGGGGGAGGGGGAGTAAAATCCCCCTTTTTTTATAAATAATCGGTTAAATGTTTGAACAATAAAATAAAAGTGTGTGTATTTGCGTATATTTAACAAAATAAACGGATATGTATGAAAACTATACAAATTGTAAAGAGAAATTTTAATGGTTCTATTATAGGACAAAGAAACACCGATGGGTATTTTAATGCGACATCTCTATTGGAGATGGCAAATGCGAACAGTGACAAAAAAAGAAGATTTGCTGACTTTTGGGAGAATGATGGGACAAAGGATTTTATGAGTGAATTAGCAAATAATTTAAATGTGGAGAAAAAGGCACATTTAGGAACCATCTTACCATCAGACCTTTACGAGACAAAAAGAGGTCGTGGCGGTTGCACTTGGATGCATCCGTACTTATTTGTCAAGTTCGCAATGTGGCTTTCTCCTAAACTCGAGGTCCAGGTTATTAAATGGGTATATGATAATCTCATTGAATTTAGAAACCAAGCTGGAGATTATTACAAGGAGCTTTGTTCGGCTATTATGAATAGATATATGCAGTATTATAACGGCAAGCCAAATCCCCTTGTTTTTTCTAACGAAGCGAAATACTTAAATTCATTAGTGATTGGGGAGTTTAAGGGGGTAGAAAGAAATGAGCTAGGCGAAAAGCAACTTGACTTGCTGAACAACTTACAGAAACTTGATATTGATATGATAAATAGAGGTGTTGGCAAAATAAGTAGACATGAAAAACTGCGTGACTATGCTTCTATGTACAAGGTAGCTAATTTTAAATGAATGACTAAAAACTTATAATCATCTAAAAATAAATCAAATAATTTGTTAATGCCCCCGAAAGGTTGTATATTTGTAGCGTAAAACAATCGACCGTTACCGATTGAAAGATATTTTGCTAATTAGCTACAAGCCCCTTTTAGATGTGTAACGGCTCTAAGAGGGGCTTTCCTTTTTACTATTATGACATACACAATTCTTATTGACCAAAAATTTGCGGTTGCTAATAATTTGACAATCACACAAGCAACAACGCTAGCAGCCTGTATGACATTACCAACCTGGACTAACACAATTACAGTAGATGGTGTGGTATGGTATCAGTATTCAGAGGCTAAAATGGTTGAGGATTTCCCTTTGCTTTTTTCTATCCCTAAGCGAGTTTACAAAAATATAAAAGAACTTGCAGATGAGGGTTATATTGAATTAAGTTCGTTTGGCAAAACAAAGTACCTAAGATTTACGGCTAAATGTAGGACTTGGAATAGGAGCGATGACGGACCGCAGACTACAAGTTTAGAGAGTGAGGACCGCAAGTCCGAAAACGGACTACAAGACCGAAAACGGACTACAATTGGTCCGAAAACGGACTACAATTGGTCCGAAAACGGACCGCATAACTATATAATTAATAATAATAATATTAATAATAATAATAATAACGCGCATGACGCGCGCGAGAGGAAGAAAGATTTAGACCTCTCATTCGTTTTGCCCGAATTTAAAGAAGTTTTTGAGGATTGGCTGGAGTACAAGAAGGACCGCAAGGAAGTCTATAAGTCGGAAAAGTCGTTCAAAGCATGTTACGACAAACTTGTCAAGCTGAGCGGTAACAATCCGGGAATGGCAAGACAGATCATAGAACAATCAATGGCAAACAACTGGGCGGGTCTTTTCGCCCTAAAAACAGAAAACGATGGAAACAATAGGAGCAATTATTTTAAATCAAAGAGAGAAGTTAATAACGAGCTGTTCGAAGCATTCGCGCGAGATACAGAGCGCCTGCTGCGCGGGGAGGATGTCTACGGTCTCAACATCAGTGAAGACGAGCGCCCTTTCTAAATACGCACCTTCTAACTGGGAATATGTGTTGAAAAACTATGAGAGAGCATATATTACCGATAGCCCAACGATAGGGCAGGTTGCAAATGAGTTAGGCAGTGATTTCGTCATCCATTGGATTAGGCAACAATTAATGGCCTTGTATGGCGCAAGTTCTAACAAAGACCAGGGCATTGCAGATGGCATAAACTTCTTTGCAAATAGTTTTGCGATGCAAGTTAGAGGATATAAGTTCACTGAGTTGATGTTATTCTTCGCAAGGTATAAAGCTGGAAGATACGATAACAGTTACTACAGCTTCGACGCTCGCAGAATTGGGTCTGCGTTCTTCCATGAGTTTATCCCACAAAGGAACCATGAATTAGAAAGGATAACCAATAAAGTTAACCTGGAAGAGATAGAAAAAAGAAGGTTTACGCCACCAGCTGGATACAGCTCTTTATCCTGGTATAACGAATTAAAGAAAAGAGCAGCCGAAGGAGATGCGGAAGCAATGAAAATTTTACATAACAAGCTATGATTAGAAAAAGAAAACCTTCCGGCAGCAAGACCGGGAGGAAATATAATAACAAGAAAGCCTATTTTGAGGGCATAGCGTTCGATTCTACGAAAGAAAGGGACCGGTACGTGTATCTTAAAGGGTTGGAGGGTAAAAACGTCATAGAGGGTCTAAAAGCGCAAATTAAGTATGAATTAATCCCGGCAGTACGCGAAACGTATATAAAGCACCTTAAAACGAAGGATAAGGAGTGCATGAGAACGTTACAATTAGCCATAAGTTATACGTGTGATTTCTTGTACGTGAAGGATGGTCAGGAAGTGATAGAAGATGTTAAGGCATCCCCTAAAATGATACCTAAAGAATATGCATTGAAAGAAAAGTTATTCTTCTGGCGATATGGCAAAAGAATTAAAAGAGTTTATAGCTATAATGACGAGGTATGAGAATTCCATTTACTGAAGCAGAAGTAAACTATATTAAAGCTAATTATGAAAGCTATATGCTTGAGAATAAATTAGACGGTATATGCGAAAAATTGGGGAGATCACGTACAAGCGTATGCAAAAAGGCACGCCAGCTGGGGTTGACCAATATAAAAAGATGCACCGTAAATAGGGATAATAATAATAACCCACAAAACGTCCCATAAGCGATGATTGCAATACAAGAGGGCAATCTACCGCAAATAGGAAGAAAGTCTCTGCAATCGAACGGAAATAGGCAAAAACAAGGTGTGAGGGAATAACGCATATGGTATGCGTGTGTTCCCCGCATGCCAAAAGTGTCAAAATGTTAAAGTAATGTTAAAATAGGTGGGCATTCTTGGTAGTGTCACCGAAATTGCTCATATTTGCAGTGTGAACAAAAAGTAATACTAACAAATATCAAAAAAGACATGAAACCATTTGAAGTGAACGCACAGAAGTGCACAGAAATGGAAGAAGCGCTGAAGAACCTTAACGGAAAGTATAAAAGAGAAGCGTATGGGTATAGAAAAACCCTGTCAAAGGCAGTAGAAAGTATGAGATTACCAGAGTTAGTATCCCAATTAGAAAAGGCTGTACAGGTGAAATCGCAAATCGAGGTACTGAAAACTAAAGTATGGATGATACGCGCAACGATAGAAAAAGGAGTGTTTAAAGCAATAAATATAAAATTGACAGACCAACAAGAGAGCATATTAAATGAAGCCTTGAAACTTTATAAAACCAAAGAATTATGAAATACTTCATCGACGTTGTGATCTGCTTTCAAAAAAAGAACCATAAAAATATTAAAAAATATCAAGGATGATGAATAGAGATTTGGGAAATGTCAAGAAAGGTGAAGTAATTTCTAAAGATTATGCCAGTACGAATACAATTACGATGGTGTACGGGGTGACACGAAAAACGCTGCAGGAATGGAAAAAGAGATACCAAAAAAACGTATTGCGTTGGTACTTTGATAAAAATAAGATATACTATAATGTAGAAGATGTTGAAATGATAATCAAAGTAAAAAAATACAAAAAACGATATACTCTACATTCGGATATAAATTTGGCGAAAATAATAACAAAAAAAATAAATAAATTATGAGAAAAGTTGTTGAAGAAAATGAAAGTATGGTAATGTATGAGTTCACAGACCCTTTCGAACTGACATGTTTTGCTTCTTCCTTAAGGGATAAGTACGAGAAAAAAGGGACTAAGAATTTAATAGTGTACAAAAAACAGGCTAAGCCCTTTAAAATAAGAAGGGATACAGTAATGTTCTTAATATCTCTTTTTATAGTCTTATTTGCCTTAAATCCTTCAGAGGGTGAACATTGTAAACAGATGGGACACATGTGCGATTATAATGATTATACCAATCTTATAATAGCATCAGTCAATAAGAATGACAATTTGATGAGACACAGAAGGGTTGTAAGTTTTGGAATATTAAATAAAGTATTTGAAATTTCAGTAGAAATGTATTGAAATGACAGATAACGATAAGCGTCTTATAATGGAGACTATATCAGTATCTTGTATTGACTGGTACTGTATAAATGATTTGATTCTTCGAGCGGATACAGATGAAGCGAGAAGTAAATTAAAATGGATTATGATAAAAAATATCTTCAAGAACAGAAGTAAATAAATAAAAATGGGAAATTACACAACATTACTGGACGAGCAAGACCTCTTTACAGACCAAAATAAAGAACTTGTCAAAGCAAAGGAATTTATAAAAACGATACTGGCTAATAAGCCGGCATTTAGAGTTAAATTTAGCAATACAATAGTATTGACTACGGCGCCGGAAAAATGGGAGCAGTATAAAAACAATAAATGCTAATGGGAAAAAAGATAAAGGGAAAAGAGGTAAGGACATGCGCAGAGTGCGCTAATTCTTATGACTGGCACGAATTTGGAGCTGATGGCAAGCCCTTTTTGTGTAGATGCAAGTTTTATAAATCTGGAAAATACTCTACCTTTTTAAAGGGCCCAATGTGCAAAAATTTTAAAGAGCGTGAAAAATAAATCTGATAAACAGAGGAAAAAAGATGCAGCGCTGGCGAGGATAAAAAAAGAATTGCCAAAGGTCTGTGTTGTATGTGGTAGGGCTGGGAATGATTTGGCGCACATATTACCCAGGAGTTTGTATCCGGAGTATTACTGTGATCCTCGAAATTTAATGATTCTTTGCCGTGACTGTCACAACCTATATGATAATGATATAGAATTCCGAAAGAAGCAAACGAAGATTTTAAAGCGTGCCAGGGAGATTGACGAGCTGGCCACAAATAGATATTTTAAACTTTAATACTATGTACTACGAAGTAAAGATTAGAAGGGAGAAAGAAGAAAAAAAAGGTCATCTGCAGAATATAACAGAGCAATTTATAACAGATGCAGAACTTTTTGCTAACGCCGAATATAATGCAATGCAATTATATAACGGGGAATGTGATGTCATAAGCATAAGAAGGTCTAAAGTTATTGAGTTGGTTAATGACTTGAACGATGGGCGCCCGGTATTTAAGGCTGTTATTTGCCAAAAATACGATATTGACGGCAAATCTAAAGAACGGAAATATAGTGCGCTGTTGAGTGCTATGGATGTGGAGGATGCGAATAAAATAGCAGCGGACTACATTAAAGCAGGACTTGATGATATGACGTTAAAGGGAATTTTCGAGACAAATATTTTAGGCTTAATTTAAAATTAAAATTGATATGAGTTTGAATAAGGTGCAATTAATTGGTAACGTAGGTAATTACCCAGATGTAAAGAAATTTGATAACGGGGGAATGATTGCCCAATTTCGTATGGCCACAACCGACAAAGCATATAAGCTGCAAAATGGCACGGAAGTACCCGCAAGAACGGAGTGGCATAACATTGTCCTCCAAAATGGGCTGGCCAAAGTTGCAGAAGCTTACATAAGTAAAGGTGATAAGTTGTACATCGAGGGGAAGTTGAGGACCCGAAGCTATGAATCTAATGGGGTAACAAAATACATTGTCGAAGTTTACGCTTCCAACATGGAAATGTTATCTCATAGCAATGGCGGTGATCAACCGCCAACTCATGCATGCCAGGGCGATCAATACCAGACAAATGAATTTCAAGGCGGTGAACTGCCGTTCTAAAATAGTAAAGGCAGTTAGAGTAATTCCAACTGCCTTCCTTGTTTACTTCTTGTTGATTTGCTCTGTTATGTTGCGTTTAAACATCTTCAGTTCTGCGCTATAGTACGAGCTAATTCCCAGGATAGAAGCGCAATACAAGAGGCTTTGGCCTAATACCCATAGGACCGAGTCATCGACCTCCCCTACTGGGTTTACACAGAACCCGGCAATAGTTAACGACCAGCCAAAAAGAAAAGCAAGTAAACAAGTGATTGACGTTAAGATAGCTCTAGCCCCTATCCTTTTCTTCTCATTCTCCATTGGCTAAAAAATAAAAGTTGATATGTATCCTTATACATTTTATTGTTTAACAATTAAATATTATCTAAAAAAAATGCAAATATAAAATAAATAGCAACCTTTGCAAAGTCAAAAAAAAACGGATAATATGGAAACTAGAGGGGATTATCCCCGAATCAAATCATTGAATATCAGTGAACATTGACGGAAGACTATTCGTCAAGCTAACCGATGAAGAAGTAGAACAGAGAAATAGTATTAATTTAAACAAGTAAAAATTTTATGGAAAATTTATCAATTATTGACGAGAGGGTATTGTTACAGAAGAATTTTAGAATTTACGGAACTTTGGAAAATCCACTTTTCCTTGCGAAAGATGTGGCGGAGTGGATTGGACTGAGCAATGTGACTGACATGATTAGCAGAGTAGATAGTGATGAGGTGACTAAGTTTAACTTAGGAGGGTTGCAAGGAGAATGCAATTTTTTGACCGAGGACGGATTATATGAAGTGCTAATGCAATGTAGAAAACCTATTGCAAAACAATTCAAAAAGGAAGTGAAGAATATTTTGAAAACTATCCGAAAGACAGGTAGTTATTCTGTACAACCAAAGTTTCAAGTCCCGACCACCTTTGCTGAGGCTCTAAGATTGGCAGCCGACCAGCAAGAACAAATAGAGCAGCAAGCGAAGCAGCTGGAAGCACAGAAACCGAAGGTGCTATTCGCCGATGCAGTAGAGACATCCCAACGTTCTTGTTTGGTAGCCGAACTTGCGAAGATACTGAAGCAGAATGGTGTAGACACAGGGCAGAACCGGTTGTTCAAATAGCTTCGCGAAAACGGCTATCTGGGCAACAAAGGCGAGTATTACAACCAGCCTACACAGAAGGCAATGGATATGGGACTATTCGAACTTAAGAAACGTACGGCCAACAACCCTGACGGCACCGTGATAGTAGTGACAACGACAAAGGTCACACCGAAAGGACAGATCTATTTTGTTAACAAGTTAATAACCCCTAAACCCCGCAATTATGAAAAAAATTGAACTAACAGAAGAGCAGGTAAAAGTACTTAAAGAAATAGTAGATAAGTGCTGCGAAGAAGAATTGACAACCTTTGACAGACTATTTATGAAAGGCGAATATATTAATTCCGAAAAATATGCAGAACGCGCAAACATACTCGAGGATATATACAACAAATTAACTTAATGGGGTTAAATATAGGGGAATGTATTAATAAAGATAAAGGGATGCTTAACACATCCCTTTATCTTTTTATCCGTGTGTGCGGCCTTCTTTAGCATGTAATTTGGAGTGACACCCCTTGCAAAGGGCCATAAGGTTTGTGCTGTCAAATGCTTTTGCTTCACGTTCTTCTCCAGCGTAGTTCATGAAGCTATCCTTATGATGGATGTCAGTAGCAGGAGTGACTTTCCCGGCCTTTAAGCAGTTCTCGCACAAAGGGTGGCTCATTATGTATGCTTGCCTTAATTCGCGCCATGTGCGTGACTTGTATATAGCCTGTCGGTATTTGCGGTTTTGGTCCGCTCTGTTTTGTTTAATCTTCTTTTTGGGTATATATGCCATGATAAGTTATTATATCGTTAACTTCTTTTGTTATTTCTGCGCGGTCGCAGCGTTTGTAGCATCTTTTTATTTGTCTGAAAGCCCCCTTGAAAGAATCCTTTAACGGTTGCTGACCATCGAAAAATATACTTAGTCTTAAGAATGTATCCTGGTATATATCTTTATCTTCTTCCGTTATTACAAGTTCTCCCCAAAGTTCCGTAAAAACATCTTTAGGAGAATTGTTTAAATTCATGTTAGATGTGGCCTTCTTCCTTAAATTGTCACTTCTAAGGGTGCTTTGTCCTTTCATTTTTCCCTTTCTCTAATGTGTCGTAAAAGCGGTCGATAAACTCTGTAAGTACAATTCTTATCAATTTAGATTTCGTCATACCTAGATAATTACTAATATTTTGGATCTCGAATTCCTGCCTTTTGGTAGGCCTGAACCCGATAATGTTTGATCCAATTGAGGAAGTTTTTTTTTTATTTGCCATATCAACGTATTTTAATTAATACACAAAAATATTAATTTTAAATGGGATAAGCAAGATAAGATATTATGTTTAACGGAAAACCGTATTAATAATGAATTAAAAGGTATAATAATGGCACAAAAAATTAAATTACCTAAAGGGATAAATAAAGATGCGAAATCGTACATTAACGATATTATAAAAATGTTAGAAAAAAAGGGGTTGCTCGACAACGTAGATACGGCGGCACTATTGATGTTGGCGCATAATCTTAGCATGTTTATTGAGGCATCCAACGTGTTAGAAAAAGAAGGCCTTTTCATTTCTTCTGATAGGGGGAATATGTCCGAGCACCCAGCTGTTAGGATTGCAAAAGATGCTCAAATACAAAGTTTGCGATTAATGCAGGAATTTGGGTTGACATGTAATTCGCGCTATAAAATGAAAATGTCACAACCTGTTGAAGATACCGAAGAAAGCCCTTTAGAGCGATTTTTTAAAAAACAATAAATACATGGGCTATCTTGAATATGTTAGGGATGTATTAAGCGGAAAGCAGGTAGCCGGGGAATTTATAAGATTGGCGTGCGAACGCTTTATGGCAGATCTGCAACGGCAGGATTTGGTATTTAAAAAAGATATTGCGGATAGGGCTATCTCGTTTATTGCAATAATAAAGCATTATACCGGTAAGCATGCCGGGAACCCTTTCTTGCTGCAACCCTGGCAACAATTTATCGTGGCAAATATTGTCGGTTGGTATTGGAAAGAAACCAATACAAGAAGGTACACATCCAGCTATATTGAGGTCTCAAGAAAAAATGGGAAAACAGCCCTGGCAGCTGCGTTATGCCTGTATTTCCTTATCGCTGACGGTGAAGGAGGTGCGGAAGTATTGTTGGCGGCTAATTCAAAGGAGCAAGCAAAGATCGCATTTGATATGTGTAGTAAGTTTTCAAAGGGATTGGACCCTAAGAAGAAGTACATACAACCTTTTAGGGCTGATATTCTTTTTAACGCTACCGATAGTAAGTTGAAAGTGTTGGCGGCTGATGATAGTACGTTAGATGGTTTTAACGCTTCCTTTGGCTTGCTGGATGAGTATCACAGCGCTAAGAATAGTAAGGTTAGAGATGTTATTAAATCCTCTATGGGTATGCGTGAGAACCCGCACCTCTGTACTATCACTACAGCTGGGTTCGATAAGAGCGGGCCGTGTTATCAGCTGAGGTCAGTATGTGTGGAAATCCTTTACGGGGTTAAAATGGATGACGAGACATTTATCGCTATATATTGTTTAGACGATGGCGACGACTGGACCGATGAAAGTAACTGGATTAAGTGTACGCCTAATTTAGGAGTAACCGTAACATGGCAGAAAATGAGGACATTTAAAACCCAGGCTATGAATAACCCTTCAGAAGAAGTACCAACGCTAACAAAGAATTTTAACGTTTGGTGCGATTCCGCAGAAACTTGGATAGCAAGCAATATTATTGTAAAGAGTACAAGGAATTTCACGTGGGATAATTTAATAAATGAGGATTCGTTCTTTTATTGCGGTGTCGATTTGGCGTCAGTGTCGGATTTCACCGCATATAGTGCGTTGTTGGTTAAAGATGGTATATATTACTTTAGGACTAAGTATTACCTACCAGAAGATACCCTAACAAGCGGTAACGAAAATAAAGAACTATATAAGCAATGGGCGCGAGAAGGCTATCTCACTATTACTCCAGGTAATGTCACGGACTACGATATGATATTGAAGGATATTAAAGAAGATAATCATATTGCACCGATATTTGCTATCGGTTACGATAAATGGAATGCAACACAATGGGCCATTGATGCCATTTCGGAAGGTTTGCCGTTAGAGGAGTTCAGCCAGACATTAGGGAATTTTAATATGCCTACAAAAGAATTAGAGCGCTTATTGTTATCCGGTAAGGTTATCTTAGATAATAATCCAATAACGCGCTTCTGCTTCAAGAATGTAAGGTTAAAGCAAGACCACAACGGAAATGCAAAGCCGGATAAATCTAGCAATAAGAATAAGATAGATGGGGTCATTTCTATAATTGAAGCTTTGGGTATGTATCTCAATAATCCTCAATACGGTGCAGAAATAACAAATATATAAAATATGGGAATTTATAATTTTTTCAAAAAAAGGAAAGACGAGAAGGAGGAGAGAGGGTTCTTTGATTCCTTACAGTTTAATTCCGTTGGAAGCTATGCAGCAAAAAAATCAATGCTGCTTAGTACCGTGTATCGGTGCGTCGAGGTAATTAGTGATTCAGTTGCCCAGCTTCCTATAGAGCCTTACGCAGTTGATTCCGAAGGGCACAAACGCAGACTTGTTAGTCATCCAACGTACAGGTTGTTGAACAAAGAACCTAATCGAAAAATGTCACGTTTCACACTCGTAAAAACGATGGTCACAAGTATGTTACTTGAAGGAAATGCTTTCGCGTATATAAAGCGTGACGCATCCGGTAATGCTACTAATTTAATCTATATACCTTCCAGTAAGGTATCTATAATTGAAGGTGTCGAAGATATAAAATATAACGTACAAGGAATTAAGGGTCTTGTGGAGTCGTGTAATATGATCCACCTGTTAAATTTTAGTTATGACGGTATCTTGGGGGTAAGCACGTTGAAACATGCCGCCAATACTTTGGGATTAGCGGCAGACTCTGAAGCACAAGCGAGGGGGTTTTTCAAAGGCGGTTGCAATTTGGCCGGAATCCTTAAGGTGCATTCGGTGTTAAGCAAGAATCAAAAAAACGAGTTGCGGTCAAGCTGGATGCAAGCCTTCGGGGGCGAAAGCGGTACTCCTAACGGGGTGGCCGTGTTATCCGGAGATATGGACTACACGCCTATAACGGTGAACCCAACTGACGCCCAGCTTTTGGAAACGAGAGCATTTAACGTAATTGATATTTGCCGCTTTTTTGGCGTATCTCCTGTCAAGGTGTTTGATTTATCAAAATCCAGCTATAGTACTATTGAAGCCACGCAGCTAGCTTTTTTGACGGACACATTAAATCCCTTGCTAGAGAAAATAGAGTTGGAATTTGAGCGAAAGTTATATAAGCCTTCCGAGCGCAATTGTATAGATGTTAGATTTGATACGGAAGTCCTCCTCCGAACGGACAAAACGAGCCTTGCAAATTATTACAGCACGTTATTTAATATTGGCGTTGTAACAGTAAATGATATTAGAAAAGCTATAGATTTGCCAAAAGTAGTTGCGGGTGGAGATAGTCATTTCGTCCAAGTGAATTTGCAAACGTTGGAGCATGCAAAGAGGGCCGATGCCTTAGAGGAAAATGTTAAACAACAAGAAGTATAATAATATAATAAATAATTTATTAAGGCATGACAACGGAAAAAAGAAATTATGAATTACGATTCGATTCCGCACCAAAAGAAGGGAGTAGAACTGTAGAGGGTTACGCTTTACTCTTTGATTCGGAAAGCAAAGATTTAGGGGGGTTCAAAGAAATTATAGCTCCTGGTTCCCTGGACGGTGTATTGTCAAGGTCGGATGTCCTTTGTTTGCTTGACCATGACCGCCACCGGGGGGTTTTAGCCAGAGCTAACAAGGGCAGTGGAAGTTTAACGTTAACAGTAGATGAGAAGGGATTAAAATATAGATTTGATGCTCCGAACACGATGTTAGGCGATGAACTTTTAGAAGGTATTAAAAGAGGTGATATCTCTTCTTCTTCTTTTTGCTTTACAGTTGAGGATGATGAGTGGCTAAGAATGGAAAATGGCAGCTACAAGCGTATCATTAGGAAATTCGACCACTTATATGATGTGTCACCGGTTTACCAAGAGGCTTATGAAGGGACTTCCGTATCTTTAAGCGAAAGAAGTCAAAGAAAGTTCGAAGAACTAAAAAAAGAGGGTAATGAGGATCTTAACCCTTATTATGACAATTTGAAGAAAAGTTTAGAAATTAGTTAAAAATTTAAATTATGAATACTTTAGAATTATTGGACAAGAAAGAAGGCTTACAGAAAAGAGCGCGTGAAATTATGGCTAAGGCCCAGGGCGAGAAACGCCAGTTAAACGAAGGGGAGGGAACCGAATTTAACAACATTTTAAAGGAGATTTCTGATATTGACACACAGATCAGAAGTATTGAAGAGAAGAATGAAAAGGACCAAAAAAAGAAGAATCACATGCCAAAAGAAAAGGAAGCGGATTTTTCCTTATTAGGTGCAATCCGTTCAATCGCAAATAACCAGCCCCTAGATGAGAGAGCACAAGAAGTAATTAACCAGGGTATTGCCGAAATGAGACACAGCGGCCAATCATACCAAGGGCAGATTATTCTACCTACAGAAATGAGAGCTGAAATTAAAGCTACGGCAGGAACCAACGGACAAGAAGTGGTGGGAGAAGATATTCAAACCATCTTAGCACCTTTGCGTAATCGTTTGGTCTTGACGCAAGCCGGTGCAACTTACATGAGTGGTTTGGTTGGTGACGTATCTATCCCTGCGTATGCCGGTACGAATGCTACATGGGCTGCGGAGACTGCAGCTGCTTCCGATGGTGCCGGTGCATTCAGCGAGGTAAAGCTATCTCCGAAACGATTGACTACGTACGTCGATATTTCAAAGCAATTCCTCCTCCAAGATTCCGCATCAGCGGAAGCGATGTTGCGCAGTGATATTGTTGCGGCAATTTCCGACAAACTAGAAAATACAATTTTTGGCGCCGCTGCTGGTTCTTCTACGCAGCCTAAGGGGTTCTTTAATGGCATCACAGCTGAAAAGGCTGCCGTCACTTACAAAGATATTGTAAGCATGGAAGAAACCCTTGAAACGGCTAAGGTGTATGGCGACCTTAAATGGATTATGTCCCCCAAAGCTAAGGCAGATTTGCGCACAACTGAAAAATCAGCGTCAACTGCTCGTTATTTGATGGAGGATAACAATACAATGGATGGTTATCCAGCTTTGACAAGCGGCAACGTACATCAGAAAGGTTTAATTTTGGGCAACTGGTCTGAATATGTTATTGGCCAGTGGGGCGGTATTGACTTGACAGTAGACCCCTATACCCAGGCAACTAACGGCAAGGTGCGCCTGGTTGTCAACGCTTACTTTGACGCGAAACCTAGACGTGATGCGGCATTTAAAGTTGTAGACCTTCATAGTGCAAGTCCGGCCTAAATATAACAGCCCTGGGAAAATCCAGGGCTAATTAAATTATAAAGATATGATCATAGAATTAAGTAAGGCAAAAAAGCATTTAAATATAGATGAGGAATTCAAAGCGGATGATCAGTATATTGAAAGCCTTATAGTTGTGGCCGAGGAATCCGTATCAATACATCTTAATTACAAGTCTTTATATTCTTTAATTGCGAAGTATGGGGAGATGCCGGCAGCTGTGGAGCATGCCGTATTGTTGTTGGTAGGTAACTTATACGCTAACCGAGAGCCGGTAGCATACAATTCAGCGGTAAAAGTACCTTACTCTTATGAATATCTATTAAGCCTGTACAGAAATTACAATGATTTGGAGGAAAAATAATGAGAGCTGGGCTACTAAAGCATATAATATGTATATATAAACCGCAAATCGCTAGTAATGATTATGGCGAAGCCGTGCAAACGTATATTGTCGTATGCAAGCCAAGAGCGCAAGTAATTAGCGAATCCGGCGATAGAATTATCACTAATGATGAGGTCTTTTTCGGGTATCGAAAAACCTTTAAGGTTAGAAGTTATGTGCAAGTGGATGAAAGTTGCCAGGTAGAATACAACAACAAAAGATACCGTATCCTGTCAATTGACGATAATACAGAAAAAAATGAAAAATCAATAAGAGCGGAAATTATAAATGAGTAATTCGACACTTGAAATAAAGGACCAGGCGGTAAAGAAAATGTTCGATGAACTCCAAGGTAGGGAGCAGAAGAAAGTTTATAAGCGTTCAGTATCCGCAGCCCTGAATATAGTAAAGAGAAAGACTATATCAAATTTAGCCGGAAAGTTATCTCCAGGAGCAATAACCAGAAAAGACAGGTATAACAACACTTTGAAGAAGGGCATCCGGACTAAGGTTTACAAAGATACTAAAAGCGGCGTTATCCATATTATGGGTAATTATAAATTAAAATGGTTCGAATTGGGCACAAATTATCGTTACAACAAAAAAAAGAAGCGCGGTTATAGAGTTGGCGGGAAAAATGTATCAACTCTCCTAAAGAAGATGAGATACACTGGTAGTATTCCAGCTTATCACTTTTTTAAGGCTGCGAAGCAATCTACAGAAAACCAAATTTTTTCTAACATAGAAAAGATCATCGCTGAATCTATCGTAAAAATTAATAAGAAGTATGCCGAGCGGAATTAGTATTTTAAAAAAAGTTAGAGCTATCATCCAAGAAGATGAGATCCTAAGAAAATTGATAGATACACGTATATTCCCGTTAATTGCGGAGGAGCAAACAAAATTCCCATTCGTTGTAATGAGAAGAATGAATATAGGCCCAGTGTACACTAAGGATACATTCTTACGTGATGAAGTTGCTTTTTCCGTAAAGGTCGTATCGTTATCCTATGAAAATTCTATAAATGTGGCAGAAGCCGTTAGGGAAGCTATCTGTAAGGCAAATGATTTTAAAGATATAAGATTGGATGACGTATCGGAAGAATATACAGATGATGCGTATGTACAAGAATTAATATTTAACGCAAAACTATAAAGAAATGGCAGCAGAAGTAATTGAAGGAAAAGATTTGATGCTTTTCGATAAAAGTGCAGCCTTTGCGGTTGCAACATCTTGCAAGTTTACAATTAACGCAAATACGCTAAGTGTATCATCGAAGGATTCGGGGGTGTGGGATGAGAAGCGAGCGGGGAAATTAAGTTGGACCGCAAGTTCCGATAACCTGTTCACCAAGGAAGGGTATAAAAAGTTGGTAGACCTTATGATTAAGCGTGAGCCTATTGACCTCCAGTTTTCAACGGCCGTCGGCTCGGCTGGAGCGTGGACGCCTGGGGGGTCAGACGGTTATAAGGGTAAGGCCATTATTACGTCAGTCGACGCAAATGCACCGGATGGTGAGTTGGCTACTTATAGCGTTTCGTTCGAAGGCACGGGTCCGTTATCGCCAGTGGCGGCATCGGTGGCCGTTAAAGAGGGTTAGTGTAAAACAAAAAGTTGTATTAAGGTAGGAGAAATCCTACCTTTTTTTTATAAACTATAACAAAAAAATAAGATGAATATTACAATTAAAGAGAGACAAATTGAGCTAAAAAACAAAATGCGCGCAATGCTTATTTATGAGAGCATATTGAATAAACCATTTTCCCCTTCAACGGCTACTGATATGATGGTTTATCTGTATTCTATTATCCTTGCTAATGTGCCGGATATTGAGCTGTCATTCAACGATATGTTAAATGAAGTGGATAGAGATGAGACCATATTAAAGGACTTCTATATCTGGCTCGAGAAGGAGAAGGAAAAGGACAGTATCTTTAACGATGGTGCAAAAAAAAAGAAGGCGAAGCGATAGGTGTTAGAGAACTTTTAAAAATCATTGTATTCGAGTATAAAGTGTGTACTTTGCAATATTTCCTGGATGAACTTAGATTGTACGAACTTGATATTATTTTATCTTCACTGGAATGCAGTGTAAAGCAGTCATGGGAGCAAATTCGGCAAGTATGTTATACTTCGGTCCAAGCGCACTCTGCGAAAAAAGTAAAGTGTACGGATATAATGAGATTCCCTTGGGATAAAGAGAAGAAGGGACCTGCAGCCAGCAAGGAGGAAGTAGAGCGATTATTTAACAAGGCTAATAAAATATTTGAGAATGGCAGATTTAGTGACAAGGTTAAGGCTGGATGATAAGCAGTTTAACGAAAAAATAACTCGATGTAAAGAGCAATTAGATGGGATATCTGTTACGGGGCAAAAGGCTGGGAGGACATTTGAAGATTTTGGGGGTAGTATTGGGAATGTTGTATCTAAGTTCGGGCCTTTGGCGGCAGCTGTCGGGCTTGCTACCGGGGCTGGGGGAGCATTCAATAAGATGATGGAAAATTCGCAAGCGTTTGGCGATAAAATGACTGTGGCGATAAATGCGGCTAAGGATTCGGTGAACGAGTTCTTCTACGCACTGGGCACCGGTGATTTTTCATCATTTATAAATGGTCTGAGAGATATTATCGACAAGTCCAAAAATGTTACGGAAGCTCTTGACCAGTTAGGCAATACAAGGATGTCTTATTCGTTTGTGCGCGGAGAGAGTAGGCGTAAAATAGCGGATGCTAAGATTATAGCAAAGAATAAAGATCTAAGTAAAGAAGAAAGAGAAGCCGGATATAATGCCTGGATGGAAGGGATGAAGGAGGCTAAAGAAAATGCATCCGTATTGGAGGGAGAAATCCTTAATACGATAAAGACTATAGCAATCCAAAATACACCGCTAAATGATGACCTTATTTCTGTGGAAGATATTAAGGCCGTGGCTCGTTTGGACGTGATGAACCCTTTAGAGCGAACTAAAGAGAAAGAAAGGCTGTCAGCGATGTATGAGGAATTTCTCAAGAAAGATAAGGAGATAACCGGCAAGCGTGGCACGTGGGTTAGTGGGGGTAAGCAAGTCACATGGCAAGAAAAAAGGTCGGAAAATGTAGAAAAGTATAAAGATGCAATTTTATATAATAATTTGCTAAATCGTAAGGGAGATCCAAGGCTCCAAGAATCAATTGACCTGTTAAAAGAAGCCGCAGCAGCAAATGAAGAATTAGGTGCTTGGCAAGAGGAATTGAACAATGATTTTAAGGCTTTTAATACGGAGTTGAAAAAGACAGTAAGTGTATCTTCAGAATTAAAGAACGAATCACCCGCTGGTTCTATTGCAGAAATAGAAGGCCAAATAAACGACAAAACGAAACAACTTAAAATGGAAGTTGACCCGCAGTCAAGGATACAAATATATGAAGATATTCAAAAACTCACAGAGCAAAAAAGAATTATAGAATTTAAGTATAAATTTAGCAAGGACCCGGGCGCAGTATCTAAAAAGGGGGGTTCTTTGGCCGACCTCGCGAACAAAGATGGCTTAACGGGGAAAATAGATAATTTGTTTAATGAAGATGGAGTAGAATTGAATAATGACTACGCAGCTTCGTTAGGGAATATCGCATCGGCCATGGGCAGTATATCAACGATGACTAAAGAAGGTGCGGGGGCTTGGTTAACATGGGGAGCAAATTTGCTATCTGCCGTTACTTCCGCTATCCCAGCGATAACGGCTTTGATAGGGGTTAAAAAGACAGAAGCGGTTGTAAATGGTGTAAAATCGGCTTCGGAAACACCGATAACCGGTTGGCTTATGGCTGCGGCTGGCGGTGCGGCTGTATTGGCAGCCCTGGCGGCTATCCCGGCATTTGCTAATGGCGGGATTATACCTGGAGTGTTGACTACCGGTGATAAAAATATAGCGCGTGTAAATGCCGGAGAAATGATTTTGAATAGAGGGCAGCAAGCTAATTTATTTAACCTTCTTGATAAGGGAGGGCCTTTAGGTAGTGGGGGCAAAGTGGAATTTAAAATACAAGGATCTCAATTGGTTGGAGTTATTAAAAATTATAATAACCAAATTAATAAGCTAAGATAATGTATAAAATGATATATTATTCAAGGTTTAAAGACTTGAATGAACATGAATACAGAATAGAAATATATAAAGATACAGAGGATAGTTTAAGCCCAAAAGGGCTTATTTTATCCGACACCCCAGTTGTAATTACTTATAAAGGCGATGATATATATAAGCCCTTGAAGCAAAGTAGTTGCAGTATAAATGTATTAACAGATGATGTCCTGCGCGAGTTATATACCGGGAAGTTGGATGAAGTTAAATTAAAGGTTTTAAAAGATGGGGAGTTATTTTGGGTTGGTTTTTTGACCCCTAACGTGTATAACTCGGAGTATAACTCCGAATTTGATTTGTTGACTTTGGAATTTATTGACACGATAGCACAGCTGGAAAATACAAAATTCCAAAAGTCCGACAACAAAATCTCTACATTTATGGCCGTAATGGATAGGGTGTTAAAAGTTGTAGATAAAGATAGAGATATAAAGAAAATCCTTCTCCAAAGTTCTATCAGCCTAAATGATAGTGATGATATACTAAATAAACTCTTTATTCAAGAGCGTAATTTTTTTGATGAAGAGGACGAACCGGAAACTAATAAATCTGTATTAGAAGATATTCTTACATATTTGGGGATGTCAATGGTACAATATAAAGATGCTTTTTTTATTTTGGACTATGACGCAGTAACTAAAGGCAATTTCCTTTTTGTGGAATATGATTTGGTGGCTGGAGTAAGCAAGGTAAAGACTATCGAGAAGGATGAGCGCTTTTTATCTGACATCGGAGTTTATGAGGCAAATGGGAATATAAGTTTAGGCGATGTATTTAACAAGGTGAGTGTTATTGCTGTCAATAACCCTATAAAAGATATTTTGCGGGGCTTATTCGATGAGAGTACACTTACAAATCAAAATAAGGACCCAAATAAATACTATTCTACAGATACCGGAGAAGAGGTTTATTTTTCTGCTTATTTTAATAGTTCTGCTTGGGATAATATGAAACCTGTGATTTCATCTTTTCAAGACCAGACAATCCAAGAAGTGACGGACCAAAATGTGAATGAAATTACGTCCGGGTCCTTTTTCCAGAAGAACGATAAGTACACAAAGGCTGATGGAGAGCCATCCTCGTTAAATTGGGTGGATTCATTCACGATGAAAAGAGCCTCGGACATGGATTTCGGGAGCAAGGAATTTAAAGCGCTATCTGCAAAGGTGGATTATGTTATTTATAAGGGGGGCTATTTTATTATAGATTTTAAATACCTTTTCAACAACTCAAATTTTAGCAATAAAACAGATGAGGATAAGGATGTAGTTTACACAAATGACAAATTCACTACCAGCTTTCATGACACTAAATTTATGTGTAAGTTAAAGATAGGAGATAGTTATTATACCGGGGAGGGTTGGAAGAGCTGGACTAAAGATTATTTGCCTAATAAAGATTTTTTTGATAACGCCATTATTGGAGTTGAAGTACACGGTTCGGAAAGAAAATACTATTATATATACAAAGGCGGGAAGAAATATATTGGAGAAGAAGAAGCCAGGCGTATAGAAGCTAAAGATAGGTTTTTTCTCGTCCATAAAAACAACATAAATGACCCCATCTATAACACATGGAAGAATTTAACAAATCAAGTATCCTATAAAGAAAATTTGGTTGATAGCCAGAACGGGGTTTTGATAAAATTACCGCAAGGGGTAATAGATGGTGAATTGGAATTTGAATTGTATGCGCCTAATGATTTGGGCGAATACGCCAATGGCAGGACTACCGGTGCAGGAAAGTATAACACTTTTGTTCAGTACTGCCATGTAAAAGATTTGGCATTAGTATATACTAATAATAAATTCTATATAGATATCTTTAACAGGAAAGAATATGACCCGGATATTTTGTACACCAATGAAATAGAAAAAGGTTTCGTATCTGAAAAAGATGACATAGAATTAAGAATAAATACTTACACAGAAAAGGCCAGCTCATACAGCTATGTAATTTGCAAAACTATCGATGGCTATGACTTCGTAGAAAAGGTGTATAACAAGAATTACTCAAAAGCCATGAAGATGGAAGAATCTATTATCGCTAAAAATGTTGAACGTTATTCTGTACCTAAGTATATATACACAAATACGGTGAATAACAAAGATATAAAGCCATACACGGTTGTTAAATTAATGGATAGGCGTTTTGTTGTAAATAGCATTTCATATGATCTATCGGCCGATGCGGCGGAAATAACTGCAGTAGAATTATGAAAATAACAAATAAAATAATTCCTCACAATTTTAGGAATAAATATTTAAAAAACTCTGGGGGCCTTATTTATAGCAGCAGTTCAACAGATGGAGCAAAAGGGGGTGTATCTCCTAACGATTGGTTCTACAAGGATGAAAAAGGGAATGTACATTCGAAGTACCCATTTGTCGGAGATTCGGAGGTGTCCGCTTATGGGGGAGGAGAGGGCTCTGTACCTGGTGGAGATGGTAATATTATCGTTGATGATCATCTTTCGGATAAATCCGAAAATCCGGTACAGAACCAAGTTATAACAAAGAAGATAAACGAAATAGATAATTCCTTGCAGACGAAGGCAGAGAAAGCCTATGTAAATGAAAAGATAGAGGGTTTAATAAATGGTGCGCCGGAAACCCTGGATACCTTGAAAGAGTTGGCAGATGCCTTTGAGAACAACAAAACGGCCGTAGAGGTTATAAATGAAGCTATCACAAAGAAAGTAGATAAGTCTACTTATGAAGCCGAAAAGAAAACCTTTGCGTCAAAAACAGATCTTTCTAGTAAAGCGGATAAATCCTCTATTCCTACTAAAGTAAGCCAGTTAGAAAATGATAGAGGCTATTTGACGGGACATCAAGATATAAGCGGGAAGGCTAACAAGGATGGTTCCAACGCTACCGGTACGTGGGGTATTAATATCAGCGGCAAGGCAGCCAATG
>RCNI01000607.1_pt1 | contig 22072 bp, 19 predicted proteins | sample 2041151 | NCBI WGS metagenome assembly RCNI01 (sample SAMN09708214, study PRJNA481090) | feces metagenome | isolation source: feces | place: Antarctica: Albino Rookery | reverse complement strand
TCCACAAATGTTTGATTGTCTTGTTTAATTACTAATAATCGAGTATTTACATATGGAATAATCGTACTTGCTCGTGATGGTGGTACGGCGATAAATGTTTGAATATCTCTTTCGTTATAAAATTTAATCATTTCTTGAATTCGATACTCATCCATATTATTAAATGCTTCATCGAAAATAACGACACAACCAAAATCTTCATCTTCATTTCTATTTTGAATAATTTGTTCAAAACTTGCTGCCATAATAACATAGAATGGTGTCTGTGTTTCTCCACCAGATTTTTCCCTATTTACTTTTGAAAAATATGCATATGTTCCATCATCATATTTAATCTTTATATCATAATCTAAATAATTACGATAATCCGTGTATTCCATTAATGTCTGTTCTGTTTCTTTATCATTTTCAACAGATGCTAATTTAGCAAATAATTCATCCATGATTCTTCTTTGACTCTCATCTAATATTTCTGAGAATAGATTATTTGCTCGATATTCTTTTCCAGATTCAATAATGTCATAGTACTCTTTGAAATTTTCTCTTTTTGTTGCAGTTACACAGAACTCATAAGTCATAAGTTTCCCCATTAAAATCACGTTTTGCTAAACCTTTATTTAATGTTTTAATATTTTCTTTCGCATCATGTATTTTTTCAGATAAACCGGAAATAAAAGATTCTTTAAAGGATTCTTCACATTTTAATTTTGCCTGTCTTGTCATTTCGGTCTTATTTACAATTTCCATATCTCTAAATTGATAATATCGCTTTTCATAATCTTGAATAGACGCTACCGTTTGTTCAAACCCAATATTAAATCTAAGATTATATTCCTTCATTAAGTTTTCAATCTTGTTTTTCATTTCAGAAATATCTTGAAGATATCGTCTTTTCTCTGCATCCAATACATTCACAATTCTTATATAATCCTGATGATATTTTCTTTCATATTCTTCTTGTTTTTGTTCGGCTTTACTAGAAATATCATAGTGTTCCATTTCATATGTTACATTCTTCTCTTTAATAGATTGTAATTCCTCTTTGTTTGCTGAAATGAAACTTTCTTTTTGATTTAATGTTCCTTTTAAATTTCCAATTTCTTCAAGATTGTGTTCTTGTTCTTTTTTTACTTTTTTCAATTTTCTTTGCACATCATCTAATTCTTCTTGTAAAGCTAATATTGAATCATCTATTTCAATTTTATCTAATCTTGTTTTAATATCTTCTATTTGTTTTGCTAATGATTGATAATCATCAATAACAGAAATACGTGACAAGATATGATCTGCTTTTGAAGAACGAAGTAAATTTTGTAATTCATTTAATTCATTTATTGATTGACGTAATTCGGATAATGTATTAGATAGTATCTGAATCTCTTTTTCTAATTCCAACATTTGAATTTTAATCGCTTCAAGTCCAATATATGGTTTTCTGTACACATTTGGATTTAATGCTTTTACTGTATAATTTTTATACAACATTGTAGAACGTGTAATTGCTACTGGATATTTTCTTAAATCTTTTACATCATCCACACAGTGAACTCTTCCAAGTAACATATTTATATACCATTTTGCATATGTATTTCTACAATCCAACTGTTCAGCTAATGTACCTTTAATATCCATATCTTGGTATCTTACTAATTTTGCAACATCAACAATACCAACACCATAGATTCCTTTTTGATTTTTATATTCATCATAAATCAATAATGCATACTCAAAATATTCTGGTTCAATGATGATATCAAATCTTTGTGAATTTAAATAACCTTCAATCGCATTTCTCCATGATTCATCTGTTATTTCTAAATATTCACATAATGGTTTTACTTCAATTTCTTTTCCATAATGATGAGCAAGTTTTTCTTTTAATAAATCAATTAGTTGCTGTACTTCTTTTTTATATTCTAATTGGTTTCTTTTTAATCTTTCATATGTTTGAATCTTTTCTTGATATGTTTGTTCTGCTTTATTACGTTCTGTATTTGTATGTAATAATTCTTTAGAAACTTCATCTAATTTACTATTTATATGATTGATTGTTTCATGTAAATATTCTGTCAATACTTCTGATTCATACTGTTTTTTCGCAATGTATGTAATAAAGTCTTTTTTAATCTTTAATTTTTTTAACACTTCTGCTTCATTTTCAATCGTTTCAAGTAAACTTTGATATGTATGTTCTTTTTTCAATAAATCGTTTGTTTTTGAATCATAATCTCTTTGTAAAGATTCTTTTAATCGATACGTTTCATTCTGATTAATTGAGTTTTCTAATTTATTGGATTGATTTAAATAACTGTTATAGTCTTGGTCTAACTGAATGTTTTTTTCTTGTAATGCTTGTAATTTACGATTAATTTTTGCACATTCTTCTTCCGTTTTCATCATTTGATTACTCAATGATTTTTCTTTTACCTTATCTTGTAAACACTGTGTTACATCAATATCTACATGTGCTTTTTGATAATCTTTATTTTCATCTACAATTTTAGCTAAAAAATCACATTCTTCCTTACTAACTTTTAACTGTTCCTCTAACTTCTGGTAAGATTGAATACTTAATCGTAAATTATTAATATCTACAGGATCTTCTTTTAATAAGAAATCCATAATAAATTGATATACATTATCAATTGCTTTAAATGCTAAAGCACGTGTAACTAATTCAAAATATTTTAATTTCACGCCTAATGCATTCGCAAACATTCTTTCCCCATCTCTTCTTGTATCTTGGAAAGTTGCCTGTTGTCCTGTATCTGATAAGCGCTCTCTAAACTGCTTTTTCGTTAATACTTTCCCATTTTCAATAAAATCAACATCGCTTATTTGTGCATTTACAATTTGGTAAAACTCCCAAACTGGAGAACCACCTGTACGTAAATCAATTACTGTACCAATAATTTGATAACGTTTTGTTTTTTCATCATAAAACTCCAAAGCAATATATGTTGTGATATCCCCATTACGTAAATATTCGTTACCTTCAACTCCTATTTTACAACGCATATAAGATTCCAATGTTCGGTTTCCAATATCACTTGCAGCCTTATTAAATTTACATCTTCCTACCGTTAATACATATTGTAAAGCATCTAAAATAGTAGATTTTCCCGTACCATTTTCCCCAGTCATAACCGTATTACGATAAATAGGGAATTCTACATTACTAAATGTATGCCAATTAATCAATTTTACTTTCGTCAATGTCTTCATCGTCATGTTCCCTTCTATAATTTTTCAATTGTTCCATAATATCATCAATCTTTGATATAGGTAAAATGTAGTTGATTGTTGGATAAATAATCAATTTTGATTCATCCTCACTTAAATCTCCTATTTTTTCACATATATTATATTTAGATAAAAAATGATATACATTTTTTAATTCTGTTTTTGTAATACGACGACTATATATTCCAGTTGCTTCTAATTCTGCATGTAATTCAGCAAGTGTAATAAATATATTTTCCGTTTCTTGAAATTCTTGTGACTTTTGAAAATATAATTTTCTAAGTAACAATAAAACAATGGATTGTAGTTGTGTCAGTGTTAAGTGATTATAATTATTCGAATTTGAAATATAAGCCATTTGATCTGCCTTATATATGTATAATTGATAATCTAAAATTAAGAAGAATTTTTTTAATAACTGCTCATTTCTTAAAATAAAATAGAAATCATCTCGATCTTTTTTTCTTTCTCCACAAATATAGTTAACAGATAATAATTTATTCAATATCCTTGAAAATTCTTCTTTTTGCATATCAGACAAATTTATATAAGACTTTGTCATTTCTTGCATTACATCATTTCTATTCATTTATTTAACACCTCTTATCGTAAATTCTCTAAATTGATAGTTATCTCTTGTCACAATTTCTTCTTCAGGTTCAATCTGATATTTTGCATGCTGACTATATCCATATAACCATGTTAATATAAATAATGATAAATCTTTTTGACAATCATAATAATCTGAACCTTTTATAACTGGAGTTTCTTTTAATAATTCTAATACATTCTTTTCAATTTTACTTTTTGTATATTTTTCATTCACCTTTAATTTTTCGAAAGCTTCTCTTTTGACTGTTTCATTTAATTCAGTATCTAAAATAAGCTCAGTTTCCGTCATCTTTTTATATTTTCTTGGTGTATAGAGAGAGTTTTTATCTAAACACTTATTAATTGAAATATCTGCTACATCATCTAAAATTTCAGCATGATTTTTTCCATATTTGATGATTTCATTTATTTTTCCACCAACATCTTCTTTTACATTTATTAAAAACATAATTCGATTTGTCGCAGATGCAACAAACTTTTCATTTTTATTACTAATTTCATTAATTAAATTTAGAATACCTTCAAATGCTTCAATGATATAAAGAGTTTGCTTATCAAAAATCTTACATGCATCTAAATATTCAAGATCTTTTGTAGCCATAATATTTCGAACAATGATATCCACATATTCATCATTTTCTCTTATTTTTTTTATTTGTGAAATAATGCTATTTCGATATTTTACAGGATTATCTCTTGTCGTTAAATTATAAAAAGCACGATCAACTATTTTTAACTGGTACTCATTTAATAAAGATTCTAATAATTCATTTAAATCATTCTTCATATTATCTTTTAATAATTTTTTAATATATCGTTTAATATTTGTATTTAAGTTCTTTAATTTTCCCATTAATTCCTTCATCATTCGATATTGTGCATCAAGGATTTTATGACCATTTTGAATATCAAAATTCGAAAATGCTAAATAAATATTATAAACCATACTTGAATATTCAATATCTTGTTCTTGATCTAAATGGAATAGTGTCTCAATTAAAATTGTCGCATAATCCTCAAAACTCGCATATGTTTGATAGTTTTCCCCAATTTCTTCACTAATCCATCCACAATCTTTTAATCTTCGATATACATATAAAGCACGATCCTTTGCCGAACGACTATCCACTTCATCAAAATCTACCACATGATTGTTAAAATATTTCATTAACTCAAAAATAATATTTTCTTTAAGAGAGGTAAAAGAAATATTATTTTTCATATAAGTATATAAAACATATATACAATCACTCATAACTCTTTTATTGGTATTGAATATATTAAAAAAATTCAATGGTAATGTTTCAAATATATTATTCATACGAACTCCTTTCAACAAGAAATTATTTTCCACTCATAAAAAAGTCATACATACATAACGATTTTTATCATTCATGCACATATGACTTCCCAATTAATTCTTTGTTGCAATTTCCATTGCTTTTTTCAGTTGTAAATCATATGTGTATGATTCATTTTTCTGTCTTTGAATCATCTCAGAAACTAATGATTTACATACTTCTGCACGAATATTACCATCAGCAATCAAACCATGATTTGTTTGGAATTGTTGTAATGCCTTTGAAGAAGTGAAAGAAAAATATTCATCACTACGATCTACAGGATATCCTAAAAAATCCAAATAAATTTGAACAGACGATGCTGCAGGATTTACCGTATCTGGTTTAAACACTTGTTCATTTAATTTTGGCATTGGAGTTATAAATGCTTTTTCTTGTGCTACTTTTACATCTGGTTCAATACCTACTTTATTAATCTTGTGTCCATCCGGTGTCATCCATTCACCAATGGTATATTTCAACATACTTCCATCATTAAATGGTAATGGAATTTGTACTGTACCTTTTCCATACGTACGTTCTCCAACAACAATTGCATCTGCGCGCTCTTTCAATGCACCCGTTAAAGCTTCTGATGCACTCGCAGTACCTTGATCAACTAACACAACAATTTTATTAAACTTATACTTTTTAAATCCTTCAAGTGCTTTATATTGTTTAACATTTCCTTCATGATCATCTTCTTGAAAAATCACCTCATGATCATCAATAAAATAACTAGCAATTTCTAAAGCAGCATTCAAATAACCACCGCTATTGCCTCTTAAATCAATAATTATATTCTTTACTCCTGCCTTTTCAATATCTTTTAAGTGAACACCAAACTCTTCCCCACTTGTTTCCGCAAAGGTTCTTAATTCAATTTTTGCAGTTTGATCTTTGATATCACTAAAGACAGTTCCATATACTTTTTTTCTAATAATTTTTTTAGTAAAATGTTCTTTTCCACGAACAAATTCAATACTTACTTCTGTTCCACTTTTTCCAGTAACCAAAGCAATAACATCATCTATTTTTTTCCCTGTTACTTTTTTTCCGTCAACGGCAGCGATTTGATCTCCAGGTAATACACCAGCTTTTTCCGCAGGAGAATTCTTTAATATATCAGAAATAATAAATGCACTATCATCTAAAGAATACATAGTAACCCCAATTCCTACAACGCTTCCTTCCATAGAACTTGTAAAAGATTCACTATCATCCTTATTCATATATGCTGTATGAATATCTCCACCAGCATCTACCATTCCAGAAATTGCACCATTAATTAATTGTTCATTAAAGTTTTCCTTATCTTTTCCAAAATAGAACTGGTTACTCATGATATCATAAACTTCACTTAATTTAACAAATTTTTTATCTTGAAATACTTTTGCTTTTCCAAAATGTTTATTCACCATAAACCCGGATACAAAGCAAAAAATACATAATAAGATTAGTTCAATTTTTTTCTTTTTTGCTTTCTTTTCCGCTTCTATTTCATCTGGCCATTTGTGTCGTTCTAATTGATAACGTACTACTTTTTTTTCAGCCATAATTTTCACCTCATTATATTTTTTTGAACATATATATTATCATACCATATTTCTATGTGCATGATAAGGTATTCTGTCTTGTTTTCATATTTTAGAAATAAAATACCTTACGATCATCCAATCGAATGACGCCAAGTCTAGTATATTTATTATTTGCTGCACACCCACAATCAATATTAATAACATTACTTTTCATAATATCTTCACCATTAAACCAAACTTCATATGGTTGTTGATTTTGAAAAAACAATGTTGGTGTATGTCCAACAATAACACAACGATCATCAAAATAATTTGGACTAAATCCAATGCGATTCCAAACATAAGATTCTACAGTTAATCGTCCTAAACAATTTTCTCTATAAATAATTTCTTTTTCCAAATCATCATGAGGACAACCATGAACAAGATAATATATTTCTCCATTTACATTTATATGCGTATAAGCAACTGGTAATGCCTCTATAAAAGATAAAATTTCTTGTTGTTTTTTATGAGACAACTTTTCAAAAGCAAGTTTTGTATACTGATTATGATTTTGATTCCAAAGATCATCCGCAACTAACTTATCATATAAATCACAAGAATTACTTTCTAAATTTCGATAATACTTCAACATCATATATTCATGATTTCCAATAATCATATGCATATTCTTATGTTTCATAATATCTTGTAAAATCGCAATTCCATCTTTTCCACGATCAATTACATCACCTAAAATATAAAGACTATCTTCTTCACTAAGATTTAATTCTTTCAACATAAAATCATATCGATCTTTTAAACCATGAATATCACTAACTACATAAACAGACATACAATCCTCCTATCTTATTCGACCACTCTTTACAATTTCTTTTATTGTACTTTCTCTATCTTTCTTTAAAAGTTCAAACTCTTCATCTTTCAATGGCAGTAACCAACTAAGATGAACACCAAGATTTTTTAATGAAGATGCATATATATCTTCAAAATGATCATCGTCTATAATAATGCAATGGGAACAATCTTTAAATTTAATATCTAATGTATGAAGATCTGCTAAACAATCCATATGTAACCATGGATATTCACATAAATTTGCTACTGATGAATATATATCAAGTTGTTCTTCTAAAGAATATTCCTCTTCTTTAAACACAAAAGCAAATTCGCATCTTGCATAAGATTCATAATCATCATAGTATCGATCTGAATTTGGCATATAAAACATTCCCATTCCTACCGTAAATGCATAAATATAACCATCTTTTTTAAATGTTAATAATAATCTACTAGGAAATCTATCTTTATGTAGATCATAACAATTCTTTATATATCCAAACCGCTGACATAAATCTTCCACATATGGAGTATGATATGATTCCCACACTTCATTAAATTCTTGATTCCAGAATGCTTTTCCATCTTGCATACGAGATTCAAACAAATCAATGACATCCTCTAATCTCCATCCTACCATCGTATTTTCTTTGACATTTTTGGTATACCCATTAAATTGAATACCATCTGCCCAATTAGGAATCAACGCATATAACTCGTCTTTATAATAGACAGATGCAATATGTCCTTCCTTGCTCCAAACAATTTCAATATCCTTCTCATCCCAATTTGTATAATCACTTTGATGAATTAATGAGTCAGGTAAAGCAATTTGTTTTTCTTCACTTGAATCAACGGATTCAAAAGTTTCTGTTACCTTTTTTAAATTTTTTAACCAACAAGCACTCTTTGGAATCATTTCTCTTCTCATATAATCCAAATCATACATATAGAAATAAATACTTTCTTCATCACTTATCACATCTACTGCCAAAGGACATAACGGTGATTGTGAGAAAGCTAAACTTGTTTTATTATCTTGTTTCATAATTCATTCTCCGATCATATATTCAATTTCTATTCATAAGTATATATTATACTACCATACGATTCTTCTATTTCATACAAAAAATGTCAAAGAATATTTTCTTTGACATTTTATAATTCTTATTTTATTTATGAATATCTTTAATATATTTTATACCTTCACTATCAATATAAGATATAGTCAATTTTTCATTTTCTTTTAAGAAAATAAGTTTATCCTCAAATTTAGTAGTAAAGTTAACTTTAAAGATATTTCCATCTTGTGCTTGAATATAGTAAATCGTATTTCCTTCGATAAATACTTTTTCAACAGATTTTACTACAATCTCAGATTCTTTAATATTTTCTTTATCAACATGTGCATTATCTGCACCTAATAAATCAATAGTTTTCTTTAATAATGTATCTAATCCATCATCACTTGCAACAGTGGCAACCTTTTGATAATCCACTGCAGATACTGTTGCATACATTTTAATTAATCCATTATCTTTTAAAGACATTAAATAAACAGGATTTCCTTGTACATTAATAAGTAATGGGAATGTAGATTCATATCCATAATTTTTTACTTCGGATTGTGCACTCTTCATAGCACTTACTTCATTTGCTCCAGCTGTCGCAATTTTTAATGCTTCATGTGTTCTTAAATTGACAAGTGCAAACCCTAAATTAGATTCATCAGAATTAGCAGAAGTAATACCTGTATATAGCCAAATATCACCATCTTTTTCTAAATAGTTATAACCCTCACTAGTAACAGTTACACCATTTTGTCCAAATACAGAGTTAAAATATCCATTTTGTAAACTACCATTTTCATCCAATTGTGTAATAACTAAAGACTCTGGTAAAATACGATCTGCCCATGTTGGAATATTACTCATATCATATTTTGTACTTTTCCCTGTAATTGGATCTAGGAAAATAGCTCCAGTTACACTTTTCTTAGTACCTACACCTTTATAAGTATATGTTGAACAAATATACCATGGTCTTCCTTTTTCATCAATTTCAAAAGAAGGACTACCAAAAATTTCTGTTGGATGTTGGAATCGTAAATGTCTCATTAAATTATCATTAAACATCCCTGATGGAACATACTTCATTCCTTTTAAACCTAAATCATTTAGCTTCACAAGTGTTGTCTTTCCTGATGTACTATCTACTGTTATATATGCAGGAATTCCATTTTTTCTATTTTTGAAATACTTAATAATTCCATTATAAGTTAATGGAGTAACACGATATACACTATCTTTATATGAGATTTGTGTATATTCTTGACTAACATCAAACTGAGAAACCCATTCCGTCATATTTCCCATAACTTTATCACCTAAACGAATCGAACTATCCCGATCAATAATCGGTGTTTTTTCAAAATCAACATTTGGGATTTCACTAAATTTTACATCTTTTATCTCAATACGATTTGCATATTCTTTAGCATGTAAAATTTTAGAAGTAAGAATGGATGACAAAAATGGAAAACCTACAATAAATACAAGTGCCCAAATACAAACTTTTGTAGTTTTTTTCCATTTCTTTGCATCAGCTCCAGCTTCATATACTTGTTGATTCGCAAAGTGATTTCTAAAATTTCCAAATGCCTGTACACCTTGTTTCGTAAGCGATACGACTAATATAATCGCAAGCACAGGTCCGATTGTGAATAATACAAACTGCCAAAATGCTGGTGAATGCCAATTTAAAGGCGGTAAAACTACATAGAAATATCCAAATACATACACAAGATATATTGGTAATAAAAATCCTATATATTTTTTCATAAGACATACCTCTTTCATCTATTTAATTGAACATACTATATCATTTTTTTCTTTGATTTACAATTTGTTTACAACAAAAAAATAAAACCCTGTTAATAACTATTCACAGGGCTTTTTTATTATATTTCTAACAAAATAATTTTCTTTTCTGTTTTACTTTTTTTCAAATCAATTAACCTTTGATTTGATGATCCTCTAAACTTTAATGTAATATCTTTTAATTCTTCTACGAATTTTCCATCGACTAAAACATCAATCATCGATAGCATTTCATTTGTATGTTCTCCAAATCTTTTTCCATTCGGTACTAAATCTTGATCAAGTGTAAATCCTGTAAAGCACCAAATATCTTTATTTGGGAATTTTTCTTTTACTTCTCTTAACAATCCTACTAATACTTCTTGATTTGAAAACTCAAATGGTTCTCCACCTAAAACAGTTAATCCTTTGATACATGGAGATGCTAACATTTGAAGAATTTCTTTTTGCGTTTCTTCTGTGTATAAATTTCCATATTGAAAATTCCATGTCTCAGGCTGGAAACAATTTTTACAAGCATTTGTACAACCAGAAACAAACAAAGTAACACGTACGCCTAAACCATTCGCAATGTCATAATTCTTTATATTTCCGTAATGCATTCCAAACTCCTATAAATGTAAGACACGTTCTTTAATTTCTTGTGTTCTTCCTTGATTCCAGAATTGTGTTCCAATATATCCACAAGTTCTTCTTGCAACATTCATTTTATCTTGGTCACGATTATGACAATTTGGACATTCCCAAACAAGCTTATTATGTTCATCTGTTACAATTTGAATTTCTCCTGTATATCCACATACTTGACAATAATCACTCTTTGTATTTAACTCTGCATACATAATATGATTATAAATATGTTGCATAACAGCTAATACTGCTTCAATATTATCTTTCATATCAGGTACTTCTACATAACTGATTGCACCACCTGGTGAAAGTTTTTGGAACTGAGATTCAAATGTTAACTTATCAAATGCATTCATATTTTCTGTTACGTGTACATGATAACTATTGGTAATATAATTTTTATCTGTAACACCTTCAATAACCCCAAAACGTTCTTGTAAACATTTAGAGAATTTATATGTTGTTGATTCTAATGGTGTTCCATATAATGAAAAATCAATATTTTCTTCTTGTTTCCATTTTTCACATGCATCATTTAAATGTTGCATAACTTTTAATGCAAATGGAGTAGCTTCTGGATCTGTATGTGGTTTACCAGTCATATATCGAGTCATTTCACATAACCCTGCATATCCTAATGAAATTGTTGAGTATCCCCCATATAACAATTCATCAATGACTTCTCCTTTTTTCAATCGTGCTAATGCTCCATTTTGCCATAAAATTGGCGCAACATCACTTGGTGTTCCTTTTAAACGATTATGACGGCACATTAAAGCCTCTTTACATAATGCTAATCTTTCATCTAGAATTTTCCAGAACTCATTCATGTCCTTACCACTTGAACATGCAACATCAACTAAATTGATTGTAACAACACCTTGGTTAAATCTTCCATAGAATTTATATTTATCTTCTTTATCTTTATATACCGTTAAGAAAGAACGACATCCCATACATGTATAACAATTTCCTTCTTTTAATTCCTTCATAATCTTTTCAGAAATATAATCAGGAACCATACGTTTTGCAGTACATTCGGCAGCAAGTTTTGTTAAATACCAATATGGAGTACCTTCATAAATATTATTTTCTTGTAATACATAAATTAATTTAGGGAATGCTGGTGTAATATAAATTCCCTTTTCATTTTTAACACCTTGAATACGTTGATTTAACATTTCTTCAATAATTAATGCTAAGTCATCACGTAATCTTCCTTCAGGAACTTCATTTAAATACATAAACATTGTAATAAATGGAGCTTGACCATTGGTTGTCATCAATGTAATAACCTGATATTGAATTGTTTGTACCCCTTGTTTAATTTCACGTTTTACACGGATTTCTGCAATCTTATTAACCGTTTCCTCATCTGCTGGAAGTCCTGCTGATTCTAAATCATAACGAACTTCTTTACGGAATTTCTCACGGCTGATTTGCACGAATGGTGCTAAGTGAGATAATGTAATGCTTTGTCCCCCATATTGACATGATGCGATTTGTGCAATTGCTTGGGTAGCAATGTTACAAGCAGTTAAAAAACTATGTGGTTTTTCAATCATCGTTTCCCCAATAACAGTCCCATTTTGTAACATATCCTCTAAATTGACTAAACAGCAATTGTGCATATGTTGTGCAAAATAATCTGCATCATGAAAATGAATAATTCCTTTTTCATGTGCTTCTACAATGCGTTGTGGTAATAAGAAACGTTTCGTAATATCTTTACTTACCTCCCCTGCCATATAATCTCTTTGCACACTTGAAATGGTTGGATTTTTATTTGAATTTTCTTGGGCTACATCTTCATTCTCAAATTCTAATAAACTTAAGATTTGTTTATCAGTTGAATTTGATTTACGAACCAATTCTCTTTTATAGCGGTAAGTAATATAATTATTCGCTACTTTATAAGCAGATTGTTTCATAATTTCTTCTTCAACTCTATCTTGAATTTCTTCTACAGTTGCACTACGATTTAGATTTTCGCAATATTCTGTTACGTTTTGTACAACTTCAGAAATTTGATTATCATTCATTTGATAAATTAAAGTAACACTTTGATTTGCTCTACGAACTGCTTCCTCAATTTTACTAGCATCAAATGTAACTTCTTTTCCACTTCTTTTAATAATATTCATATAATCACCCTTCTTATTAATGCCTTTATGAATTATAATCGAAAAGACTTAGAAAATAAAGGGTAATACACTAAACTTTTTTTTGACAATTTTATAATTCTCTATTTTCATAAATTTTCATATAAAAATAAACGATATATATGCCTTTTCTACTTTTAGAATAGCATTTCTTATGAAAATGATAATTTTTTTATTTTCATTCTGTTTTATACCTGTTTATTGTCTTTTTGTATATACTGAAATACTTCCATCCTCACATGTAAATACTCCATTTCCGTTTTCATCAATCACAACATCCTCACAATGATTTTGTAAAACATCCGTAAATGTTGCATTCGCATATTTCTTTCCTACATACATTTGTTTTGTACCTTTTGTTGAATCTGTAAAAATACATGCAAATCCATCATGAACATCGTCCCCCTCACGTGTCCATCCAACAATATTAAAATCATCGAAATAATCATGTTGTTCCCCATAATTATGCTGTTTTCTTATTGTTAACAATGTTTCTAAACAATGTACTGGTCCAATACCATCATGTTCAATTCCATAATAATCCCCATAAAATACACAAGGATACCCATCTTTTCGTAATAAAATTACACTATATGCCTGTGGTTTAAACCAATCAAGCACCCATGAAGATAATGCTTGTGATGGTTGTGTATCATGATTATCTACAAACGTTACTGCCTGCATAGGTCGTTGTTCAACGAGTGTTCCTTTCAATAAATTGCGTAAATCATAATTTCCATTAGAACAACTTGCATCATGTAGATGTCCATGTAATACAACGTCAAATAGCGATAACTGATTTTCATTTACATCCAAATAATGCAATAATTCATCAATATTATATGACCAATATTCTCCAACTGCGAATAATTCCTTATTCGCTTTTCTTAACTCCTGAAGCCATTGCTTAAAAAATGTAAATTGGATATGTTTACACGCATCTAAACGAACTCCATCCATATGTACAATACTTTGATACCATAATCCCCATGTCACCAATTCATTTCTTACCTCTTCATTTTCAAAATCAAGATCTGCTCCCATCAAATAATCATAGTTTTCATTTTCATTAGATACCTGAGCATCCCAATTTTTTCCATATAATCGATAAATCGCTTTTTGCTGAGTTTTATTATCATAATCAATTCCATCAAAATGATGCCAATTCCATACAAAAGAAGAATATTTTCCTTTTCTTCCTGGAAAGGTGAATTTGGTCCATGCATCTACAACTGTCTTTTCAATTTCTTCATTTCTTGCATTTCCTTTAACGACTATTGCAGGAACTTGTTCTATTTCATCAGCTCCTATTTTATGATTCAATACAATATCTGTATAAATATCCATATTAGACTCATGACAAGCTTGAATTAAATCTAAATATTCTTGTTTTGTTCCATACTTTGTCTCTACACTACCCTTTTGATCAAATTCTCCTAAATCGTACAAATCATAAATTCCGTAACCCACATCATCATTTCCACTACTTCCTTTATAAGCAGGTGGTAACCATAAAGCAGAAATTCCATTCTTACTTAATTCTTCTAAATGGTTCGGTATTTGTTTCCATAAATGAGGTTCTTTTTTTAAATACCATTCAAAATACTGCATCATTACACCATTATTTTTCATACAATACCTCCTAATATATTCCCATATATGCTCATTTTATCATGCAAACAATTTCTTACTTCTTAGTAAAATGATTTATACTTTTATATTCCTATAATCATTTTTATAAAATACATGAATAAAAAAAGATATTCTTTCACGAATATCTTTACATTCCTAACAATATATGACTTAATGTTGTAAAGAAATTTATAAATGCATCTTGTACATATGCTAATGGGGCATCTAATACTCCCATAAATAACAACATTACTAAAATAAGCGATAAAGGTTGTTCATATCTCATAAATTTAAAATATGTTTCTTCATTTAAAATTCCTAACAATAACTTAGAACCATCTAATGGTGGTACCGGAATTAAGTTAAATACCCCTAAACCAATATTCATAACTGCACTCATCGTAAGTACATAAAATATATACATTGTAAAAGAACCTTGAATCAAGTCAAAACGCGCCATTGCAGCTCTTGCGAAAATACATAAAAATCCAACCAATAAATTCATAAGTGGACCAGCTAATGCAACAAGCATCATTCCTTCTTTTTTATCACGATAATTATAGGGATCTACTTCTACTGGTTTTGCCCATCCAAAATGAAAGAAAATTAAACATAAAGTACCTAATGGATCTAAATGCTTTAACGGATTTAATGTTAATCGTCCATTCACTTTCTGTGTCATATCCCCTAATTTATAAGATGTATAAGCATGTGCAAATTCATGAACACTTAGCGCAATCAATACTGCTGGAACTACATAAATTAAGTTATTTAATAAATATTGTATATTTCTAAACATGCAAATTCCTCCTTGCAATATATCATAGTATAGCAGAAGGACTTATAAAAATAAAGAACTCTACTCAAATCACAAATTTAAAATATAATCTATGACCCAAATTTTTAGTCATAATATGCATTTATTTTCCGTACAACGAAGCTAATACAACTTCCCATACATGAAATCACTGTCCATATACAAGTCGCTACCAAGGCACCAAATGTATCCAAATAGACATCACTCATACTTGATGTACGACCTGTAAATTGTTGATGATACTCATCTGCGAAAGCAAAACAAAAACAAACTCCCACAGTAAGTATAAAACGCATAGTCTTATGAACTCCTAAAATCATAAGCGTAACATATACACCACAAGCTAAAATAAAATATAATGAAAAATGTGTGATTTTTCTTATAATTGAATTCCAATCACTCCCATAAGGAGAATGTAAAATAATCTGATATTTTATTCTTTCAGATAATTCCATTCCTTCATTGGTAGATTCTAATTTTTCATTCACAAGTTCTTTTAATTTTTCAGTAACAATTTCACTTCTTATATTAGAATGTATGCCATCTTCTTCAGATAAAGTATAAACACCATACAAAAGAATTCCACATAACCCTACAAATAAAATTGCGAAAAAAACTCGCATTTCCATATGTTTTTTCATATTATCAACACCTTTTTCATATTTTATATCGAGTTTGTAAATTAATAAACATTAAAAACTAAAACTTTATAAATTTGTAAGAAAAAAGAAGTGGATTTCTCCACTTCAATTATCAACATAATAATTTATAATTATTTAGTTTTTTCGATGATTTCAATAAAGCTATCTTCTTTTAAGCTAGCTCCACCAATTAAAGCACCATCGATATCTGGGCATGCCATATATTCAACGATATTATTTGGTTTAACTGATCCACCATATTGTACACGAACGCTGTCAGCAGCTTCATCTCCATACATAACACGAACTTGGTCACGTACGATTGCACAGCAGTTTTGAGCATCTTCTTTAGTAGCTGATTTTCCAGTACCGATAGCCCAGATTGGTTCATAAGCAATAACGATGTTAGCTACACATTTTGGACATAAATTAGCTAATGATCCTGTTAATTGTTCACGGATAACTTTTTCAGTTTCTCCAGCATCGTATTGAGCTTCTGTTTCACCAATACATAAGATTGGAGTGATGTCAGCATCAATTAAACGTTTTGCTTTTTTGTTAACCGTTTCGTCAGTATCTCCGAACATAGCACGACGTTCTGAGTGACCGATGATGCAGTATTTAACTCCCATTTCTTGTAACATAGGAACAGATACTTCACCAGTGAAAGCTCCAGCATCTTCGAAGTGGCAGTTTTCAGCAGCAACGATTAAGTTTTTAGCTCCGTCTAAAGCAGTTCTTAAATCAGTGAATGGACATCCAATTCCATAAGTAGCATTTTCGCTAGCAGCAACACCATCAACAGCTTCGAAGAAAGCTTTTGTTTCAGCGTTGTTTTTATTCATTTTCCAGTTTCCAACAATAATAGGTTTTCTCATTTTAATTCTCCTTATTTTTCACTAATAATTGCGATTCCAGGTAATGTTTTACCTTCCATATATTCAAGTGAAGCTCCTCCACCTGTAGATACGTGTGAGAATTTGTCAGCGTATCCTAATTGTTTAGCAGCAGCAGCTGAGTCACCACCACCGATTACTGTAATAGCTCCGTCTAATTCAGAGATAGCTTTACATACTTCTTCTGTACCTTTCGCAAATTTTGCCATTTCGAATACACCCATAGGTCCATTCCATACTACAGTTTTAGCACCTTTTAAAGTTTCTTTGAATAATTCAACAGATTTAGGACCGATATCTAATCCCATCCATCCTTCAGGAATTTCACCTGCATTAGCTACATCAGTATTAGCATCTTCGCTAAATGCATCAGCAATTACGTTATCGATAGGTAATACTAATTTATCTCCTGCTTTTTCTAAATATTCTTTAGCTAAATCTAATTTGTCATCTTCAACTAATGAAGTACCGATGTTTCCACCTTGTGATTTAGAGAATGTATAAGCCATTCCACCACCAATGATAACTTTATCAGCTTTTTTCAATAAGTTGTCAACAACATCGATTTTACTAGATACTTTTGATCCACCGATGATTGCTACAAATGGGTGAGCTGGTTCATCAACAGCTTTTCCTAACATTGTAACTTCTTTTTCTACTAAGAATCCAACAGCGTTTTCTTTAATATTTGAAGGGATTCCTACTGTAGAAGCATGTGCACGGTGAACAGAACCAAATGCATCTTCAACAAAGATATCACCTAAACTAGCCCAATAAGCACCTAATTCAGGATCATTTTTGCTTTCACCTTTTTCATAACGAGTATTTTGCATTAATACGATTTCTCCATCATTTAATGCATTAACAGCGTTTTCTAATTCTTCTCCACGAGTAACTGGGCAGAATGTAACTTTTGTATCAGGTAATAATTCCTGTAAACGTACAGCTACACATTCCAAGTTATTTTTTGCTTTATCTTCTTCAGTTTTTACTTTTCCTAAGTGAGACATTAAAATAACTTTTGCGTTATTTTCGATTAAATATTTAATTGTAGGTAATGCCATTACAACACGATTGTCGTCAGTAATTACACCGTCTTTACGTGGTACGTTAAAATCGCAACGTACAATGACTTTTTTTCCAGCAACATCTAAGTCTTTTACAGTTCTTTTTGCCATAATAAATCCTCCTTGATATACCAAATTAATTATAACACCTTGAATTCCATTCGTAAATGTATTTTATAAATTTGTTAAATTTATCACAAAAAAGAACAATTCTGTTAAATTGTTCTTTTTTCATAATACTATTTTACACTTTCTACTAACGCCTTTACTAACTTAACATCAACTACATCAAAATCCATTTCATGCTCTCCAGTTAAATAAGCATAAGTAACATTATTTTTCTTGGTTGTAGGATCACATAAATAATTTTTACAAGAAGAATGCACTTGATGAATACCTGATGTTTGAATCATTTCCATGGCATTTGTTGCATTCATTCCACTTCCTGCTAATAATTGAATTTGTTCTCCGTATTTTGATTGTAAATCTTTAATTAATTCAATTCCTTGCATAGCCTTAGCTTCTTGTCCACTTGTTAAAACTCGATCTGCATTTAGCGTGATTAATGTTTCAATTGCCTCATATGGATTTGGGCAAACATCAAAAGCACGATGAAAAACAGCTTCTCCTTGATATGAATGAATCATATCAATCATTGCTTTTGTTTGATTCACATCAATCATCCCATCTTCTTTTAAAAATCCAAACGCTATTCCATCCGCCCCATTCTTCATGAATAATTCTGCGTCTTCCATCATGATTTCAAAATCTTGTTCATCATAATGAAATCCTGCTGCACGTGGACGTACCATACAAATAACTTTTAAGTCCGTTTCTTTTTTTACATGAATCAAAGTCGCTAAACTTGGTGTTAATCCACCTACACTTAACGCACTATTTAATTCTACTCGCTTAGCTCCTCCTTGATAAGCAGCCAAACAATCTTGATAACTTCCTGTACATATTTCAATAATATTTTCCATACTATTCTCCTTATCCAACATTTAGAATACTTAATGCGTATATTTTAGCATTTGTAATTAAATCCTTTCAATCCATCCACTCATTAGGATTACACCCAATTCCTTTTTGTCCAGGGAAACTTGGACCAAAAGGGACAATATTAAGAACTAGTTTTGCATATATCCCACCTATTGTAGTAACTGGTGTTCCATCCATTCCTGTAACAACTTCATATGTTTCTTTTAAAATTTTACATAAAAAACAATCTTTTTCAAAGCGAACAGAATCTAAATTACTAGTACATTGTAATTTTAGACTTGAAAGAAGTTTTGTTTCAATTTGTTTTTTTATTTCTGCGTTTGTTATACATGCTGGATAGCTTAATGTAAAATCAAATGCTAATTTTTTTCTACATCAACTAATTTTTTCTCTTAATTGCATAATTCCTAATTCTTTAATTACATACAATGCATATAAACAAGAAAGAATCAGTCCTTTATTATCTAAAATTCCTCTTGCAAAAATTCTTCCTGTTCCATCTTCATAAGCAGAAAATGGAGGATGATTCCATCCATCACCAACAGAGGCAACATCTAAATGACCTACGATTCCAACATAGTCATCCCCTTCTCCATATTTACAACCATATTATCCACATTTTCAGTCTCAATTCTTAGGCTTTCTGCTAATTTTAATGTTGCGATTAAAGCATTATTTACCCCTTCCCCAAATGGCATTCCTTCTTTGGGTTCTGATTTTACACTATCGATTTGTACAATCGACTTAATACCTTTAATCATTTGATTACTAATTTCATCAATTTTTTGTAAAATTTTTTTCCATAAGTCCGCCTTCTTTTCTTTATTTACGAACAAGTGGAGCTGTACGCGTTTTCATATAATTATCCATCCATTCCTTGCTAGCAACTTCAAAATATTGTTTTCCATCTTTATCAAATTTTACTAAGTAAACAGTAGGCTTTTCTTTTTCTGTAGCAACCGCAAATGAAAATCCTTCAATATTTGTTGTTACCCCCCATTCACCTTTATTGTTCATTGCAATTAATGACATATCTCCAGCTTTTCCACGACGTTCTTTTAATTCTTGATCAAACTCATGTACTGCTTTATCGCATGCTTCTTGTGGATGCATTCCTTCTTTCATCAAACGAACGATTTCATAAGATACACAGCCCTTCATAACATCCTCACCAAGTCCTGTAGCACTTGCTCCTCCAACTTTAGAATCTACATAGAACCCAGAACCTGATACTGGAGAGTCTCCGACACGACCAGCATGTTTCATAAATAATCCACTTGTACTAGTTGCACTTGTCATGTGTCCATCTTGATCTAAGCAAACCATACCAACAGTATCATGACCTGAATAAGGTTTTAATTCCATATTATTTGTTGTTTCCTTTACACGATTATGATAATGGATTTTTGCCCGCTCTGTAAGCATATTTTTTCTTTCAAATCCATGTCTATGTGCATACTTTTCAGCCCCTGCACCAACTAAAAAATTATTCATCGGTTCTGTTGATAACATTCTTGCAATACTTACTGGATTTGCGTAATCTTTAATAGCTCCTACACAACCAATATTCAATGAATCTCCATCCATAAAAGCAGCATCTAATTCTACTTCCATTTCTTCATTCGGTAATCCACCATATCCTACACTTTTGTAGAATTCAAAATCTTCTACCATTCGAATAGCTTTTTCAATTGAGTCGCTTGCATCACTTCCATTTTTTAACATTTCTTCTGCTTCAGTAACACCTTCTAATGCCATTCTCCATGTTGCAATAATACCGTACATATGATTTCCTCCTAATACTTATCTTTTAAAAAATCGCTGAATATTCAGCGATTCGTAATATTACTTATTTTTGAATTTTTTCATCTGAACAATTGCTTGTTTCAATACCTTGTCAACATCCATCATTTCATAATCAGTATCATCAATTAAAATACAATCAAGACTTACTTCTTCAAGAATTGAACCAATCTTTTTTATATGAAAACGTTTTACATTCAATTGGTAAATTATATTGATTTGCTACTTCTAATATTCTTTGTGTCAGCATACTTGTTAACATACCATTGTCACAAAATAAATGAACTATTTTCTTTTTTGTCCTCCTATTTATTTTCTAAACTTTGAAATTTTTTAAAAATGATAATTTGTTGTTCCGCAAATGATTTAAAATTTTCTGCAGCCATAAGTTGATCTTCTGCATGTAATAATAATAATGTAGGCGTAACTGGTTGACCTGATGCTTCTTGCTGAATCAAAGATGCATGAGCTTCATGTCCTTTTAAAAACATTTCTTTTCCATCCTCAATTAATTTTTCTGCTTTATCAAATTCATAACCTTGTGCAGCACGTGCTGCCTCAATAAACAATGATTTTGCTGATCCAACACTGGATATTATTTGAAAACAGATTAGTTCTAAACCTTCCATATACATTCCTCCGTCCAATTCAGTTATATTTTACAATAATTTAACTATTATTTCTAGCTTACTAATTTTCCTAGTCATTAGGAAACCACCTAAATATTACCATCAATTTCATCTAATTCTAAATCGTCATATGGGAACATCGGTCTTTGAATTCTTCTAAAAACCAAGTTCTCGCTTTTTTGATAAGTAGGTCCCTATGTTAAAGACATGACACAATATTTTCCATACTTATTATAATCATCTGCAATATATCCTTCTTTAACAAGAACAACATCATAATCTCTATATGTAAACCAGATAATTTAAATTGTTCTAAATCACGATACTGAATTACATCT